>Ga0316226_1000688_pt1 | contig 42556 bp, 47 predicted proteins | sample TBH18017metaG_FD_206009 | JGI IMG/M metagenome (GOLD analysis project Ga0316226, IMG submission 206009) | Freshwater microbial communities from Trout Bog Lake, Wisconsin, USA - TBH18017 | ecosystem: Environmental > Aquatic > Freshwater > Lake > Hypolimnion/Profundal zone | place: USA: Wisconsin...
CAAAATGCGCTGCTCTCCCAGTTCATCCGGGTGGACGCCTTAGCGGTTTACCTCCGCGCTTCCGAGGCCACGTTGATGGACCGCGGCTATTCAAGTTCCGACACCTCAGCACGCGAAATAGTCTAAGGCCCGAGGCGCGCGCATCAGCCCGGCGCCATGCCGGGCTCCAAAACCAACCCGCGCGCCCGCGGCTGAGCCAACCACCCTCCGGCTGGAATTCCGGCTGGAAGGACTTGACGCGCGAATCGGGAAGCTCGAATCTAGCAAACAAGCACGGCGGGATGCGTGATGCTGCGGAAGGCAGAGGCCGCTAACCTGGTGCTTAGATTCGTCACTATGACTAAGTTCCAAGCAGTCCTCACGGGCGCCATTGTCGTCGGCGGCGTGGCCCTCTCCTTTTGGGCGCAACGTCAGTCTCAGGCGGCCCTTCAGGCAGAAAATGCGGCGCTCCAGCAGCATGTGGCTCAACTCGAGGCCGAGAACGAGAGCCGCACCAATTCGGCCGACGCCACCAACCACTCGATGACGGACGAGCAACTCCGGGAACTCTTGCGCCTCCGCAACGAAGTGGGGATGCTACGCCAACGCACCAACGAACTGGATAAACTCCGCCAGGAGGTCAGCCGTCTACGCGCCGCGCCGGCCAATCCCCCGCCCACACCCCCCGCAGCCACCGAGGATGCCGAGGCCCAGGCGGGCGCCTTGGCCAGGATGAACGACGCCAAGCAGTCTTGTCTCGGGCTCTTCCTGTTCGCCGCGGACAACCAGAATCAGTTCCCGGCCCAACTCAACCAGCTCACTCCCTACCTCAAAGGCGCCCTGACCGGGACCAACGACTTTGAACTGCTCTACCAGGGCGGGCTCGGTGGCTTCACCAATCCGGCGACCACCGCCTCGACGATCATTCTCCGCGAACGAACCGCCCGGCCCACCGCCAACGGCGGCTGGACCAAGACTTATGGGTTTGCGGACGGACACGCGGAGCTGCACCTCGAACCAACCGGTAACTTTGACGCCTGGGAAAGCCAGCGACTGCCTCCCGCCGCCTCCGCGCCGCCAAGCCAGTAACTCGAGCAACCCAAGCCTTAGACACCGCCCAGGCAAACTGGTGCGCCCGTTGGGACTCGAACCCAAGACCCTCTGCTTAGAAGGCAGAAGGAAACATGCCAAATACCCCATATTTAGGCCGAAAACAGCATTTCTAGTGTAATTTTGTTGGCCACTTTGTTGGCTTTTTCCTTGCCCCGGTGCACGGGGTTGCGGTATTATTCTGGAGGTTGCAGGAACTGTGACTCGTACGGATAACCGCAGAACAAAAGGCCAGCTATGCACCTGGAAATGAGATTCGAAGCCAACGGGGATGTCCGCCCAATCTGGTACGGGCGCTTCATGATTAACGGCAAACGGGAGTGCGTCAACCTGGGGGTCAAACTGGCGGGCACGCCTCCCGCCTCTCGCAAGCTCAGAGACCAGGGCGACGCGGATTTCGAACGGTCCCGCGGCATGGCCGAGCAGCGGCTCAAGGAGGTGGCCGAAGAGGCTCGGAGCACCCGGGATTCAGGCCGCCTGGTCGAGAAGCTCTACGCCATCAAGACCGGCACCGAGGTGCGCAGGGTCAAACTGGCGGACCTGGAGGAGGAGTGGGCGAAGTTGCCGCGCCGGCGCGAGCTGGCGGAGAAATACGGTCAGGAGGGCCGGAGCATCCTGCAGCGGTTCGTCGAGTTCGTGCAGACCCGGAATCGTCGGGCGGTGGAGTTGGCGCACGTGGACGCCGACACGGCGACGGCGTTCATGCAGGCCGAGAAGGAGCGCGGGGTGAGCGCCAGGACGTGGAACGGGTCGCTGAAGCTGCTGCGGTCCACGTTCCGGCGCCTGCTGCCCAGCGGGGCGCCGGACCCGTTCGACAAGCTGCTGACGAAACAGGAGGAGACAGTTTTCCGCCGGCCGTTCACCCCGGTTGAACTCAGGGCGATCCTCGAGGAGGCGAAGGACGATGAGCTTATCCGGCCGATCCTGGTGACGGGGATGTGCACGGCCATGCGGCGCGGGGACTGCTGCCGGCTGCAATGGAAGGACGTGGACCTGGCGCGCGGGTTCGTGACGGTGAAGACGGCCAAGACCGGGGGCACGGTCAGCATTCCCGTTTTCGGGCTGCTGCGGGATGAACTGGAGAAGGCCAAGGCCAGCAACGCCTCACCTGAGCAGCGGCCCCCGTCTCCCCGGGGCGGAGAAGGATACGTCTTCCCCATGGCGGCGGCGATGTATGACGCCAACCCCTACGGCATCACCGGGCGGGTGAAGAAGGTTCTCTGGGCGGCGCTATCGAGGCTAAACGGCGAGGCATCGAAGGACGGCGCGGCGGGGGCGGAGGCGTTGCCCGAGGTTCCACTGGATGAGGTTCGGCGCCGGGGGGAGGAATACCTGGCCGGTTTGCCGGCCGGGGAGCGCCGGGGGAACATGGCGCGGGTGTTCGGGCTATACCTGGGCGGGGCGAGCGTGGCCGGCGTTGCCGAGGGCGCCGGGGTGAGCCAGAGCACGGTTTCGCTCTACCTGAATGAGATTGAGGCGAAGGCCGGTTGCAGGGTCGTGCGGCGCGCGGGGCCTGGCTTGGCGAAGGCGGTGAAGGCGGATGGCTCAGTGTTGCGGGTAGATCGGGTCGGTGGGCTCAGGCGGGCGAGCGTGCGCGATTTCCACAGTCTGAGGGTGACGTGGGTCACCCTGGCCCTGACGGCCGGGGTGCCGCTGGAATTGGTGCAGCGGGTGACCGGGCACAAAACGACGGATGTGGTTTTGAAGCACTACTTCCGGCCAGGGCAGGAGGATTTTCGGGCCGCCCTCGAGGGTGCCATGCCGAAGCTGCTGACGACCGGGCACCTGCCGGCGCAGGGGGCGGGTGGGCAGGAGTCGGTGGTCGGTAATCAGTCATCGGCAACCAGTGGCCAGGGAGCGTCGCCCAAGGGGTTCGGCGGGGCGGGCAACACGGCCAAGGAGGATATGCGGGAGCTGATTGCGGCCGTGAGGCCGGTGGCGCTGAGGGAGCGAATGTTCAAGGTGTGGGCGAAGTTGTGAGCAAGCAGCGGCTGGCTTGCCTGACACGGGCCAGCGGCTATCATGACCGGGATGACTGGGATTGATTGCATTGCCGCGCTGAAAGCGCTGGGCGAGTTGAGCCGGCTGCGCATCGTGCGGCTGCTGCTAAGGGAGCGGCTAGGAGTGAATGCGATTTCGGAGCGGCTGGGAATGTCGCAGTATAACGTGTCAAAGCACCTGCGGATTTTGCGGGAGGCGGGGCTGCTGGGAACGGAGAAGCAGGGAAAACAGCGACTCTACGGCGTGGTGCCAAGCCTCAAGAGCCAACTGGCCGCTAATAGGAACGTGTTGGAGCTGGGCTGCTGCACGTTCCGCTTCGACAAGCTGCCAAAGTAGATTTCCACACGGCGGAGCACAGGAGGCTTGCCTTGGTGACCTTTGATATGCACATTTGCGCATACGTTATTGGCACCCATGAAAGCACTGGAAAGGAAAATCAAGGCGCGAGCCGGGAAGCGCAAGGCCCGCTATATCATGATCGGCGGGTTCCTGGGGGCGGGGAAGACAACGGCGGTCGGCAAGCTGGCGAAGCGGTTGTCGGAGAAGGGCCTGCGAGTGGGGCTCATCACCAACGACCAGGGCCGCAACCTGGTGGACACGACCATGCTGCGTTCGCAGGGGTTCGCGACGGAGGAGATCCCCGGCGGGTGTTTCTGCTGCCGGTTTAATTCGCTGGTGGATGCGGCGCAGAAGCTGACGGAACAGAGCAGGCCCGAGGTGTTCGTTGCGGAGCCGGTGGGCAGTTGCACGGACCTGGTGGCGACGGTGACGTATCCGCTACGCCGGCTGTATGGCGAGAATTTCACCGTGGCCCCGGTGAGCGTGCTGGTGGACCCGATCCGGGCGCTGCGGGTGTTTGGGCTCGAGAGGGGGGGCAACTTCTCGGAGAAGGTGGTCTATATCTACAACAAACAGTTGGAGGAGGCGGACCTGATCGTGATTAGCAAGAGCGACTTGCTGGATGCGGGGCGGTTGGAGTCGTTGCGGGCGGCCATCGCCGCGAAATTCCCGCGGAAAGAGATTCTGGCGGTGTCGGCGCGCGAGGGAACGAACCTGGATGAGTGGTTCGGGAGGATCACCAGCGAGGTGCAGGCCGGCGGGCGGGCGATGGAGGTTGATTACGCGGTTTATGCCGACGGCGAGGCGTTGTTGGGCTGGCTGAATTGCACCGTGCAGCTCGCGGCGAAGGAGGCTTTCGACGGGGACGCGTTCCTGGGCGAGCTAGCGGCGGAGGTGCAGAAGCGGCTGAAGGCGGCCAAGGCCGAGGTGGCGCATTTGAAGATGACGCTGAGCCCGGGTGGCGGGCTGGGGGAAATCGGCGTGGTCAACCTGGTGCGGAATGATTTTGTGCCGGAGCTGTCGATGCGGCTGGAGGAGCCGGTTGAGAACGGGCAGTTGATAATCAACCTGCGGGCGGAGGCGGCGCCGGATGTATTGGGCACAGTGGTGCGCGAAGGGCTTTCGGCGGCGGCGGGCAAGTTTGCGACGCTGAAGGCGACGCTGGACCACCTGGAGCATTTCCGGCCCGGGAAGCCGATGCCGACGCACCGATATAAGAGGGCGGCGGCATGAGGGTGCCGGCGTGGGTGACGGGGGAGTTCTCCGGCACGTTCCTTCTGGTGTTTTTCGGGTGCGGGAGCGTGTGCGCGGCGGTGACGACCGGGGCGCAGGTGGGTGTGTTCCAGGTGGCGATTGTATGGGGGCTGGGCGTTGCGACCGCGATCTACCTGACGGGAGCGTTGAGCGGGGCGCATCTGAATCCGGCGGTAACGGTGAGCATGGCGGTGTGGTCGGATTTTCCCAAAGGCAGGGTGCTGCCCTATTTGGTGGCCCAATTCTGCGGAGCGTTCGTGGCGTCGGCGGTGCTTTATTTCGTGTTCGGTGATGCGGTGCGGGTCTTTGAGAAAACCAACGGCATCGTGCGGGGCCAGGCGGGGAGCGAGGCGAGCGCGATGGTGTTCGGGGAGTTCTATCCGAACCCGGGGGGGCACCCGTTGACGCCAGAGGCGCGGTTGCGGATGTCGGCGGGGGCAGCATTCGGGACGGAGGTCATTGCCACAGCGGTGTTGTTACTGGTGGTCTTCTGCCTAAGCGACAGGGGGAACCGCGCCCGGCCCCGCGGGGTGACTCCGCTGACGATCGGGCTGACGGTGACGCTGTTGATCTCGCTGGTGGGGCCACTGACGATGGCTTGTTTTAATCCGGCGCGGGACCTGGGGCCGCGTGTGTTTTCAGCGCTGGCGGGCTGGGGCGAGATTCCGTTCCAGGTGAACGGGGAGGGGTGGTGGGCCGTGTATATCGTGGCGCCGCTGATCGGCGGCCTGCTCGGCGGGGGAATCTACACCGCGTGTTTCAAGCGAGGCTATCGCGAAGCGGGATAGGCGGAGGGGACGGGCTAGCCGGGGAGATCTTTGCCACTGGAGGTGACGGTGAGTTTGCCGTGCTTGACACCCTTGGCGGCGATTAGCTCGTCGGCGATTTGTTTGATGGTGCTGGCTTGACCTCGAACCACGAGCACTTCGAGACAGTTCTGGTGGTCGAGGTGGACGTGGAGGGTGGAAATGATGACGTCGTGGTGGTCGTGCTGGATGTCGGTGAGGGCGGCCTGGACGTGCTGTTTGTGGTGGTCGTAAACGAGGGTGATGGTACCGGCGATTTCCTGGTCGCCGAGGTTTTGGCGATGCTCGATGAGGCCGGCGCGGATCATGTCCGCCACGGCCAGGGAGCGGTTGTCGTAGCCCTTCTCGCGGGTCATCTGGTCGAGCTGCTTGGCCAGGTCGCGCGGGACGGAGACGGTGAAGCGGACGACGCCGTCAGATTTAGCGGTTCTCATCGCCCGCACCTTAACAAAGGTGGTGAGGCCGTCAATGCGGGAGGGCATGGAATGGGTCATTGGGTTTGGAACTGGACACCAGCGCGAGTTTGGAAGCGGGCGATGACGCCACCCTGGCCGGTGCGGCGGTACCAGCTTCGGCGGGCCATGGGGGCGAGTTCATCGTTGGATTCGGGGCTTTCGGGCTTCGGTCCCGTGGACCAAACGACCCACAGGACGGGGGAATCCTTTTGGCTGGAGAAGTATTGGCCGTTGGTGCTGGCGCAGTTGGGGAGGTCGTCAGGAACCCAGAGTTGGTAGTTGCCGCCGGGGGCGTTGTTGAGAAGCTGCGGGCCGGGGGCGGCGTATTTGTAGGTGTGGTCGGGGTTGAAGATGTCTTCCATGTTGGCGGCCATGCCGGGCTTGTTGCCCGGGCCGAGATAATGCTGTTCGACCAGCTCAACCGGAAACTGGCACCAGTGGGTGGCCAGGTCGGTGTTGCAGTTGACACGGACAGGGGGGAGTTTGGCGGCGTTGTCGTCGGAGTACATTTCGAGGGCGAGGCCGACGCCGTTGAGTTCGACGCGGGCGCGGGTGAGTTTGGCTTTCTCCTTGGCGTGGGCGAGGGCGGGCAGGAGCATGGCGGCGAGGATCGCGATAATGGCGATGACCACCAGAAGCTCAATGAGGGTGAAGGCCTTCGGCGGGGTGGGAGCCTGGTTGCGGTTGCGGTGCATAGCTCCGGGCCTACTGCACGCGCTGGAGGCGGTAGAATTTCTGGGCCGCGGCGGGGTCCAGGATGACGGTGGTCTGGCCGTTGACGAGGAGCGGCGTGTTGGTAACGGCGGTCCAGTTGGTCGAGGACAGGGAGTCGCGGGATTGGAGCTGATAGTTGGCGAGGGAGCCGGGCCAGGTAATGACGGGCCGCATCGCGATGGTGAGAACGGCGGGGGCTGAGGGGGCGATTTCCTGCACGAAAAGCTCGTAGCCGAAGGTGCCGTCGGTGCCGGAGCCGGACTCCTGGAGGAAGATGCCGGTGGCGTCGAAGGCGTTGGTGGGGGCGGGGCCGAGGTCGTAGAGCGGGTGGATGATCGGGAACTGACGGCCTTCGCCGTCGGTGACGGTGCAGTAGCGAGTGGACCAGTCGGAATTGGTGTTCCAGCCGTTGGTAGTGATCAGGGTCAGGCCGGTCAGGCGGACGCGCATGCCCTGCCAGTGCTCGCCGCCGGTGGCCCGGGTGGGGTCGAAAATGTCGTAGTGGCCGGTCGGGCTGAGGTTGGTGCTGATGACGGAGGAGAGCGAGAGGGCCTCCGGAGCGGGCAGGCCGTAGTTGGAGGAAACGAGCGAGACGGTGAAGTCGAGGGCGGGGTCGGTGCTGTGCTCTTCGTTGATGTTCTGCATGCCGCCGTAAAAGAGGGAGCCGTTGGCGGTGACGGTGACGAGGTCACCTTTGCGGAAGGCGCGGCCGGTGGCCGGGTCGTGGCTGACGCGGGCGACTTCGGTGGACCAGGTGGCGTTGTCATAGCTGAGGCCGCTGCTGTGCAGCCAGGGGAGGTTGCCGTAGTTCTGGCCCATCCAGCATTCGACGCCACCGCGGTCGCCGGGCAGGACGGCCTGGACGAAGATTTGCCATTGGCCGCCGAGTTGGAAGATGCCGGCGCCGCTGTTCCACGGGATGAAGTTCGGCGCGGAGTCGAGCATCTCGCCGGGGTCATTCAGGATGACGCCGGTGACGGTGAGCGGGAAGGCGGCGGTCCAGGCGGTGAAGCCGTTGGTGTCCACGGCTTCGAGGGTTTGAAAGGTTTCGGCGCGGGCGGAGCGGGCGGCGAGCAGGGCGGCGAGGGTGAGAGCGCCGAGGCTGATTTTCGCAATTGTGCTGTTCATGTTCAATCGTGTTAAACGCCGGAACAGGGAGCAGGCTTGACTGAGCCGCCCGTTAGTGTTACGAACGCTGCAACATTTCATACTCAAAGCGAGTATTACGCAACAATAAAATCGTATGACGACACAAATGGCGGTGGCAGCGGGCCTGGCGCTGGCGGCCGGGCTGGCGGCGGTGGCGATGGCGCATGATGAGGCGCCGGGGCCGAAGCTGGTTCACTCGGAGGCGGGGACGAACGCCTGGAACGCGGGCAAGGCGCCGGCGGACTGGTATGCGGAGATTCAGCGCTATCACGGGCACGTGGGGCCGTGGAACGTGCTGGGCTGGCGGATTGGGCAGGCGGCGCTGCGGGAGATGAAGTCGGAATGGGGCAAGCACGAGCTGGAGGTGGTGTGTTACGTGCCGCCGCAGACGCCGTTCACGTGCCTGGTGGATGGATTGTCGGTCGGGACCGGGAATAGCCAGGGGCGGCTGGACTTGCGGATGGCGGAGGTGCTGACCTGGGAGCAGTCGTTTGTGGCGGTGCGCCGGAAGGATGGCAAGGGCGGGGTGTTGGAGTTTCGTCCGACGGCGGGGTACTTGGGGTCAATCATGGGGCAGCCGGTGGAGAAGCTGGAAGCGTTGTGCCAGGAATGCGCGAAGATGCCGGAGGGGAAGTTGTTCACGATGGCTCGGGTGGGGAAGTAGAGGGCGCCTGGCGGCCCTGGCAGGCGGCCACAAGGGCCTGCCCGGCCAGAGGGCTACGGGCTTGCCAGCGTCTGCAGCGGGGAAGCGGGAGGGATGCGCGGGGAGCGGCCAACCTCAGTTGGCACGAGGGCGGGATTTTACTCTAAAAGCAACTGGACTCGTCCAGTTGCTGAGGCGCGGCCTCCGGCCCTAGAAGTGGTAGTGGGTCCAGTCGGCGGTAGGCCTGGGGGCCTTGCGGCGCTCTTGGGGCAGGTTGTCCTCTTTGAATCGCCTGCGGAAGGCTTCATCCTCGGACTTATCCCACCAGTCGGCGAGTTTGTCCTTCCAGATCGCAAGACTGGGGACGGTTTTGCGCTCGTTCCACGGGCGGAACTCGTCTCGGTTGAGGCGGTAAAATTGCGAGACAAGATCAAGCTTGGGGACCGTGACCGGTCGCTTGATAACTTTGTAGGGCTTGTCGTAGCCGCCGGCGCTACGTTCCTCCTCCACTTCCTTGTCGTACCACTCGGAGAGCGGGATGTGCCGCTCGGCAACGCCGTAATGGACCGCGAGAAGCTGGGTGCCGAAGCCGGGCTGCCAATAATAAACTCGCCCGTGGTACATGGTGTGAAGGTAGCGCTCGTAGAGGCGCGGGCGGAACGGTGCTTCTCCGAGATCCTCTTTCAGGGGAACGATCCAGAGGATTGGGATGCGGCGCTTGGTGTATTCCGCTGATCGCTTGATGATGGCGGCAATCGAGAGAGAGCTGACTTGGGCCTCGATGACCAGCGGCGGATCATTCGGGCCGCCAAGCCGACCGCTGATGTCGGGAACGACCGCGCCGAGATTCTTGTCGGGCTTGGCGGGGATGGGGCGATTCTTTGCCCAGTTGCCGGCGGGGAAGCGGAGCTTTAGTGCCTGGAGTATTTCGTCTAGGCATCCCTGGTGGAGGACCGTCTCGCCGTCAGAGACGGCAGGCGACAATCTGGCATGGTGCGCGTAGTGGTGTCGCTTCTCGATGCATTTGCGGAGCACGGCGTCGGAGTAGCATACGCGGCAGAGGAATGGTTCGTCCTGGTGGGAGGCTTCCTCAGCGGATAGGTCGCGCCTGAGCTTGCGGCTGTAGGCCCAGCCGCCGATAAGGCCGAAGCAGCCGGCTTCCTCGGCCTGGTGGCACTGCTCGGCCTGGTGCCGCCGCCTCGCCCGTTCTTCGGGGCTGAGGCGGGGCGGATTGTTGAGCGACATTTTCATGGCAGCCCGCAAGAAGAGCCGGCGGCTGCGGGGCGAGCGGGCTAGAGGTCCAGAGCCTTGAGCTTCATCGCGTGGACGGCCTCCCGGTTGAAAACGTCCACTATGGCGGCTGGGTTGGCTTGGATTGCTTTCAGGTCGCCACCGTTTATCAGGACGATGGAAAGGTTGCTGTCGCCCATTACCTTGTTGGCGTAGCCCTTGGCTCCCGGGCCGATTTCGCCAGTGGTGACAAATACAAGAACGTTGCTTTTGAGCATGTGGTCGGCAAGGCCGACTTCTTTGGCAACGTCTTCGAGGGTGACCCGCGAGGTGTTCTTGCACTGGATTTGCCAGCGGGAGAATACCAGGCGAGCCGACTGGAAGACGAGGTCCACTTCGGCGCCCCCGGTGGCTACGCCACGTAGACGGGTGGCGACGTAGTCCATATCGACCAAGCGCATAAGTTTGAAGGCGAGCGCCTCCAGGGCGAGACCGCGCGTGTGCTTATCCTTGGCGGTGAGGCTGGCAAGGATGTCCTGCATGGACTTACGCAGGAGGGGGCGCAGGTCTGAAGCAGTTTGTTTTTCCAACTGCTCCAGCAGTGGGGTGAGCACTTCCTTTTGGAGCTTCGCGGTTGGGCTGACTTGGAAAGGTTTGGCGCCCCGGCCTGCCTCTTTCGTGCCCCGCTCCAAGATTACGAAGCCGGCCTTCTCAAGCGGGTAAAGGACTTGTTTGGGGAGGGCCTTTTCATTGAAGCGGATGCCGTAGGTGGCGGTGGCCAGCCTCTCCACGTCATTTGAGGGGAACGGGCCCGGGCCGGCCATGTTGGCGAGGGTCTTGAGAAAAGCTCGTTGCTCCGGGCTGAGGGTTGCGAGGGCCTCGACTTCCTCGGCGGTAGCACCCGCGAGTTCTTTGAGCTTGGTGGGGCTGACGTTCCATGCGCTGGTGAACACGCCGGCCTTTTCAAGCCAGAGACGCATCATGCTCGGGTGTTTGCCGCCACGGGGGAAGTGAATGCCTCGTTCTTCCAGCCACTCGCGGAGCTTGATGAGGTCCACGGTCTCGCCTGCAGATTGAATGTCCTGGACGCACTGCACCAGGGTCATGCCGTGCAGATTCAGCAGAATGTGGCGGGCGAGTTCGGCGTGGAGTGCTAGGCCGTCCGTGCGGGTGGCGTGGAGCTTCTTGCCGAACTCGGTGAGGCTGGCGTCACGGTTGATGATGCCGTAGGCGATCATGCCGAGTTTGCAATTGTTGGCGAGTTTGCCTCGGTTGTAATCGCTGGTCGGGTTGGCGGCGAAGTATTTTGCTTTGACCGCCGATTCGAAGGCTTTCCAGTCGCCGCCGTGCTGGTGGGCGAAGTCAAGGAGGGTTGGGAGGTCTATCTGGGAGGGAGAAAACTCGCTGCCGAATGGGAGGTCGCTCCATCTGATGTGTTTTGCGTTTTGGTCGGCGGCTGGTTCGTTAGGCATGGTTCCTGAGTTTGGCTGGGGGAGCCTTCGGGGAGGTTCCGTTGCGGGAGCGGGCACTCTTGCTCTGCTCCAGCAGGACCATTTGCGCGGAGCGCGAATGGTGGGCGGGGTATCTGATAGCCGGCTCCTGCTTGGGCGCCTTCGGCGGCTTCATCTGGCGCTTGGCGCCACCGTCCGCCGCGAGTGGTTCGTGATCGGCTGTTTTCCACATGGCGCCCGGTTTGTAGATGCGGTAGGAGGAATCTTCTTGGCTCTTGGCTGGCTTCTCGGGCTTTCCGTTGCCATTCCCGTTGGTCTTGGCGCTTTCCTGGAAGCGGCCGATGGCGCCGGCAATATATTCCTCGACAAGCTCGCAACAGAGCCAATTTCGGTCGGTCCGCTCCGCGGCTTCTCCGGTGGCGCAGCTGCCAGCGAATGGGTCAACGACCAAGTCTCCCCTGTCGGTCAACATGCGGATGAAAAACTCGGGGATTTCGGTGGGGAACCTCGCCGGGTGCGGGATGGTGCCCTTTTCCTTGCAGTAGCGAATGTAGGCGGAGTTGCTCTCGGTGTGGGCAAGGGCGATGAGGTTCGGGGGTATGGCCGCGCCGTTGTCTGTGCTGAAACGGTCGGAAATATCGTGACCGGATGGGCGCAGCATGGGCTTGTAGCCCTTTTCCAGCAGGACCTTCATGCTGTCTGAGTAGGGTTGGAGGACGCGCCTGTTGCTCGCCTTTGGCCAAGGCGTGGGCGATAGCCACCAGATGCAGTTGACGGCGTCTTTGACGCGGATGCGGCGGACGGTGACCCACTCGGCAGGGGTTGGCAGGCGGGCCGGGTTCCACCAGAAAAATTCCTGCGCGAGGTGAAAGCCGAACTCGCGGCAGAGCATGATCAGGAGCTCGTAATGGTACAAGCTGCGGGTGGGTTGGCCGGATATCCAGGCACCGCCGATGTCAATGACCAGGGAGCCAGCCGGCTTCAAAGCGGCGTGGAAGGCGGCGCCAAAGGGTTTGAACCAATTGACGTAGTCGTGGGCGTCCACGTTGCCGTAGTCCTTCTTCCTCACGAGCCCGAATGGGGGGCTGGTCATGATGAGGTCAACGGACTTGGGCTGGATCTCGTCGCGGAAGAGCGACAGCGAGTCGCCCAGGAAAATCTTGCCCCTCTCTGTGGAGTGGAAGAGCCTGGCTGGCGCTTGGCCGTTGGACTCGTTTTTTTGTTGCATCTTCGTTTTTTGCTCGGTTCGTTTGCTTCCAGCAGTGTAGTCCTGAAGGTGGAGCCTGGGCAATGATTTAAGTCAGCACCTGTCGCACTTATGGCACGCCAGATTGTCGGCTGCTTCTTCCGCCTCGGCTTCCGTTGGGAAGGACTTCTGAAACTTGGTGGTGTAGTCAATGGGGTAGTTGCCTCGGACTATGCTGGTGGTGGCCCCGCCGAAGCCGTCGGCTTCAACGAGAACCGTGTCGTCGGAAATTGCGTCCAAGTCAGCCTCGTAGATGACTTCGCCCGGTGCGCTGATGCCAAGTTCGCGGCGGATGGCGTCAATTCTTGCCTGAAGGGCCTTTAATTCCTGGAGTTTCTCTGCTCTGGTCATGGTGCTTCGGGGGATTGGAGTTTGCCGGGATGGGTAGTGCCTTCCTGTGCGGTGTTTCCTGGTTCCGGGCCGAAAAGCGGCAGTTTGCGGGCGTCCTCCTCGCCCAGGTCCTCGATGGATGCCTGGTCAACCGGGTGCTGGCGCTTGAAGGCGAAGTACTCGGTTCTGAGGTCGGCGCAGAATTTTTCGAGTTCCGCGCGGGTTACGTTCATGTGCAGGGTGAGGCCGTCGCCGGAGTAGGCGAAGCAGTCGCGGAAGTTGTAGGTGTCCACGAAGAGCAGGAGCGTAAAACGGTCATCGGGGAGGTGGCCGATCTCGGCTTTCAGGCGCTCCCTGGCCTCGCGGCGCTGTATGGTTTCCTCGCTTTCGTACACAAGGCGGTAGTGCGATGGAAGAAACGGGAAAGGGCTGCCGGGATAGATGGCAAGGAGTACGTCGGGGTCGGTGGTTTCGGTGTAGGCGGCTTCTCCGTTGGCGAGCACGCCCTCGATCGTTGAGATGAAGAAGTCGGCGCGGTGCTCGTTGGCGTGGATCCCGCCGGGCTGCCGGGCCGCCCAATATGGATTGTGTCGTTTGAGAATGGCGTCGTTTAGGATGGGGGTGCCATCCCAAAGCCAAAGGATGTCGTAAACGACCCAGCGGTCTTCGAACGAGCGGAAGCGGATTTCGAGGGTCAGGAGGTCGGAGGAGAGTTTGGCCATATATTAGTACTTGAGAAAAAGCCATTGGGGTTTCTCGCGGCGCTTGAAGCGACGCAGGAAGTGGGCGGCTTCGAGGATTTCAACGGGTAGCCTGGAAATCTGGCGGTGATGTGAGGACAGGCCGGCTTCCCAGGTTAGGTATTTGCGACAAGCCTGGTGGAGTCGTTTGGCGGCTTCGCGGGTGTCGAGGCCACAGGCGGCGCCCACGAGCCAGGTTTGATGGCTGAGGCTGACGCAGCCGACGAGGCATTCGGGCTGCTCGGGCGATTCTTCGACCAGTTCGCAGTCGTCCGGGTCGAATTGGACGTAGTGGGATGAGTAGCAGTCCGCGAACTCATACGCGACCGGCTCCATAGTGGAGGGGTCGAGGACATTTTTGTCGGCGCCGTCGGGGCCGCAGCATCCCTTGGACTGGTTCCGGGGGAACGGCTCGAGGTCTGACGGGGAGACGAAAACGCTGCCTGGGGCGTGGGCAGTGGATTTCCAACCGAGGCTGAGAAGATCGGAACCCTTGGCGAACGTGGCGGCGGGCAGCATCGGGTGGCTGTCCTTGGGGCAGAGCAAGGACAGGAACGGCAGGTGATACAGGCCACGGGCGGCGAGGGAGCCGTGCTTGGTGTATAGAGAGCAGCGGGGCATGGCGGTTAGCCGGTGGATTGCGGCTGATGGAGGTAAACGTTGACGCCAACGGCGTCCCAGGGGGCCGATTTCGGGGAGATGGTGTCGGCCTGGCATTCGAGAACCACGCCATCGAGCAGCATCCGGCTGAGGTGGCGGTTGCAGTAGCGAGGCACGTAGCCCAATTTGGCGGAGCCGTGGAAGATTTCGACGGCGAAGACGTCGTAAGGGTTGGTGGGCTGGGCGCGGAGCGTGAGGGTCGCGCCAGGTGCGAGGGCGGCGAGTTGCCTGGGGCCGTCGTAGTACTGGAAGCCGGCGATTTTGAAGTCGTTGAGCAGTACGGGACGGCGGGCCGGCGGCATGGCCTGGGTGAGGTTGCGGCTGGCCATGACGGCCGCGGGGATAAGCGGGGCTTTGAACAGGAAGCCGAGAAAGGAGCGGCGCGACGGGTTTAGCGTGTCAGTTTTCATAACTTTCTGGTCATTGTTTCGGTGGCTGGCGGGCGGGCCCGGAAGCCGCAGTTCGGTCTTTTTCATTTCAGCATAGCAGAGGGGGAGTGACAACGGCAGTCCCGGGGGTTAAGAATGCTGGGGCTGGATTTAACCGAGAATTGATGGCCTATGAAAAACGTGTTGCGCGAGAAGTACACCCGGCCGCCGTCGGACCGGATGCGGCGGATACATGAATGGATTGGCAGGGGGAAGTACCCGAATGCGGAGACGATGGCACTGGAGCTGGAGGTCTCGGCCAGGACGGTGAAGCGGGACATTGAGTTCATGCGTGACCGTTACGGGCTGCCGATTGCCTATGACGAGAAGCGGTATGGGTACTATTACACCAAGAAGGTGGACCAGTTCCCGGTGGCGGCGATGACGGAAGCGGAGATGTTTGCCTTGCTGGTGGCGGACAAGGCGATTGCCCAGTATCACGGCACGCCGTTCCAGAAGCCGCTGCGGATGGCGTTCCTTAAACTGACGGGCCAGTTGGACGGGCGGGAGCGGTATTCTTTGGAGAACCTCGGGCTGGCGTTGTCGTTCCGGCCGTTCGCGCCGGAGGACGCGGACTTGAACGTGTTCCGGGTGATCACGCGGGCGCTGCGGGAGCGGCGGGTGCTGGTGTTTGATTACCGGAAGCTGGGGGCAACGAAGTGGCAGCGCCGGCATGTGCATCCGTATCACCTGGCGTGCATTGACAACCACTGGTACCTGTTCGCGCATGACCTGGACCGGAATGCGATTCGGACGTTCGTGCTGACGCGGCTGGCAAAGCCAGGGGCAACCTGCGAGCGGTTTGCGAAGCCCAAGGGTTTCGACCCGGACAAGTATCTGGCGGGGTGCTTCACGGTGATGAAGGGGGAGGAGGAGCATGAGGTCGTGATTGAGTTCGATGGCTGGGGCGCGGACTTGGTGCGGGGGCGGGTGTGGCATTCGAGCCAGGCGCTGACCGACCGGGCAGGCGGCGGGGCCCGACTGACGATGAAGCTGAACGGCCTGGAGGAGATCGAGCGGTGGGTGTTGAGCTGGGGCGCTCATGCGCGGGTCGTCGGGCCGGCAGCGCTGCGCGACCGGGTGAGGAAGACGGCGTCAGCGGTGGCGGGGCTGTATCGGGAGAAAGCCGGGAGTTGAACTCGGCTAAAGGTACGGATTAGGCTGGCTGACAGTAGGTTGTGAATAAGCCTGTGAATAAGTTTTCGTCGGGTTGAATACGGGCGGGACTGCGGTTGTCCCGCCCCCCGCGGTAGGCTGTTTGGCGCAATGATAGAGATTGCGTTGAAAACGGCAGCGGTGCTGCCCTCTGAAGAGATGGCGGGGCGAGGAACCTCGCCGCGGGCGGGGCGGCTGCGGGAGTTGAAGTAATATGGCAAACCTGGGTTTGTTCACGCATCCGGGAACGTTCCGCCGGATGAGACCTGAATACTTGTGCAAATGGCTGGAACCGGCGCGGGATTATCTGGCGGGGCGCGGCCTTGCCCTGCCTGGGGGTGGGGCGACGGGGCCGGTTGACTACGACCGGCTGGCGTGGATCTTCATGGAGCCAGACGGGGAAATGCCGCGCGAGCTGATGCACTCGGCCTCGCTGATCCATGAAATGTCCACGGAGAACGCCATGTTCGACCTGCTGGATGGGGCTCGGCATGCGGGGTTGGTGGTGGATGTTGGGGAGGACCCGGACCCGGTGGACGTGGCGGTACGGGTGTGGCTGCTCGATCCTACGCTGTTAGAGGATATGCACCAGTTGCACCAGTTGGACCGCCCGCGGGGGTTTGTCCATTTTGTGACCGAACGGCAGCCGGACGCGTCGTTCGACGGGCCGACGGCGAAGGGTAGGGCGGACCTGGAGGCGGATTTGGCGGAGTGGTTCTACGAGGCGAAGCGCGGTCGCCACGCCAAGGTATGGATGTACCGGCGGCCGAATGAGTATTGGTTCCTTGTGCGGCATGGGTTGGCGAGCAAGCGGCAAGAGGTGGTGTCGGCGAGCGGGGCCGACACGCTGATATTCCGTCCGGGCGAGTATGACGTGATGGTTTACAACCGGAAGCGGAGGGAATTGCGGATACATGGATGCAACCCGCGCGAGGTGGAGGTGCTGCGGACCTTGCTTGGCAAGCATGTCTTCCACGACGAGAATTTCTTCCCTGGCGGGGCGAGGTTCACGCTGGCGCCGCTGGTGGATGCCGGACGGGCCTGCCTGGTATGCACGGACATTCCGGGGATCGAAGACATCCTGCTGACCGAGGTTCAGATTCTGGCGGCTTCAGGGAGCGAGTGGCTGCGTTCGACGCATCACGCCTCGGACCTGTTTACAGCGGTTGAGAATGAGCGGGTGGTGCTGCCGGAGCCGGAGTGCCTGGTCCGGGCCAGTTTCCTGGTGCGCTTCAGCGACTCGAAGAAGCGGCGGACTATAAAGATTCTGGGGAGCAACAAGCTGAGCGTCATTCGGGATGGCGACACGGAACTGATGGAGCGGTGGCTTGAGGCTCGTGGGTTCATCATAAAGCGGAGCGCGGATGAGGAAGAACCAGAAGGGGTTTTGGCGGGCGCTTGAGCGCCTGGCAGGCGGCGCCGTGCGGGTGGAGTGGGAGAGCGAGCTTGGCCACGAGGCCAAGGCCGCGTGGCCGCTGCTGCGTCCGGCGAAGGGGCTGGCGGCGACTTACCCATGTACGAATCCCGTTGGGTGCGAGTGCCCGCACCGGGTTGAGGAACTGGCGCCAGGGCGGTGGCTGGCGGTGAGTGGGCCTGATGACGGGTGCCCGGCGATCCCGCTGGAGCGGGAGGATCTGATCCTTCGGGATGTGGATGCTGAGGTTTTGTGCGGCGGCATCGAGCGGTGCTTTGGCCTTGGGGCCTGCGCCAGCCGCAGTGTGCCCGGAGCGCGGGTGCAGCGGCTCGGGGCATACGCGCCGGCGGCGGCGGGGGTCTTCCTGATGCTTCCGGGGGACAGCGCCCGGATGATGCGCGAGGTGGACCGGCTGTTCAACGCACAGCCGGACCCATTCATTTTGCTGACGCCGACTGGGGCTCATTGCTCGCCTGATGTTGAGTCAGCGCTCCGGCGGCAGTTGTGCATGCACATCGCGCTTTCGGCGACCGTGGCGCTTCGGGCGGATGGGAGCCTGGAGGCCACGCCGGCGGCGGGGCCGTTGTTTGAGGAGTTTGCGCGGCGGAAGCGCCAGGGGCGCGGGGGGCCGGCCACAACCGAGGCGCGGTTTGTTTTCCGGAAGGACGGAAGGCACTGGACTGTCATTTTCGAAGGGGTGGAGTTCCCGCTAGAAAACACCCTGGGGGCACGTTATCTCGACTACCTGTTGCACCATGCGAATGAGCCGATTTCGGCATACGATCTTGAGGTCGCAGTCCAGCCGGAGAAGGCCAGCGCCCGGCCAAAGGACTCCATTCAGATGAGGTTGGACCCGGACACTGTACGCGAGTACCTGCGGACGCTGAACAAGTTGCGAGCGGAGCGCGACAAAGCGGAGGCCGCCGGAGATGAGGGCGAAGGGGACCGGCTGGATGGGGACATCAGCGCGTTGGAAGCGCAACTGAAGGGGAGCGCCAACACCGGCGATGCCGGCGAACGGGCGCGGGGTAACGTGAGCAAGGCGATTGCGGCCGTCCGGCGGAAGCTGGGCAAAGGGGGCAAGGCTGAAAAAGCCTTCGGCGAGCATATCGAGCGGTTCGTGGATACGGGGTACCAGTTCATGTACAACCAGGAGGGGGGCAACATCTGGCAGTGATTGGGTGACATAGAGATTTGGGAAGCCTGCCTTCCCAAATGGGGAGCCTCTCTTCCCGCCATACAGGCGTAGTCCTGAATGGCGGGATTTTTTTATGCCGCCGTGCGGGAGAAGAAGAAAACGAAAGGCTCATGAATACGACGCGGACCGGAAAGATGGCGGCGATGCGACAGCGGAAACGCTGGACGCAGTTTGAGTTGGCTCGGCGCGTTGGGTGCTCGGAATCGCAGATCGCCAAGATCGAGACGGGGCGGGTGAATCCGCGCGATTGGCTCAAAGAGGCAATCGCCCGGGAACTTGAAATTGCGACCTGGGAGGTGGTGTCGTGAACGGCGCAACCTCCAACGAGCGGCTGATGCGGTTCCTGAGCGCGACGCCGGAGCAGCAGGCCTCCATTGACCGAATCCTTGAGGGCCGAAGGGAGCCGGAGGCCCCTCGCGGTCCGCTGCTGATGCAGATCAAGGATGCGGCGGGGCTCCTCGGCGTCCATCGGGCGACTATTTGGCGACTGGTGAAGGCGGGTCGGCTGGGGACGGTGGAGTTGTTGGGTTCGGTGCGCGTGCGGCGCGCTGATGTCGAAGCCTTAGCAGGCAGCCATCATGCGCAGGGCCACCGTGGCACCGGGAAGGCGGTGGCCAAGTGAAACCTGCTAACGTTCCCCTGCCGTCTCCCGATCGCCCCCAGCGCGGAGAGGATGCAACGGTCACTTTCCCGCCTTCGGGCGTTGTGGGACTTACCAAGGCGCAGATGGCGGGCGCTTTGCAGATTTCGGTGCGGACACTGAACGGGATGATGGCCCGCGGGGAGATCGCGTATTGGCGCATCGGCGGGCGATTGGTTCGGTTCCGTGTCGAGGACGCGGTACGGCGGATGAATGAAACCGTGCTGGTTGGCGGGGCGAAGGGGGTTGGTCAGGTGGCCCCCGCCGTTAATGGACGAGTTGAAAGGAGGTGAAGTTATGATCGCATTCGAGGTGTTCTGGATTTTCATGATGGCGTTCTGGGCCGCTTACGCTGCCTGGCTACTGTGGCAGCAGGCCTACGAGTCCGGAAGGGAAGCGGGTCGGAACGAGCAGTGCGGGTGCGCCCACTGTGGGCGCGGGTGCCCGTGCCGGGAGGAGGAGAAACATGATTAACTCCCGCAGAAAGGGCGTGCGTGGGGAGCGCGGGTTCGCCGCGCTCCTCCGGGCGAACGGGTTCGATGCGCGACGCGGGCAGCAATTTGCTGGCGGGGCGGACAGCCCGGACGTGGTGAGCCAGGCGTTGGCCTGGCTGCATATCGAGACGAAGCACGTGGAGCAGTTGAATCTCGTGGCCGCCTGCACGCAGGCGGAGCGGGATAGCGCGGGCAAGCCGTGGGTGGTGGCGCATCGCCGCAACGGGACGCCCTGGCGCATCACCATGAGCGTAGAGACTTTTTTTCACTTTCTCCGGGGCACGTTGCCATCGGGAAACACCAGCACGCCGGCCACCGGTGGTGAGTCGTGCGGCGGCCAGTCGGCCGCGGCGGGTGAAGCAACACAAACAAACTAATACAACACATCAAATAAGTATGAGCTTAATTCTACAGTCGAAAAACGGCGGCGATTTCAAGCCGCACCCTGAGGGCATTCATCCGGCGGTTTGCGTCGATGTCATTGACCTGGGGTTGGAGGAAACGGAGTACCAAGGCCAGCGGCGGCTCGTGAACAAGGTTCGCCTGGTGTTCGAGACGGAGCAGCGGACCGAAGACGGGAAGAACTGCATCGCGTCGAAGACGTTCACCGCGAGTCTGCACCCGAAGGCGAAGCTGGCGGAGTTCCTCGGCAAGTGGCGGGGCCGTCCGGTGGTGCCGGGTGAGAGCATTGACCTGGCGAAACTCATCGGGGCGAATTGCACGCTGGTGGTGTCGCACCAGCAGAACATGGTGGGCCGGACCTACGCGTCTATTGATGCGGTGTCGAAGCCGACCAAGAAGCTGGCCGCCTCCGGGCATTATGATGCCGCCGCCGCCCGGCAACGGATCGCGGAGTGGAAGGCGAAGGAACAGGCGGCGGGGGGCCAGGTGGCGGTCGCCAGCAATCGCGGGGTGACGCCGCCGGCCACGGCGATGCCGCCCAAAAGTGGCGCGGCCCCCGCGGCCGCACCGGCACCCCAACCGGAGTTCGACCCGGAGGTCGGGTTTTAAGTCGGACCCTGACGACATCATACCGTGAACCGCAACCAGCGAGACCCCTCTCCCCCTGCCCCTCTCCCCATCGGATGGGGCGAGGGGAGGTTATTTGGGGCGGGTTTACCCAGGGTAGGTCCGCAAGCGGACCGACCCTGGGCTGGTATGCGGAACCCCGTTGGGGTTCTCAGCTTGGCCGGCGCTCGCCGGCGGAAAGGAATTACGAAATGAAATTGTTCAGCTCTGAAAATGCACATTGGTACCGGCGGGACGGGGAGCCGTTGCACTCCGTCCCGTCGGCAAAGGGTGACCCACGTCCGACGACACTGCGGGACGCGCGCAAGCTTGGCCTCCTGCCGAGCGTCACGAACATCCTGGGCGTCATCGCCAAGCCTGAGCTCGTGGAATGGAAGATGACCCAGGCGGTCCTGGCGGCACTGACGCTGCCGCGGCGCCCGGGAGAGAGCGAGGATGATTTCGCGAAGCGGGTGGTGGAGGACGCGCAGAGCCGGGTGAAGACGGCGGCGGACTTCGGGTCGGCGTTCCATGCCGGCGCGGAGCATGTCGCCAAAACGCTTGAGGTGGACCCGGCCGGGCCCTATGCGGCTTGGCTGGGCCTCCACCGCGACTGGTACCAGGCCAACTGCGTCCGCATGGTCTGGACGGAGCGGGTGCTGGTGAACACCGAGCTGGGGTATGCCGGCACGGCGGACTTGCTGGTGGAACACCAGCAGCACGGTCTGACGTTGGTGGATTACAAGACCCAGGGGGTTAAACCGGGCAGTGCGGCCCGTGCCTACGGGTCGTGGTGCCAGCAGTTGGCGGCTTATCGGCGAGCTATCGGTCGGCCCATGGCCTGCGTGAACGTCGTCGTCAACTCGGCGGAGCCGAGTGCGCCGGTCGAGCACCTCTGGACTGAGGACGAGTTGCGCGCCGGTTGGGAGTCATTCGAGGCGGCGCTGGTCATTTGGCGCAACGAGAAGGCATACGATCCGCGCCTCGCCCCGCTCGTTGGGGTATTGCCGGTGTTGGTGGCCTGAGAAAGCGTAACTAACCCGCTATAGGTGTGAACACTGAATTGGATCCCACAAGTGGCCGGGTGCCAGTGGCAACGGTCGAGCGTATCGAGCGCCTGGTCGGCGGTGACCCGGTGACCGAGGAGCAGATCCTTCGGTTCATCGGCGAGCGCTACGGCGCGAGGAACCTGCTTTACCTGCCGCCGCCCGTGGCGGCGGAGATTCTGAGGCGTCCGGCGGATTTTGTCGCGGCGGCGCGGCGGTTCTGCGAGCCGGAGTTGCCGTTCTGAATGCTGGCCTGCAGTCCGCATGATCAAGACCCGCCATTGTGCCCGCTGCAACCGCTCGACCCGGCAGGAGATTTCCCGCCGGGTCGCGGGGAATGGCGCGGAGCATTTTGGCTGGTGGTGCCTGGAGTGCCGGTGGTGGGTGCAGAGCAAGGGCGGCGGGATCTGGATCGACAAGGGGTTGCTGGAGCGGACCGGAGTGGATTTGTCCCTGGCGCCGGTGGTGGAACATCTGGACCAGCCACGGTGCGCCAGGTGCGGCGCGCGCGGGGCCGAGGAGCACCATTGGGTTCCGCAGGCCATGTTCGGCGCGGAGGAGGCGAACCGGTGGCCGAAGGATTTTCTGTGCAAGCGTTGTCATGACCAGTGGCACCGATTGGTGACGCCGGCGCTTGTGCGTGGTGATGCATACTGAACCCTCGTCATGCTTGACCCTCGGCAAGTTGCCTCGCAATTGCTCGGCGCCATTGAATGGCAAACCGAGGTCAGCGGGTTTTGCCGGTGTCCGGGTGAGGCTTTCCACACCAGCGCCAACGGGAAGAAGGATTGCCGGGTGAACGTGGATGGGGCGCCAACGATTTTCTGTTTTCACGCGTCCTGCGCGCCGGCGGTGGCCGAGGCCAACCGCCGTTTGCGGCGCGAGCTGGGCGCGACGCCCTGGGAGTTGCGGCTGCCTGACGGGCGGGTGGTGCGAAGCGGCGATGTCGTGCGGCCTGGCGGCGTGGTGGTGCCCCGGGAGGTGGTGAGGGCACAGGCGCGGGCGGCCGGCCGTGAGGCGGGCGAGCAGTTGCTCCTCGAGACGCTGCGGGCCGCGGCGGAGGGGTTCCGGGCGGACCTGTTCGACAGGTTCCGCTGGCCGATGGGGCAAATCCTCGAGGATTCGCCCCTGCTGGTGGCGGAGCGGGACGCGGAGGACCAGTTCCGCACCTGGCTGCGGCTCTGGCCGGCTTGCTCGACGGTCTGGATCGGGGACGTTTACAGCTCGGGCAAGCCGGAGCACCGGGCGCACTTCCGGCCGGTGGCCGAGTGGTACCAGATCGGGCCCGTGATGGGGAATTACACGTGCGGGTCGTCGTTCAAGCCGGGCTCTTTCCAGCGGAGCAACGAGAACCTGAACGGACACCGGTTCATGGTGATCGAGTCGGACACCCTGCCCCGGGATGAGGTTGGCGCGATTTTCGCCTACCTGAACCGGCGGCTGCATTTCACCCTGCATGCCATCATCGACACCGCGGGCAAGAGCCTGCACGGCTGGTTTGACGCGCCGCGCAACCGCGTGGCGGGCGACCGGCTCAAGGCCGGTCTGGTGGTGCTGGGGTGCGACCCGAAGGTGTTCACTTTTTCACAGCCGGTGCGGGTGCCGGGGGCTTTCCGCGATGGCCGGCTGCAACGGTTGATTTGGCTTCGGGCCTGACGGTCCAGCGCGAGACATGGAAATCAAGACATACGACCCGTCGGAACAGGTGGACATGGCCGTGGACCTGGGGGTGGTGCCTCCGCCGCTGCCGGAAATCCTGAATCTCCGGCAGTTGGTGGAGGTGGCGCCCGCGCCGCCGCCGCAGATCATCGAGGGGGTGTTGCACCAGGGGTGCAAGATGATTCTCGGGGGCACGAGCAAGAGCAACAAGAGTTGGTGCCTGCTGGACCTGGCCGTGAGCGTGGCGAGCGGCGAGAAGTGGTGGGGGCGGCGGTGCGCGAAGATGGCGGTGGTTTACATCAACTTCGAGCTGCATGTGTGGGCCATTGCGCAGCGGCTGAACGCGTTGTGCGCGGCCAGGCCGGAATGCAAGGAGCTGGGCGACACCCTGCACGTCTGGAACCTGCGCGGGCATAACGCGGACCTGACGTTGCTGCGGCCGAAACTGGAGGAGCAGCTCGCCCGACACTCGTTCGGGCTCATCATCCTGGACCCGGCCTACAAGGTGCTGGGGGACCGGGACGAAAATGCCAACGGGGAGATTGCCGGCCTGATGAACGAGCTGGAGGCCCTGGCCCGGAGTTCGGGCGCGGCGGTGATCGTGGCGCATCACTTCGCCAAGGGCGACAGCGCCGCCAAGGAGGCCATGGACCGGATGAGCGGGGCCGGCGCCTGGGCGCGGGACCCGGACAGCATCCTGGTGCTGACTCCGCACGAGGAGCAGGGCTGTTTCACCGTCACCAGCATCCTGCGCAACCTACCGCAACTGCCTGAGTTCGTGGTGGAGTGGGATTATCCCGTGATGAAGCTGGCGGGGGACCTGAACCCGGACGCCCTGCGGCGGCCCCAGACCAAGAAAAAGGTCTGCACGGACAGGGAGTTCATGGAGGAGGCCATTGGCACTGAACCGAAGGCGTTCGGCGCGATAGTGCGCGATGCGGGCAGGTCCTTGAAGATGAGTGACCGCACCGCCGCCAGGTATCTGACCCGGCTGACGGCTGCGGGGTTGGTGGGCCAGTCCGGGGGCCTTTACTGGGTAGCGAACCAGTCCGGAGGTGAGGCGTGAAGGTTACTGCCATTTCTGACACTAGCCTAATAATGGCAATGGCAGTAACCGGTCACCGGAGCAGCGGAACGGGAAACCCTCCTTGGGGTCGGGTTTCCTGTTCGTTCCGTGCTGCGAAGGTGGGGCGGGCCAGATTGGGCGCTTTCGAGGAGTGATTTATGGCTTTGGCGTTTGAACAGCAACCGAAAGAGGGAGACAAGGCGTTTGCCGCGTTCGCGATGTACTTGAGCCTGGGGCCGACCAGGTCGCTGACCGTGGCGGCCAAGAAGCTTGGGAAGAGCCGGCGGATGATGGAGAAGTGGTCGCGGCGGTTCGACTGGCCGGCCCGCGTCCAGGCCCATGGCGCCCACATGGCCCAGACCGCCCGCGAGGCGGCCGAGGCCCTGGCCAGGGCCAAGGGCGTGGATTGGCTGAAACGGCAGGAGGAGATCCGGGAGCAGGAATGGGAGATGCACGAAAAGTGCATCGAGGCCGCGAAGCGGGCCTTGGCGTCGTTTATGGCTCGGGAGAAGATCTACGCCAACCTGGCGGACATCTCCCGAATCCTCGAGGTGGCCAGCAAGCTGGGGCGGTTGGCGTCCGGGATGGCGTGCGACCGGACGGAGGTCACCGGCGAGGGGGGCGGGCCGGTTCGGGTGGAGCTGGAGGTGGCGCTGAAGAAGATATATGGGCCCGCCTCCGCTGAAGCTACGGCGCGGCAAGCAGGCGCGGTGGACGTGGAGGCGGTGGTGGCGCTACCGGAGGGGAAGGTATGACGGACTTGGAGCGGTATTTGGCGGCGGGGCTGGCGGCAGGGTGTCCGGCGGAGCAGATGGGGCTTTTCGTCCGGGCTGGGGTGGTGTTGCAACCGCGGCAACTGGCCGCCTCGGCGGCGGCACGGTTGTGCGACCGGTCCGACGGGCCGACGGCGGTCGGTTACGGCGGGGCCCGCGGCGGCGGGAAGAGTCATTGGCTGCTGGCGCAGATGGGGGCGGATGACTGCCAGAGGGTGCCGGGGCTGAAATGTCTGTTGTTGCGAAAAGTGGGAAAAGCCAACATGGAGCACTTCGAGGACCTGCGGCGGCGGCTGTTCACCGGCCTGTCGCATGAGTTTTCGGCTTACCGCGGGGTCCTGACGTTCGGGAACGGGTCGCGAATCATCGCGGGCCATTTCCAGGCGGAGAAGGACATTGATGCCTACCTGGGTCTGGAATATGACGTGATCGGCATCGAGGAGGCCACGACCCTGTCGAGCCGGAAGCATCAGGACATCACGACCTGCTGCCGTACGAGCAAGCCGAACTGGCGGCCCAGGCTTTACTCGACGACAAACCCGGGCGGGATTGGTCATGCCTGGTACCGGGCGCGGTTCGTGGCGCCGTTCCTGGAGGGGCGGGAGCGGGAGACACGGTTCGTGCCGGCGCGGGTGAATGACAATGCGTTCAATAACCCGGAATACCGGAAGGTCCTCGAGGGTCTGACGGGGTGGCAGAAGCGGGCGTGGTTGGATGGGGATTGGGACATCGCAGCGGGGCAGTTTTTCACGATGTTGCGCCGGGACGTGCACGTGGTGGGCGATTTCGACGATACCAGGGCGCGGGAGTGGTTTGCGGCGATGGATTACGGGTTCGCCCACTATACCGTGGTCCTGCTCGGCTGCACCGATGGCGACGGGAATGTGTTCGTGGTGGATGAACACGCGGAGCGACTCTGGCTGCCGCAGCGGCACGCGGCGGCGGTCCGGGCGATGCTGGCCAGGCATCGGTTTGGCGAGCGGGTGTTGGAACTGGGAGACCTGAAGCGGTTCGTGGCGGGTGCGGATGTGTTTAGCCGGCAGAGCGATGGGACGACCATCGCCGCGCAGTATGCGCGGGAGGGAATCACGCTGAGGCCGGCGAGTATGGACCGGGTTAACGGTTGGGCGGAAGTGTTACAGCGGTTCGGGGATCCAGATGGGGGCATCCGGCCGCGGCTGTTCATTCATCGGCGGTGCGGGCGCCTGGTGGAGACGCTGCCAGCGCTGCAACATGACCCGAATCGGCCGGAGGACGTGCTGAAGGTGGATGCGGACGAGGATGGGGTCGGCGGGGACGATGCCGCTGATGCCTTGCGGTATCTGGTGGCGACGAAGGCCAGGGCGGTTAGCCAGAGGAAACTGAGGGGGTTGTGAGGGGCAAGGGCCGTCGGCTTTAGTGAATGTGAATTGCTCCGTAATTGGCGAACATCGTGAGGAAATTGGCTTGAAGTTGCGGGTGGGTCTCGAGTTCTGCCGCATAGAGCACGATGGCCTGTTCGAACCTCCCGTGGAGTTCGATAAGGTCGATCTGGTAATCGACTGGCGGGGTCGCTTGAATGAAGGGCACGCCGCCCCTCGCCGTGAGGTGGAAGTGGTAGGTGTTTCCCTGCCCTTCAGAAAAGAGGCCGAATGAATGTAGGAGCGAGTTGCGTAGCTGGTAGATCGTTTCGTCGTCACCGATTGCGATTGGGCGAAAGAAGTCGCGGACGAAGTTCTTAAAGCGGGCTGTAACTTGGCCGCGGGCGTCGGAGCCGGCATAGAATTTGGCGAGGAGGTCCGTTCCTGCGAGGACGGCCATTGCGCCGGGCCAAACTATTGGTTCGTGGGTTCTGGCGCCGGTCGTGGGGTCTGTTCCCAAACAGCGGAGGACGTCTCTGCGTAGCAGGTACAGGACACCGAAGTGGCCTTGAGCGGCCGGTGGCGTCGCGGGATTCGTGAAAAAGAGGTCTGCTCTGGGGTCGAACATAATAGATGGATGCCATTCTTGGGGGGGTGTTGTGTTTGGCAAGAGAAAAGGCCTGCAGGACACAATCCTTTCCGGCAAAGGAAAGGAGCGAAGCATCCAGGCCAGCGCGAGCGGACAGGGAGTCCAGAGGGCGTTAGCCCTCTGGCGCGGGTCCGGGCCGGCGTTAGGCCCGGTCCGGCTCGGCGGGGCGACCGGCCTGCGGGCCGGCGGCCAGGGGGCAGGCACGGGCAGGCTGAGTGTTGAGCCGCGCAACGGACCGAGGTCCGCGGCCTGCCCCCCGGCAAAGCGGGGCTAGAAAAGGCGGTGGGTCTCGGTGTCGCGGGTGAAGTAGCGCAAGGTGTAGGTGCTGCCCTTGCCAGGGCGGTCTTTGCGGATGGCGGCTTTGATGAGCCGGGGGCCAAACTCGGTCTTGAGCTTGGAAAGCTCATAGTCGGCGGTGGTGCGGTCGGGGAGGCAAACCAGCGAGTGGGCCTGCTCGGTGGTCACGGTCTGGGTGAGCGGCAGGAGGAACTGCGGGGCGATGGTCGGGGGGTTCATAAGAGGGAGGGCTGACCGGTTGCGGTGGTGTGTCCGCCAGCGTCGGCGAAGACGAGGCCGGCGCCGCGCTGCAAGGCGTCATGGGCGGCGCGTAGGGTGTTGCCACTGGTGGCGACGTTGTCCACAAAATAGATCTGGCGGGTGCCAAGGCTCCAGAGGGTGGCTTTGAGGTGGTGCTGGTCGGGCGGGGTCGCGGAGAGGTTGCGGCGGTGGCGCGAGCACTGAGACTCAATGGGCTGGGTCCGGCGGAGGGCCTGCGCAACCTGCACGTGCGAGCGGTAACTGGCGATCAGGCTGGCCAGGATGGTGTTCGCCCGGGTGCTGCCGTCACTGGCGGGGATGGGGACAAGCCAGCACGGGGTTTCGATAAGAGCCGCCATTTCACGGGCGGCGGTGGCGAAGTCGGCGGACGGGCTGCGCGGGTCTTTGATGGCATAGGCCAGGCGGCGGGTCTCGGCTTCGTCGCGGCTAAGCTGGCCTTGGCGGAGCGAGCGGTATTTGCGGGCGGCGAGAATGTTCATAAATGGGGGTGGAAGCGGGCGCAAGTGCGGGCCGCACGGGCCAGCGGGCCTGCGCCCTTGGTGGATGGTTAGGCGGCGACTTGGTCGGCGGCGAAGCGGCTGCCGTACTTCTGGCGGGGGTCTTCGTGGCTGCCTTCGGTGGCGAACTGGCCGCACGGGTGCTGCCAGCACTTGCGGTAGTTGTTCCAGTGGAAGCCAAACTGCGAAAGCTGGCCGCGAACCTGCTCGGCGGGTGCCTCTGGGAACGTGATCCAGATCCACTTGCCGACAACCTCGGCCAAGTCGTACTGGGCGGGCATCCAACGGCGGAGAAGATCAAGGACCTTGTCCGTGGGGAGGGCGCGATTTGCCTCGCGCTCGGCGTAGTTCACATACGGGAGTATGCGGGGTGCGGGGGAATTGGCACCGGCTTGCACGGTGCCGCTGCCTTCACTACCGAGCAGCATAGGCCGGACCGGGAGCCCTTCTTCCTGAGTCTTTGTATTTTTTGATTTCATAGTCTTTTTTTTTCTACCGTGCCGCCCAGTCCGTCCTCTCGCCCTTCACCCGTATTGAAGCCCGCTCATCAGGGCGGCAGGCGGGAGTAGTCTTTAGAGGGCACCGCCTTTTTGCCCCCTGATGGCAAGCGGGCGGGTGAGGGCGAGAGGATGGACCTCGGGGACGGCAGGTAAAAAAGACTTGAAAGCAAAGTGACATTGTTTCCCTGTCCGGTTGGGTGACGGGGAAGGCCCGCGCCAACTGAGCGGGGTAAAAGCGGACGGCCATCTGAAATGGGCCGCCCGTGTTCATGGCCGGCCGCAAGGCGACGGGCGGCGGCAGTCCACGGAGTGGGCGCCCTGCCCCGCCCACCGCGCGCGCGAGATCAAAACTCCACAGCGAAGTGGCCGGTCCGCCGAGGCCGCCGAGGCTATGGCGGACAAGCTGGCGTGAAGGATGCGAGGCGCGACTGGCGCGCGCACTGCGCTGGCCTGGGGGAGGCCAGCCAGCAGTGAGCGTGACAGGCGCGACAGGCCATTGGGCACAAGACGCTGTTATATGAGGCTGAACCGGGCCGCCGGATGGGAAGGTGGGGGAGGCGGGAGGCGGCGGGGACCCGGCACCGGGGGTCCTGCGGAGCGGGTGCCGGTGCTGGGGCGGCAGCCCATATAACAGCTCTTGTGACTGGTGGCCGTAAGCAAGGCCAGCGTCCAGCCTCGCAGGCAGAGCCGAGAAGCGTAGCGCTGGCCGGCCCTTCATGACAGCAGGCCACGGAGCTACTCGGGGATGGCGCGCGCGATCGTGTTGGTCCGTGCCGCCGGGCTGGCTTTTGCAGCACGGGGGCACGCTGACATTATCTCAAGGCGCCGCTCCATCGAACGGTCGTCCGTCCTCGGCGTCCGGCTCGGTGGAGGGGCGCCGCCCGTCGAGGGTCGCGGGGGCCGCGCTGCCTGGCGTCTGGACGGCGCAACTTCGTGAGCCGGGCCAGTGGCCAGGGTGACGTTCATCTAGCGGCAGTGTGCCAGCCTGGAGCGCGTAGCGAAGCGGAGAGGCTGGGCAGTCGCTCAGGCTGGCAGACTGGCGCCCTGTCGAGGGGCGCGGGGCCGCGCTACCGTGCCTGCCGGCCAATGCCGCGCGCAGGCCTATGGGGTCGGCAGGGAGGCCGGAGCGTGGTTTTGGACGGCGGGCACGCTGATGTTGGGGGCCGGCGCATGCCCAGGCCGCAGCGTAGGCCAGCGAGTGCGAGCCGCACCGGCGAGCAGCGAGCGTTTCCGAAGCTAGGACTGGTGATGCGCCGGCCAGGGCCGCGAGCCGCGGGGGCGAGCGGAAGAGCACGTCTCGGCGGTTTCCATGAAGCGGAACGGAGTGGCGCGGAGGGAGGCTTCGCGCACCGCGCCCGGGGGGGCAGTGCCGCCGTTTCGTGACTTGGCGGCGCGGTGGGGGAGCGCGAGGGCGCGGGGCTGACCGGAGCAGAGCGGAGTGAGCGAAATGGAAAGCCGCTGAGGCGTGCGCCCAAAAGGGGCCGAGGCAAGGGCCGCGCTTTTCCGGTCCGTAGGACGGCCAAGCGGGCGAGGCTCAAGCGCAGGCCGAGGAATAAGCGCGGCGCTTGCCCGGCGGGGTGGCTCGCCACCGAGGCGAGCGTCGTGACGGGGCGCGGGGGCCGCGCGGCTCTGGCGTCTGCGGCGACTGGCGAAGCTGCCGGTGGCAGAACGCCAGGCGGAGGCGCGAAGCAGGCGAAAGCAGGCGCCAGACTGGAGTGCCCTCCTCGTGAGCGTGGCGACGACCAACGGGCAGAGCGTGGAAAGCGGTCGTGGCGTCGGATGGTGGGCGAGCGCGAAGCGCGAGCATGTCCCCTGCGGGCCGCGTTAGCGGACCGTTGTCCGGTGCCGGCCCCCGCGCGCGAGGCGCTTAGGAATGGACGGCGGGTAGAAATGCAACCAGGGCAAACGAACTGGCGAGGCCCAGGTCGCGCGCGGGGGCAGCGAAAGGGCCGCCGTGCCGGGCGTCCGACAACCAGAGAAGGCGGCCCGGCGCCGGCCCGTTAGGGCCGTGCGTGAGCGTCGGCACCGCGCGCGGCAAGGGCATCCGACAACGCATGCGGTCCGGCGGGTGCGCGCATCGTGGTTGCGAGCCCGGAGCGATAGCGTAGGGCGAACTGAAGTTGATGCGAGCGGAGCGAGGCAACTTCGCAGCAACGGCGTCGTTCTCTGGATGGATTCGGAGGTTGCGAGAAACGAACCAAGTGAGGTAAAATCGGGGTGGTAGAGCGGAGAATGAATAGTTTACGCCTCATGGGACCGGAGCGGGTCCGGCCGGGTTCAACGGATCGCCGGTCGCAAGATGACGTTTAGCCGGAGGCCATCATGCCGACAAAGTCCTTGATTCTGTTAGCTCTTGGCGTAGTTGTCGTCGCCGTGGCCTGGTTTTGGTCTTCCTTCTGCAGCAGGGCCAAAACCAGAGGGGAGGTCCTGGGTTCTGTTACGAGCCACACGCCGACCACCAACAACTCGAAAGCCGCGAAGACGACCATGTCGATCAGCCTCCGGTGCGATAATTGGGAGGACCGTGGGATCATTGAGGAGTTCGTCCGGCTTTTCCCGTTCGGGAAGGCCGGGATGAGTTTCCATCTGGACACTACCCCGGAGGATCCACGCGCGACCCAAGTGCTGGCTGAGTTTGCTCGGAGAGGCATTCCGCGAGCGGATTACTCGGGCGCCGCAAAGAAGGCGCGGCCACGGTTTGAGTACGTGCTGGAGTACCATCACCATTACGAGCCGGCGGACTTCGACTCGGCCCGCTACTTGTATTTACAGCACGAGGTGCTCGTGAGTATGGATCCGCGGCGCGATGATCAGGGACGGTTGGTTCTTACCGAGTCTGGGCTGCCGCCCGGCATTCAGATCGGGTGTGTCCTATTTGACACCACGGTGGTCAGCGACTCGTTGCGGCGTGAGATGGTCGAGGCTGGATTGGTCGGCGTTAAGTTTGTGGAGGTGGTGCTGGTCGGGCAGAGCGGCGGGGAGAAGGTGTGGGAACTAAAAAGCTCCGTGATCCTGCCGCCCATGCCACGGGACCGGGTCATCCGGCATCAAGTTTCGCCAGAGGATGATATTCATGTGGCCGGAATCCTCGACGGAGACTACCTGGAAAAGGAAATCCATTACCCTGAAGCCGCTTTGGATAGAATTGGACCCTTCGACGTCGCTGAAACGTATGAGATCTTCTGCGGGCCGGGCTGGAAGGGGGACGGCAACGGGGAACGTCGGCTGGTGGTGTCGCAGCGGTTCCGGCGGTTCTGTTTGGCTCATCACCTCAAGGTCTCGTGGCATTCCCCCATACGGATCGACTCCTCCGCGGACGGTGGGACGCCCTAAATGATGGCCTGTAGGATTGGTCCGGGGTGGTTTGCACATGGGGAGACTGCAGGCGCGTCAACAGATATTTGGAATTATTTCTGCGCGGTGGTGTAGGTCAACGGCGTGTTGGTGCGCGATGACGCACGCCGGGCTTTGGGAGGCGCCTGGCGCGAGAAAAACGTGTGCTAAGTTCGGCTCGTGCCGGTCAATAGCACACATGCTGACTATGATGTGATCGCGGCGGATTGGGGCCGCGCGCGGGATGTCATTGCTGGTGAGGACTCGGTCAAAGCCGCGGGTCAGAAGTATCTGCCGCGCCTCGACTGCCAGACCGAGGAGGAATATGCCGCCTACCGTGACCGCGCTTCGTTCTTCAATGCGACGGCCAGGACCGGCGAGGGTTATGTGGGCCTTATCTTCCGGCGTGCGCCGTTCGTCAAAGGGCCGGATGAGGCTTCCGGCGTTGGCCGTGCCCTGGCAGACTTCAGCAACGATGCCGATATGCTCGGCACTTCCTTCTATGGCTACGCGAAGAATGTAGTCACTGAGGTCATTGGCGTTGGGCGCGCCGGCACGCTCGTTGATTGGGAGGGCGAGTTCGAGCAGCGGGTGTATGCCTCGCTCTATGCTGCGGAACAGATCATCAATTGGAAGGTGCGCCGCGTGAATGGCCGCTGCGTGCCGGTGATGGTGGCGCTGCGCGAGCAGGCCGAGCGGGTGAAGGGTGCTGCCTCGAAGGATGAATACGTCCAGGAGTGGGTGGACCAAATACGCGTGTTGAAACTCGTGGATGCTGCGGGACTGAAGGGTGGCGACGCCACCGCGGCGGAAGCGGTGCCGGTGGTGCCGTCGAACGACGGCATGGAGTTGGGATGCCTGGTGGAGATCTGGCAGCCGAAGCCGACGCCGCCAGGGCGGACGGTGCAGCCGGGCAAGGTGGAATGGGAACTGGTAGAAACGCGCGTGCCGCTACGCCTGGGCAAGCCGCTGCCGCGCATTCCGTTTGTGTTTCATGGCGTGCGTCATTCGCGCCCGGACATCGGGAAGGTTCCGTTGGGTGACATCATCGCGGTGAACCTCGACCACTACCGCCTGGATGCTGACTACAAGCATGGCCTTCATTTCACCGCGCTGCCCACGGCTTGGGTGAGCGGCTTCGACAAGACCGCGACCCTACGGATTGGATCCAGCACCGCCTGGGTGTCGGAGACACCGGGCGCCTCCGCCGGTTTCCTGGAGTTTCATGGGCAGGGATTGCAGACCTTCGAGCGGGCAATGGACCGGTGCGAACGGTTGATGACCCTGCTGGGTTCGCGCCTGTTGGAAAGCCAGAAGAAAGCCGTGGAGACGGCGCGGTCCATCGCCCTGCGCCAGACGGGCGAGAACAGCATCCTCGCGAGCATCGCCACCAGTGTCAGTGAGTCCCTCACGCAAGTGCTGCGTTGGGCCTACTGGTGGAACTCGACGGAGGCCATCCCGGAGGATGTGACCGACACCCAGGCGCTCGTGGAACTCAACACCAACTATGACGCTGCGGGCATGGCGAGCGATGAGTTGGCGGCGGTCGTGGCGGCGTGGCAGGCCGGGGCCATCAGCCAGGACTCGATGTTCGAACTGTTCCGCAAGGGCGAGGTCCTGCCGGATGGGCGCACGAATGAGCGGGAGTCGCAACTGGTGGCGGCGGAGCGGCCACCGGCGCCGCCGGCGCCTGAGCCGGCCAAGGCGCCGCTACCCGAGGCGGCAGCAGCGGCGACAGCCGATGCGCATGCGCCGGCGAGGCCGATGGTGGCGGCACCCATCGGGTGAACTGGTGAGGATTTATGGCACTGAAATTCAAAGTCAAATCGAAGGATGAGGTTCCGGCGGAACTGGCCGCGCATTACGTCGAGCGTGATGGGGCGTGGGTCCTGGATGCCGAGGGCGCGGCGGACAAGGCGAAGCTGGACGAGTTCCGCACGAATAATGTGGCGCTCTTGAAACGCCTGGAGGAGCACGAGAAGCGGTTCGAGGGGATTGACCCGGACCAGGTGCGCCAACTGGCGACGGAGAAGCAGCGGCTCGAGGAGGAGCAGCGGCTCAAGGCGGGCGAGTTCGACAAGGTGCTGGATGGGCGCTTGAAGAGCGCCAAGGCGGAATGGGAGAAGCAGCTTTCGGCGGTGGCGGGTGAGCGAGACGCCCTAACGGCCCGGTTGAGCGAGATCCAGATTGACCAGGGCGTGGTGGCCGCGGCCAGCAAGCGGGGCCTGCGCGCAACCGCCATCCCCGACATATCGGCGCGGGCCCGGGCAACGTTCCGGCTGGTGAATGGCGTGCCGACGGCCATGGAGGCCGACGGCAAGACCGTGCGGGCCGGGAAGGACGGCGTGACGCCGATGACTTTGGATGAGTGGGTGGACGCCCAAGTGGCGGACGCGCCTCATCTGTTTGAATCGAACGCGGGCGGCGGTGCCGCCGGTAACGGCTCCGGTGGGGCTGGCAACAGGTCGGTCAAGAATCCGTTCCGGAAGGAGACGTGGAATCTGACCGAGCAAATGAAACTGCAGAGAACCGACCCGCAGTTGGCGGCGCGCCTCAAGGCGGCGGCTTAGTGGGTCAATCCTCCCGCTCTGAAGGGGCTGGGAGATACCGGAGACTGATATATGGCCAAGACAATGGTGGCGGATGTCATCATCCCCACAGAGTTTGAGAAGTATGCAATCGAGCGGACGGCGGCTTTGTCGGCGTTCGCGGATTGCGGGATTATCGAGCATGCCCCGATGTTCGACACCATCGCGGCGGAGGCGGGCGGGCGCGAGGTGCGGATGCCGCTCTGGAAGGACATCACGCCGACGCGGCAACTGCTGAGTGATGCGGCGTCGCTGACGGTGAACAAGATCTACGCGGACACCGACATCGCGCGCATCCAGAATGACGCCCAGGTGTGGAGCGTGAACCACCTGGCGAGCGTGATTTCCGGGGATGACCCGATGCAGGCGATCGTGGACCTGGTGGGCGCCTACTGGGCGCGCGTGGATGAGAGCCTCCTCGTGTCGTCCCTCAAGGGGATGTTCGCCGCGGCGACGATGTCGGGCAACCTGCTCGCCATCCATTCGGAGTCCATTGCGGCGACCACCTCGGCGACGAAGCTGAACGGGGCCACGTTCGTGGATGCCTGCGCGAAACTGGGCGACCGGTCGGATCGGCTGACGGCCGTGGCGATGCACTCGGTGACCGAGGCCGCGCTGCGGAAGCTGGACCTGATTGACTTCATCCCGGACAGCGAGGGGAAGACGATGCTGCGGACGTTCCAGGGGCGGCGGGTGGTGGTGGATGACAACCTGCCGACGCGGGCGGGCTCGACCGACGGCACGGTTTACACGACGTACCTGTTCGGCGATGGGGCCTTTGGGAAGGGTTCGGCCCGATTGGATGCCGCGCCGCTGCAAGGCGGGTTCGGGACGCAGGGTGTGGAGATGGCGCGCGTTCCGCTGGACAGCGACACGATCCTCATCAACCGGCGCCGGTTCATCCTGCACCCTCGCGGGGTGAAGTTCACCAGCGCCTCGGTGGCGGGCGACTCGCCGACGAACGCGGAGTTGGAGACCGGCACGAACTGGACCCGGGTGTGGGAAAACAAGAACGTGCGGATCGTGGCGGTCACGCACAACAACTAAGGCCGGGCCCTGCCTCCTGCTGGCGACGGGAGGAGGCGGGGCTGGCTTTGAAAGGAGCAATCGTATGGGCAAAGACCTACCTCGGAGTTTGGAGAAGATCCGGAGCGGCGAGCAGTTGAACCTGAAAATGCGCGGCTACACGAACCTGGCGTCGCTGACGGCGGCGGGCATGACCCCGGCGAAATACCCGGGGGCCATCGTGTACCTGAGCACGGGCGGGACGGGCTCGGTGCCGTGCCTGGCCATCAGCGACGGGACGAACTGGAAACAGATCGCCATCGGGGTGAACGCGATATGAGCGAGGGGCAGGTTCACCGGGGTTTGTACCCCATCATCCGCCGTAAGCGCCAGCCGTTGGTGGCCGATGAGCCGCCGCGGGCGAGTGCGGCCGGCGTGGTTCCCGTAAGCGCGCCTGGAGGAGAGAAGGCGTTAGCGCCGCCCGCGGGGAAGGCGCGGAAAGGGAAGGATCCGGATGGGACCGCGTAGTTGGATACAGCGGGCCTGGCTGGCGAAGTGGCTTGAGGGCCGGCGGCGGGGGCGAGTGACGCCCTTGCTGCCGGCTCCGGTCCTGGTGCCGCAGATTCCGAGCTTGGCGGTGTGGGCCTGGAACTACGCGGACCCGCCGCGGTGGTATGCCTACAAGAGCCTGGATGGCGGGGCGACTTTCGTGGTGGACGCGTGGGAGGTGGGGAGCGCGCGCCAGTATGCGCCGGATGGGGGCCAGCGGTATATGTTCATCGTGGGGGCCGACGCCAACGGGAACGAGATCACGGCGCGGAGCAACGCGGTTAAACCCGACGATGCGGCGTCGAAACTGATGCCGGCGCCGGTGTTGCTGCCGCTCTATCCGAGCATGGCGGCCTGGACGTGGGGTTACACGAATCCGGCGCGGTGGTGGGCGCACAACAGTCTGGACGGAGGCATGACCTACAAGCTCGACGATTGGGTGCAGGGCACGGGGCGACAATATGCGCCTGACGGAGGGCAGAATTATATGTTCATCGTGGGGACTGACGTGGACGGGAATGAAGTCACGTTGCGGAGCAATGCCGTCCGGCCCGACGACGCGACCCCGGTTCCGGGTCCGCCGCAAAACCTGGTGGCGTCGGATGGCACGACGGCGGCAATTCTGGATTGGACGCTGGGAGCCGGGACCATCACGGGGCAGAAGATTTACCGGAAGTTGGCCGCGGGTGGGAGTTATGCCCTGGTGGCGACGGTGGGTCCCGCGGTGATCCATTACGTGGATTCGACGGTTACGATGACGACCTACAACTATTACGTGGTGGCCTCGAACACCTACGGCGACTCGGCGCCCTCGAATGTGGCGACCACGAGCGTGGGCGCATAGGCAGGCAGGAGGAGCAAGATGGCGCTGACGTTAATCAAGGAGGATGGAACGGCCCGGACGGACGCGAACAGCTACGCGACCGCAGCGGATGGGGACGCGTATCACGACGGGCACCTTTACGCGTCCACGTGGACCTCCGCGACGACGGCCCGGAAGGAGGCGGCGTTGGTGATGGCGACTCGGCTCGTGGATTCGCAGTGCCAGTTCAACGGCTACCGGGTGAGTGACCAGCAAGCGCTCCAGTGGCCGCGTTGGAAGTGCCCGGACCCGGATGGGGGCCTGGCGCTCATTCCGCTGCGGCTGCTGCCGCGGGGCATGGGGTTCGTGGATTACAACACCGTGCCGAAGGCGGTGCGGGATGCGACTTGCGAGATGGCCAGGGAACTGCTGGTGCAGGACCGGACAGCGGCGCCGCCCGGCCAGGGAATCGACACCGTCCACACAGGGCACACGGATGCCGCAGGAACGGGCACGGGGGCCAGCGATAACTCGACCACGAAATATAGCAAGGCGGACACTCGGCCAATCATCAGCCAGGTGGCACAAGCGATGTTGGTGAAATATGGCTCACTGACGGATGGCGGGGGTGGGCCGGTGCGGCTTTTCCGAGTATGAGCGAACAGAGCGAGAACAACGGCGGTCGGCTGTTCCGGTTCAACCGGGAGATTACGCTCGGGAACCTGCTGCAGCTCGGGTCGTTCATCGTGGCGCTCGTGGCGCTATGGACGAGCATGGACAAGCGGCTGACTTCCGTGGAGCTGCGCGAGACGTTCGCGGCCGAGGAGAGGCGCGACCTGAAGAAAAGCCTCTCGACGTTGGCTGAGAATCAGGCGGTGCTGGCGCGGACCGTGGACCGCATGAGCATTCTGCTCGAGGAGCATACCAAGGAAGGGAAGCCAGCGCCCGTGGCGAAGTAAACCGGATTGCCGGGTGGCTTCGGGGTGGGCCCGAGGCCGTTCGGATGGAGGAACGAAGAGATGAAAATGCGAAGCGGCAGGCATGTGTTGGGCGTGGCGATTGGGGCGGCGTTGGCGTTGATGCTCGCGGGCGCGGGGGGGTGCGGGACGCTGGACCGGGCGTACAAGCAACAGGTGACTTGGACGAATGCACCGGTGGTCCAGGTGCTCACCAACACCGTGGTGGTCACCAACCTGGTGCCGGTCGTGACCGAGCGGACCAATACGGTCTACGTGACGAACGCGACGAGCGGGGCCGTGTCCGGATATGTGGCGCGGGAGCCGGTGGCGACGAACCTGGTCGCGGCCATGGTGACGAACTTCGTACCCGTGTTCTACACGAATGTGGTGCAGGTGCCGGTGACCAACCTGGTCGCCCGGCCAGAGGCTGAGGCGGCAATCCAGGCGGCGGGGTCAGTGGTGAACACTTTCGCGCCGGGCATCGGCAGCATCGTGGCGCTGGCCCTGGGCGGGCTGTACCACGGCTACCGCCAGGTCCGGAACCGCAAGGTGAACGAGGCGCTGGTCCAGGGCGTGGAGACCGCTCGGGCCGTGCTGACGACGACACCGCAGGGCCAGGCTGCCGACGCGCAGTTCGTTAAGTGGCTTATGGACCACCAGAAGGAGGCCGGGGTGTTCGCTACGGTCTCGGAATTGGTGGACCAAGTGGCCGACAATCCGGCCGCCAAGATGGCTGCGCAGGGGATCTTGGACCGGGTCGGCAGCGCCAACGCGAAGGAGGCGGGGGCCGTTGGCTAGGCTGGCGTTGGTTCCGTTGGCCACTTTGTTGGCTTTGGTTGCCAAAAGTCGCAGAAAGTTGCCGCAGGTGGCGAGACGGGAGTGATGAGCCGAAACATGCACAACACCCCTGTAAAATTGGCCTGGAATGCGTGTTTTAGCACTCGAAAATGGTGCGCCCGTTGGGACTCGAACCCAAGACCCTCTGCTTAGAAGGCAGATGCTCTATCCAACTGAGCTACGGGCGCACACTGATACTCAAGCACTTAAACCAATTCCCGGCCGCTTCCGCCGCGGATCTGATACTGGGATCTGATACTACATCCCGGAAAACAAGTCCAGCATCGCCGAGAAGCCGGGAGAAACCGGGGCAAAGACGCAGTGTGCAGATACGCTGCGATGCGAATCATCGGGAGCGTGCTTCCCACGAATTCGCGCGAACGGCAAGCTGATTCGGCGCAGCTCGGAGAGGGCCGAGAGAACCGAGAGGACCGTGCTCTCGGTCCTCAAACTGCGCCTGGGAGACTTGGAGAAAAAGAATAGCATCCCCGAAGGTGAGACAAGAAGAGGATGTGGGAGGTCTGCCGGGTGTGCAACTTGGCCCTCAACGACAGCCGGAGGGCACCCGCATAGGAGAACTGACAACCGCCATCCTCAAGCGAAGTCCCCCGCGCCGTTTACTGCCCGACGCGCACACGGTAGAAGAAGGGGCCGGGACCCACGGCGTTGGTGTCCGTATAGGTGAGAATTCCGCCGGGGTCGGCAAGACCGCTCTGCACCGCCGAGAAAGCGGGCGCCACGCCCAGGTTGCTGGATCGTTCCAGCGTGTAGCTGCGTCCACTCACGCTGGTCCAACTCACCGTGATGCCCGACGCGGCCGGGGCCGCGGATGTCATTCGCAATACCGACGCGGCATTGGTCGGGTTGGTGCCCGCTATCCATTCCTGCCAATTGTTCATCCCGTCCCCGTCGGAGTCCACGTAATCCGCGGAGCCGTCCGTCGGCAGCCCGTATTGCTGGAGCCAGCCGATGAACTCGCCCATTCCGGCTCCCTGGTACTCGTAAGCGCCCATATCCACCGTGCCGCCCACGACGCGCGGGCGGCCTTCCAGGTCCGTGGTGCCAACGACATAGGCATTTAGCCCGGCGTTGATGCAGGGGGAATTGGACTGTAACCGCAGGTTGCCCCCCTGGTAGTCAACAAACGACGGGGCGTTGGTAATGTTGCCTGCACCTCCCGAGGGCAGCGGCGTCGTGCAACAGTAGTTGAGGGTGCTGTACGAGTCGTAGTTACTGCCGAACAGGGCCCAGTTGTCGTAGGCGATGCAGTTGTTGAGCACGCTCGAGCAGGCACCGCCGCCGTTGGTGTAGGCCGTGTTGCCGGTAAGCGTGCAGTTGTTGAGCGCGCTCGCTAAGGCCCCGCCGGCGTCAGAGTAGGCCGTGTTGCCTAAGAGCGCGCAGTTGTTGAGCAAGGCACTGTAAGCCCCGCCGCAGGAATAGGCGCTGTTGCCGCTGAGCGTGCAGTTGTTCAGCGTGCCATACGCGGCCCCGCCGCCAGAGCTGGCCGTGTTGCCGACAATCACGCAGTTGGACACCACCGCGGTAAACGAAGCGCACCAAACACCACCACCGTTTCCTTGCGCGACACCGTTGGTCAGAGTAAACCCGGCCAACACCGCACGGTTCGTCAAATAGACGCACTGCACCGCTGGCGCCCCGTTCGTGGCGCCCTGCCCCGCGATGATCGTCTGAGCCGGACCATTGAGACTCTGCACGACCACCGGCTTGGTCACCGCCACCCGATTGCTCGCGCCAGAGATCGAGACCACGCCGGTGTCATAAACCCCGTTGCTCACCAACACCAGCGCCCCAGGAACCACCGCCGCGTCCACCGCGTCCTGAATATTGGCGGCCGCCGTGCTCCAACTCGTGTACGGTGCAACCGCCCCGGCGTTGCCCTGGGCCACATAATGCACCGGCTGGCTCACCACCCACACCGTCGCCGTCGCCCCCACCCCACTCGGGAAACTCTCGTTCCAAGCGGTCAAAACGACCGCGTATTCCCTCGGCGCCCCCCACGCGTGCGATGCGTAAGGCCGGTTGCTCACAACCGTGCCGTCGTCGAAATCCCAGCGTGAAGCGCTCACACGCCCGCCAATCACGGCCGCCAAATCCACAGGGAAACCCGCCGCTACGTTCGTGTAGTCCGCGGTGATAGCTATGCTCACCGCGCCGGTCACCGACCCGCTCCGATACTCGTCGCAGCCGATCGAGGGCGGGTTGGCCCACGGGTCACCGTCAATATCCAGTCCCTGGGCATAGGCCGCGCTGCCCGCGCCCCGGCAGGGGGAAGCCGCGCTGAGGTGCGAGGAGCTGGCCAACTCGGGATCGACGCTCAGGTTGCCCGACCCGGAGGGAGGCAGCGGCGTCGTGCAACAGTAGTTGAGGACGCTGGAAGGGTCGTAGTTATTGCCGACAGTCGCCAGGTTCCCATAGGCGATGCAGTTGTAGAGCGTGGATCCGCAGGCCCCGCCGCCCCCGGCAGAAGCCGTGTTGCCGCTGAGCGTGCAGTTGTAAAGCGTGCACCCGTAGGCCCCGCCTCCGTTATCAGCCGAGTTGCCGCTGAGCGCGCAGTTGTAGAGCTCGGCGAACTCAGCCCCGCCCCCTTTGCCACCCGCGTTGCCGCTGACCGTGCAGTTGACGAGCGCGCCCTCGCAAGCCCCGCCGCCCGAGTTACCGCTGACTGTGCAGTTGGTGAGGGTGCTCGATTCAGCCCCGCCGCCTTCAGAAGCGGCGTTGCCGCTGAGCGTGCAGTTGCAAAGCGCGGCCCCGTAAGCCCCGCCGCCCAAAACAGCGGCGTTGCCGGTGAGCGTGCAGTGGTTGAGCGTGCCGTAGTAAACCCCGCCCCCGCGGATGTCGGCCGTGTTGCCGACGATCACGCAGTTGGACAACACCGCGCTATCCGACTCGCACCAAACACCGCCACCCGACAAGTGCTCGTCGCTATTCCCAATACCCGCAAACATTTGGGTCGCGCCATTGGTCAGGGTAAACCCGATCAACACCGCCCCGTTCGTCAAATAGGCGCACCGGACGGCCGACCCTCCGACCACCCAGAGCGGAACCTGGTAGCCCGCAATTACCGTCTGACCCGGCCCATTGAGACTCTGCACCGTCACCGGCCTGGTCACCGCCACCCGGTTGCTCGTCCCATAGACCGCGACCGCGCCGGTATTATAGACTCCGTTGCTTACCAGCACCAGATCCCCGCTGGCCGCGGCATCCACAGCCGTCTGGATGTCCGTGGCCGCCGTGGTCCAATTCGTGTAAGGCGCAGCCGGGCTCGGATTGTCCAGGTTCACGTAGCGGGTGGCCGCCCGCGCGCCCAAGGCGCAAGCCAGGCACAGCAGCCAGAGGTTGATGGCGCGCAACGGCCCAAGAGTGCGAGGCAGCCTGGGATGCGCGAGCCGCCCAACATACGAATCGGGACTGGTTTTTGCGTTCATGACTTTTAGTGGTTGGTGAATGAAGGAAGAAACTTGAGGAGTCGCCGCCATAGGGCGCCCTGCGCCCGCTCCGGCCAGTTGGCAGCGTAGGCGCTTCCATCCACGGCCCGGACGCAGCCCGTCCCAGGGTCGCGAAAACAGCGCCCGACAACCTTGCGCCTTCGCGTTGCGCTCATTCCGTCCATAGCGGTTCAACCCGCCCCGCCCGTCGCCGGCCGTGCTTGACGTGCTCACCCGGAAAGACCCGGAATCCCTAGCTAACAATCTGACTGCTTGCGGTGCTACCGGTCCCCGTGGCCCGCGGGTACGAGAAAGCCGCTTCCGAGTTCGCTCGATCCGGGGCGAGAGTCGCAATCCGGCGCACGGGCGTCAAGCGGCAAATTCCCTGTGTCGCGACTCCGTGAGAATGTCCCCTTTTGAACTCGATGAGAATGTCCCCTTTTGGCGGCAACTGGAGTATGAGCAGCGGCATTGATGGAGACACTAAGCATGAGTCGGAAAGAAC
>Ga0316226_1000701_pt1 | contig 42158 bp, 57 predicted proteins | sample TBH18017metaG_FD_206009 | JGI IMG/M metagenome (GOLD analysis project Ga0316226, IMG submission 206009) | Freshwater microbial communities from Trout Bog Lake, Wisconsin, USA - TBH18017 | ecosystem: Environmental > Aquatic > Freshwater > Lake > Hypolimnion/Profundal zone | place: USA: Wisconsin...
TAGGGCGCTGTTGGGGTTAGGCGATGCGAGCCTCGCGTTTCTCGGCGTCTCGCATCGCGTAGTAATGGTAGCGGATGGTGAGCAGCAAAGCGACGCCATCATCGGCGCTCAGCGTATTGCCGCTTGAGTTAGGCGGCAATCTTTGCGGCCAGGCGGTCCATTTCCTGAGCGTAGGAGTTGCGCTGCGCTTCGATTGCGGCCATCGTGACTGCATGCGCATCAATCGCATCGAGGGATTTCCAGAGCGCCTTTTCAGCGGCCTTGCGCGTCTTGTGCGCCTGCTCGATGCTCGGGCGGGACAGAACAGTTCCGAACACGTCGAACACGACACCGCGGAAGATGCGACTCTGATGCCCTGAGTCCGCGCTTGCGCTTTCCAGGATGGCGAACAACAGCCCGTTGTCGGTTTCGCGCGTCATCAGGATGCGAGCGCGGAAGTAGCGCAGCGTGTCGTCGTCGACGTAATGGGTCCGGCCCTTGAGGTTCATCTGCGCATTGCGCTTCGTATCGGACGAGAGGCGGCTGTAGAGTTCAGTCATGTTCGTTGCTCCTATTCGCTGTTGACGGTCTGAATATTGCGCAGTTCGCAACATCTGTCAAGCGAAATACGATCACGAAAGCGTGATTTATCGTTTTCGCCCGGAATCGTGGGCTTTGCAGGTTGCGAGGGTCGATCCCGCAGGGGTGGCAGGCGCGGATGCTGTTGAGCGTGGTCGTGTACATCGTCATGGTGGTTCCTCTGTGTGGGCGTAGGGCGCTGTTGGGTTATCCGAATATTTCGATGAATTTTGCGAGTTGGGCGTCCCTGGCGGCGGCCCCGGCGGCGGCCCTGGCGGCGGCCCTGGCGGCGGCCCCGGCGGCGTCCCAGGCGGCGTCCCTGGCGGCGTCCCAGGCGGCGTCCCAGGCGGCGTCCCAGGCGGCGTCCCTGGCGGCGGCCCTGGCGGCGGCCCAGGCGGCGGCCCAGGCGGCGTCCCTGGCGGCGGCCCTGGCGGCGGCCCCGGCGGCGCCCCAGGTGGCGGCCCAGGTGGCGTCCCCGGCGGCGGCCCTGGCGGCGGCCAATTCCTCTCGACGGGCCTCGCCATTGGCAAAATTCTCCGCCGCGTCGAGAGCATCACGCGACCGCTGATCGGTCATCAAGCGCTCGACCTGACGCGCGCACCACACGGCGTAGAGCCGCCACTCCTTGTCAAACTGCGGCTCGGCCCGACAGCACCACAGCGCGTCGTCGATCCCGTTGCTTTCGGCGATGACGACGTAGGGGATGGGCGTATCGTCGCCGTAATCCGGGCCGAGAAATGCTTTCAGCTTCTGGTAGCCCTCCAGCGGCTTTTTGCGAGGGTCGATCCCGCAAGGCGAATGCGCGCGGATTCGGTTGAGCGTGGTTGTGTACTTCGTCATGATGGGCTCCTCTGTGTGGGGGTAGGGCGCTGTTGGGGTTAGGCGATGCGAGCCTCGCGTTTCTCGGCGTCTCGCATCGCGTAGTAATGGTAGCGGATGGTGAGCAGCAAAGCGACGCCATCATCGGCGCTCAGCGTATTGCCGCGGCAGTCGAGCCCGACGCATACTTGCTGGGTTCCCTCGCGAACATAGCCCCCGCACCTGGGAATCCAGAATTCGCGGGTTACGCGCTCACCGCTGAATTTGTCGTCGTAGCTGAGTGCTACAGTGAAATCTGAGATTTTGCGGATCATGGTCTTGGTCATGTTCGTTGCTCCTATTCGCTGTTGACGGTCTGAATATTGCGCAGTTCGCAACATCTGTCAAGCGAAATACGATCACGAAAGCGTGATTTATCGTTTTCGCCCGGAATCGTGGGCTTTGCAGGGCTCGCATGTTCCTGGAACGCGATACTCGGATTCATGCACAAGTCGGCGGAATTTCTGTTCGTCGACAAACCGTTTGCCGCAGCGGCCACATCTGCATGGCAATCGCACTATGTCGTCAAGGTGAGGCGTGCCCGGCGTCCGATTCGTCTGAAATCGGTGCAGAATCGCGTCCAAGCGATGCAGTTCCGCGCTTTCGTCGTACCCCACCATTGTCGGTCCGTTCCATCGCGTGCGCCAGCCATGCCGCGCGCGCCTCATGCCAATCGAAGTTTTTGGGCGGCGAGCGATTTACATTAGACTTGTGAACGCCTATCAGCCGCGCCGTCTCTGTCATGGTCGCCGCGCCAGCACGATACAACGCCATCGCCGTCACTCGCCGCGCGTCACGTTCGAGCCTCTGAGCCAATGTCGGCCGCGCCAACCCAACCTCGCCATAATGCAACATTCGTCGCACGATAATGCAATGGGCGTTGAATTAATGCAACTCGGTTGCACAAATTCCCGTCAGTTCCATAATATCGATACACAACACAACGAAATCAACAACTTAAACAATTGTCTAACATTTTCCCTCGCGTGCGCGCGCGCAGTAGTACGTCGAAACGTTCGTGAAGGGCATTGCGTAACGCGCAACTCCCGCTCTCATTTCCCCCATGAAGAAATCCCGCCCTCGATCCGAAATCCTCGCCCAAGACCCGCCAATCCCCTGCATCGGCGTCCCGGCCAAAATCCAGCGCGCAATCTGCGTCATGGTCGACGAAGGGCTGCCAATCCACGTCGCAGCCGAACGCGCCGGAATCACAACTCACAAGCTCCGGGTTGCGTTCGCAGACCCGAATGTGCTGGCGTTCACACGGAAGAGGAGGCAGATGCTCAGAGAGAGCCTGTGCAGCGCAAACGATCATCGGCTGGCAGAGATACGCGACGCGGCGAACAACATGCCTGCCGTCAACGCCATCCTCGCGCTGGAGCGCATGACCAATCCCGAGGCGGATGGGCGATCAGCGCCCACGCACGCGATTGGCGTGACGATTCAGATCGTATCGGCGCGGCCAGACGACGGTCAGGGTGTGCTAATCGACGCAAGTGCGGCCGCTCCCATCGATCGGGACGCGGTCGACGTCGATCTGGAGGAACCCGAGGCGTGAGGGGCGCCGGGGAAAACTGGGCGCTCCAGTTGAGCTCCTCCCCCCCCTCTGCATTTTTCGGCCTGGGATTTATTGGGGTGTGCTGGAAATTATTGGGGCTTTGGAATTTTGGGTGGCCTGGGATTTTGAGGCTGAGTACGGCGACTGCGCGAGGAGGGTTTGGTGATGGGTTCTGATCTCGGAGACGGGTTTGGCAAGGCGATGGTCGCTGGAGCGATCGCGGTCGGGCTTATCGCGTTTGGCTTGGGTGGGTTGTTTGCGTTGTCCATCGAGTGGGTTCAACAGCATGTGTGGCTTGTGCTGCATTGAGGGGGTTGGCGATGGCTTTTCACTGGCGAAGGTTCGACGCTCAGCCGCGGGCGGTGAAGGAGGTCGTTTGGGATTGGAATGTGGACGTGGGGTTTGCGGTTGATCCTGGGGCGGCTATCGAGGTTGCGGCGGCGCTTCGTCGCGATGTCGAGCGCCGTTTGCGTGGGGCGCGCGCGGAGGATCGCCGGCGAGGGCGGCGGGTGCGTCCTGGGGGGTTTGAGCGGTTTATGCCAGGGGCGTCCCGATGAAGGTTTTGAAGGGCTGGGGTGTGTATTTGCTGCCGGCGGGTGAGAAGCATGTGATGCCGGTCTGCGATTCTACGGAGCACGCGTGTTCGTCGACGTGCTGGTGCCTACCGCGGCTTGACGGCGATGTATGGGTTCACTCGGCGGCGGACGGGCGCGAGAAGGCCGAGCGGCTGGAGACGCGGCATTAGCGAGGCGCGCGGGTGAAACTGATCGAGATCAAATCCGAGGCTCAGCGGGTGATGCTGGAGCGCGTTGTGGCTGATCCCGCTGAGGCTGATCGTCGTGGGATGACGGCGGAGTTGGCGCGCGCGTCGTTAGCGGCGTTTCACGGCCGGCGTGTTTTGCCTACTCGGTTGCACCCTTCGCGGCGTGGCTGAGGGCGAGTTCTGAGCGCGCAAAAATACGCAGCCGCTTTGCAGCGCGTGCGGCCCGCGTAGCGGCTAACTCGTCCGCTGCATTTTCCATCGCCGCCGCGCGCTCGCGATGGGCGAACGCGACGAGCAGACTTACGTGGCCCTCGCGCTTATATGGTAGCGCGCACTCGCAGATTTCCTCGGCTAGCTCTCGCGCCCGTTCCTCGATCGTGCTCATTCTTTCGTTTCCCTCTTTCCGTGCGACAGCCCGAGGCGTTTCCTGACGCGCTCGACGGTTTCCGGGTGCCACGGCTTGCCTGTAACTGTGGCGACGCCGATCCTGTTGAGATGGGTCGCGGCGGCATATTTCCCGAGGTCTTTGATGCTGGTGAATAGGTCGCGCAGGGACTCGGCGCGGACCATCGCTTTTCCGGCGTCGCGCGCGTTGTGCTCGGGGTTGCCGAGCGGCCGGCCGGATTTTGTACCGACGATCTTGACACGCGCGAGGGCGGCTTTGGTGCGTTGCGAGATCAGGGCGCGCTCCTTTTCGGCAATGGCGGCGAACAGGTGGAGGATGAACGGATCGACGTCGGGCCCGAGCTCGGCGACGATGAACGGAACGCGGTGCGCCATGAGGCCGCTGATGAAGTGGACGTCGCGGGAGAGCCTGTCGAGCTTGGCGACGACGACCGGCGCATTGAGGCGCTTGCCTTCGTCGATAGCCGCTTTGAGGACGGGGCGCGTGTCGAGCGCGTCTGCGCCCTTGCCAGTCTCGATCTCGACGTATTCCCCGGCGATCGTCATGCCGTTGGCTTCGCAGAAGATCGCGATGGCGTCGCGCTGGGCGTCGAGCCCGAGGCCGGACCTGCCTTGGCGCTGGGTAGAAACACGTAGGTAGGAGACGACCGGCGTCATTTCAGCGCCACATCGATCATCGCGCGCCAGACCGCGGCCATGTCGTCGACGGGCAACTGATCCGCAACACGAACCATCGCCTCCGTCGGCTCTCGCATCTCTGCAATTGCCCTGCGCGCGTATTTCCGGTAACCTTCCTGATACCCCTCGGGCATTTTGTCCCACGGCAGAAGCCCGTCCCATACGCTGGCCGCGATGATTTTTGCAACGCGTTCTACGGTCTCGCTCATTTTCGGCCTTGCGCCCCTGTGCTGTATGTGTGAGGTATGTGCTGGTTTTGGCAAGGCGTCAAGGGGGAAGTGATGAAGGTCGAACTTTCGAAGCCGACGAACGACAACCAGGGGCTGAGCGCCGAGTTTGCTCAGGTGCCGAGCGTATTCCTCCAGACCTATTCGTCCGAACTGCTTGATTGGGCGGCAAATTTGACCGACCGCGGCGAGTTCTTAGACCTCACGCTTTGGAACCCTCCGGGCGCGACAATTCTCAGCGTCGGCTATCAGGGCAAGGTCAGGCTACGCTGCGCGGTCGCTGTCGGTCAAACGACGAAGGCTGTCCTGCTGCGGATCACGCCGGCCGACGAAGAAGACGTCGCCAAGGTGAGGAAGCATTGCGAAGACCTCCCGTCGATCATGCGCGCGCATCAGGTGGCGGCTGAGGCGTCCCGCGGCAAAGCCCGCGGCGCGGTCAAGGCGGTGTTCGACCTGCCGGATTACTTCGTCGAGCGCTACGGCTTCGAACTGCGCGAGTGGGGCCGCAACATGAAGTCGATCGGGATGGTGAAGACGATCGTGCTGCGCGAAGGAACGCTTTCAGACCTGTCGCCGGACCCGGAGATCGGCGCCGTGCTCAAAGGTGTGAAGCTGCAAGCGAAGCCCGATCGACACGCGGGCGACGAGCTCTCGTTGCTGATTTCGCCGGCAACCGAAATGGACAAGCAGACGATTCTCAAGCACGTCGAGAAGATGCAGCGCATCGGCATTCCTGCGCGCGCCCAACTCGTCGAGCCGCCACGGCCGGGCATCCCGACCATACCCAACATCATCGGCGCCGCCGCGCCTGCGGATGGCGATGTCTGATGGGCGTCTTCAAGATCGCGGCCGGGACGCAACTGGCGAAGTTCCTCGTCTCGAATAACCCCGTCGACATGATCTTCGGCCCGCTTGGCTCAGCCAAGACGCGGACGATGTGTTTGCGCGTCGGCCGGCACGCCCAAGAGCAAGACCCGTCGCCGATCGACGGCAAGCGCTACACACGCTTTGCGATGGTCAGAAATTCCATGCCGATGCTCAAGCGCTCGACGCTGCGCACTTGGCGCGAGACGTATCCAGAAGACCAATATGGTCGCGTCACCGAGGGCGCGACCATGAATCACAAGCTCGCCTATTCGTGGCCCGGCGGCGATGTGCGGTGCGAAGTCGACTTCATTTCGCTCGACAAAGACGATGATGTGAAGAAGCTGCGCTCGACCGAATACACGGGCGTCTGCTTCAACGAATTGCCCTATGTCGAAAAGCTCCTGTTCGATGAGGCCGACTCGCGCTTGCGCTACCCGCCGAAAGAGCATTGTGCGGTGCAGCCAAATGGGCAAAAAGACCCGAAGTGGCGCGGGCTTCTCGCTGACGGCAACGCTCCCGATGAAGACCACTGGCTCGCCACGATGGCCTATGGGCTCGACCCTCCGGGCGGCCTAACCCAAGCCGACCTCGACCTTTTGAAGTGGCCGAAGGAGTGGGGGCTGTTCATGCAGCCGGCAGCGCTGATCGAAGTGCTCGACCAACGCGGCAATGTGATCGATTACACGGTCAACCCGCGCGCCGAGAACTTGGAGAACCTGCCGAGCGACTATTACGACCGGCAGTTGCGTGGCAAGTCGCGCGCCTGGATCGACTCGCGCCTCATGAACCGCGTCGCGCTTGTCGTCGAGGGCCAGCCGGTGTGGCCGATGTTCAATCGCGAGTTCCACGTCTCGAGGGAGCCATTGAAGCCCGTTCCCGGTCACGAAGTGCTCGTCGCGCTCGACTTCGGGCGCGTCTATCCCGCCGCGCTGTTCGGCCAAGAGGTCAACGGCCGGCTGTTCGTCCAGTTTGAAATCCTGGGCTTCAACGAGCCGGCGAGCGCCTTCGCCCCGCGCGTGCAGCGCTTCCTCACGCAGAACTATCCGGGCTACAGCGTCCGCTTCGTCGGCGACCCCAAGGGGCGCGACAAGGGCCAGCAGACCGAGCAGTCGAGCTACGATATCTTCGCCGCCCACGGCATGCCGGTGCGGCCGGCGCCGGTGAAGATGAACGACATCGCAACGCGCACCGAAGCCGTCGCCTTCGCACTCAACGACAACCCGGCTGGCGTGCCGCGCATGCAGATTTCGCCGGCCTGCCGAACGCTTGTCGTCGGCTGCGTCGGCCGCTACCACCTTGAGCGCGAGGAAACGGGCGAGCTAAAGCCTAAGAAGGACAAATACTCCAACCTGTGCGACTCGCTGCAATATTTTGTCCTCGACCGCGGCGACGGCCGCCGGATGATCGGACTCACGCCGACCGGGATCATCATGCCCATCAAGGTCGCAAAAGGACGGCGGACGATGCGCCGCATTGTCGGCTGACCCCGCGCGTCATCATCCCCGCCGTCGAGCCGAAGGATTGGTTCGTCGTCTTCCACCGATCGGCCTCGACACGATGGCTCGACGCGCTGGCGATGGGCCACTTCAAGCACGTCAGCGCCTTCGTCTACGTCCCTGAATTTGATGTCTGGCAGTTTTTCGACGCCGAATACAGCGGCTTCCGCAATATCATCGCGACCCACGAGGCGGCTCGAAAACAGATCGGGCACTATGTCGAATGCGGTTGCGAGATCGTGAAATTCAGCCGCACCGGCGCGAAAATGGGGGCTTCGTCGCGCGCCGGGTTCTATTGCGTGACCGCCGTCAAGCACCTGCTAGGCGTGCGCGGAAGGGCATTGCGACCCGATGGGCTTTACCGTTTGCTCCTCGCCAACGGAGGCCAACTCGTTAATGACGCCGCAAGCTCCAGTCGATCCGATGTTGGCGCAGGAACAGGCGCAGGCGCAGAATAGCCTCGCCAATGCGATGCAGACGCAGACCCAGGGCGATATGTCGTCGCTGATGGCGCGTTATGGCACGCAACTGTCGATGGCCGGCGCGAAGACGGGCCCGCTTGTCTCCAGCGCTACGGGCGCAATTCTTCCCGGCAAGGTCTGAGCGATGGCAAAGAAGCCCACACCCAGCCGGAAGCGTGAGCCGACAGATCTGGAAAAGGACGCCGTTGCGCGCCTCGCCGCGGCGCGGACCTGGAAGTCGTACATCGAGCTTGACGTGAAGGAGTGCTATTTCCTCGCCACGCCCAATCGCCAGCGCCAGATCAGTTCGATGACGTCGCCAAGCCAAGCCCGGATGCTCGACGCGCCCGAATTGAACACGGACGAAGCATTCATCATCGTCGAGGACTTCGTCACGGCAGTCATCACGGCGTTCATGCCCGAGGCGGAAATCTGGTGCGAGCGCGGGCCCGGCATGTTCCTGCCCGGCGGCCGTGATGGCCCGATCTGGAATCAGATTAAGGACCAGATCAAGGAAGACGACAACAAAATCTTCGAGGCGATCAAAGGCTCGAATTTCTATGCCGAGTTGCCAAAAGCCTACAACCCGGACTTGGCGATAGGGACCGCCGCGGTTTGGATTGAGCCGCCGCACCCAGGCGGGGCCATCGTGACGACGGCGATCCCGCTCCGCGAGCTTGAGATCGACCTCGGGCCTGATGGCAAGATCGACTATCGCGCTGCGGTGCGCTTCACGCGCAACCATTATATCCAGCATCTTGTCGGCGAGGCCGTGTGGGCCAAGGTTCCGCAGGAGATCAAAGACGCCTGCAAGGACAAGGCAAGCGACCGAACGCAGATCATTTGGGCGTTCTGGCGGGATTGGGAAGATCATTCCGATACCGTCTGGCAGCACGTCATTATGATCGACAACCAGATCATCCACGAGGAGAAGCTGACAGGTGAAGGTTCCTGCCCGCTGATCCCCCATCGCTTTGGCGCCACGGCTGACTGGCCGCACGGCGTCGGGCCGCTCATCAAGAGTCTGCCCAGCTTTCGGCAGATCGACGAACTCGAATACATGCGGACCAATCACGCCGCGCTGTCGATCAACCCGCCAATCACCTATCCCGACGACTCGTTTGCCGCCGTCGAGCAGGGCGTCGAAGAAGGCATGGCCTATCCGATCCGGCCGGGCAGCGAGGGCGCCGTGAAGGCGATTTATACCGTCCCGCCGCCCGAGGTCGCAAACTATCAGTACACGGAGAAGTTGAAGAAACTGCGCAAGCTGTCGTTTGTCGACTATCCCGAGCAGACTGGCGACACCCCGCCGACGCTCGGGCAATGGCTTGACGAAATGGCGCGCGCGCAGCGACGTCTCGGCACGCCCGGCTTGCCCTATTGGAATGAGGGTCCGGCCGAAATCTTCCTCCGGTTCAAGTGGCTCCTTGAGCGCAAGGGCGTCATTCGACCCGTGCAGGTCGACGGGCGCGCGATCTCGACCATGCCGCGCAACCCTGCGCAGGCCGCGGCCGAGCAGCAAGAAGTCGGCATGGCGATCAAGGCCGCGCAGTTCCTGTCGACGATGTTTCCCGAGGAATGGAAAATGTACATCGACGGCCAGAAGTCGATGCAGGACATCCTCGCCAAGATGCGCGTTACACTGTTCAAGTTCCGCAGCCAGGATCAGATCAAGGCGGCGGTCGCATCGATCTCGCAACTCGTAGGCGCTCGTCATGCCGGCGGCGTTCCAGATCAGACGCCTGGTCCGAGCGCATGAGCCAGGAAGTTTCAGATCAGGATCTGCGGGAAGCGATCGACCGCATCGCTCGAACAGCGGACGGCGGAATTCTCTATCTCTATTTGCAAAAGACGCTGTGTGGAGTCGCCTCGGACGACAGCGAGAGGGCATTGCAAGCCGACCACGGTCGCCGCAGGTTCGCTCAGCAACTCATGGGACTTATGTCCGAGGGCGTCTCTGTAAATGGTCGATCAGGTTCCGTCACCTTCACCGTCGCCTCCCGCGATCCCCGCCCCGACCGTAAGCCCGGCGCTCGTCTTGTCGGCCCCGGATCCTTTGTCCCCGGATTCTCAGACCCCGCCCGCGAGCCCCCCGGCAAGTAAACGCCCGGCCTACGTCCCCGAGTCGTTTTGGGACGCGACCAACGGCAAGGTCAAAGATACCGAGTTCGCCGCTCACTACAACGAGTTGCAGACGCGCGTCGCCGCGGATGACTCGCGACGGCTGACGATCCCCGCCAAGCCCGAGGATTACGTCGTCGCGCTCCCCAAGGACTTCGCCCTTCCCGACGGCGTCAAGTTCGATCTCGACGCGTCGAATCCGCTTTGGTCGCAGGGCCAGCAATGGGCAACCAAACACGGTCTGAGCCAGGACGCCTTCGCCGAAGCCATCGCGCTCGTCGCCGGCGACCGCGTCGGCACGCAAGCGCAGATCACTCAGGCGCGCAACGCAGAAATCGCCAAGCTCGGCGTCAACGGCACGGCGCGCGTCACGGCGATCGAGACCTGGGCCACGGGCGTTCTCGGCAGCGAGTCCGCGGGCAAGCAGTTTACGTCGCGCTTGTTCACCGCGTCCGACGTCCAGATGGCCGAAGCCCTGATTTCGCGCTTCACCGGCAGCGGCAACTTCCGCTCTGGCGGACGCGAGCCGCCCGAGGCCGCCGGCAAGATCACCGAGGCGCAATATCAGGCGATGTCGCTTCCGCAGCGCCTCGCCTATGCGCGCGAGCAGTCCGCCAAGAGGGCGTCATGAGCGTCTTCACCATTTCGTTCAACGACCCGGCCTTCGACAAGAAGTCGTCGGAAGTCGCCTACATCGCCAAGACTCTCGACCTCGTCAAGAACGAACTGGTCCGCGCCGGCGGCGCTGTCACGTCGGGGACCATCCTTGGCGTGAACCATCTTGGCGTCGCCAACACGAGTCTCGGCTCGTGGACCTACACGCCCAGCGCATCCAAGCCCTAAAGGGGAGAATCCTAAGTCATGGCCGTCTCGAATCTCCTCACGCTGACCGAATACGCCAAGGGCATGGCTCCCGAGGACGTCCGCCGTCCCGTAATCGAAATGTTCACGCAATATTCGGACGTCTTCGAGGTCATGCCCTTCGAGGGCTTGAAGGGCTCGAAGTATGTCGGCTATCGCGAGGCCGCGCTGCCGCAGCCTGTGTTCCGCGCGATCAACGAAGCGTCCTCGTCCGGCCACGGCACGATTTCGCCGTTCGACGAAGCGACCTACATCATCGACCACGACATTGACGTCGATCGCGCGATCCAGGATCGTTTCGGCCCCGAGCGCCGCAACTATGAGGAGCGCATGGGCATCACCGCCTTCGCGCGTCTCTGGATCGACACGTTCGTCAAGGGCGACCAGTCGGTCAATCCGCGCGTCTTCAACGGCATTCAGGTCCGCGCGCAGCGGTTCGGCCGCCTCTACAACAACTCGACCGCCAACGGCGGCGCCGCGCTCTCGCTCGCCAACCTCGACCAGATGCTCAACAACCTGTCGCATAAGAGCGGCACGAGCTTTCTGTTCGTCCCCTTCGTCTCGCTGCCGCTGTGGATTCAGGCCGCTCGCACCACGACCCTGACCGGCTTCGTCATGCAGACCTGGGACGAAACCGGCATGCCGAAACTATCCTATGCCGGCCACCGCCTGTTGTTCGGCTATCCGAAGGACGACCAACAGCCGGTGCTCCAGTTCAACGAAGTCCCCAACGGGACCGGAACCGCGGCGAGCGCGTCGCTCTACGGGCTGACGCTCGGCGAGGGCATGCTGCGCGGCATCTACGTGCGCAACCTGACCCCGGAAGACGTCGGGCTTCTCCAGGACCGCAAGACCTACCGGACCCATATCTCCTGGGACGTCGGCTTGGTCGACGAGTTCAAATACTGCCTGACGCGCCTGACGTCGTGGACCAACGCGCCGATCGTCGCCTAATCGACTGACCCAAAGGAGGCCCTGATGGGCGACCGGACTTATGTATATGACGCCAGCAATGGCTTGAGCGACGGCGCTGCGGCCATCACGGCGTCCGGCTACGCGCAGTTCGCTGGCGCAGACGGCGTCATCGATCTTGGCGGCAACCAGAGCGCGACGGTCACGCTCCCGTCGATCGCCAATACGGCCACGCTTTATCCGCAGCGCGCCCGCATCGACGCCGTGATCCCGATCTGGCTCACGGCGATCAAGACCTCGTCTTCGAATGAGGTCTACAAAATCATGGCGGTGCTCTCCAACGATCCGAACTTCGCCGCCTACAATATCTCGACGAATCCGTTGGGCGGTGTCGAGATCGGCGGTATGCTCGAGTTCGGCTACGGCGGCTCGAACGACGTCCCGAACGGGCTCACCACACCGGCCCCCGCGACGATCGGCGGCGACATGTACGAGTTGCTTCTCTGCACGCAGCAGAACAACATCCACTACCAGTACCTGAAACTGTACCTCGTGCTGAGTGGGACGACGCCCTCCATCACCTTCAAGGCGTTCCTCGCCCAACTGATGCAGATATAATCCAATGGCCGACATTCGCGTTTCCGAATACACCAAGATCAGCGGCGTCGAGCGTGGATCGCTCGTCGACGGCATGGCCGACCGCGAAGCGTCGATGGTCTATCTGTGGGACGCCGGCCCCACGGCCCCGACTCAGCCCAAGCGGCCGATCCCGCCGCGCGGCAAGGAAGGCGAGCCCGAGTACGATCTCGCCGTCATCGACTTCCGAGAGGCGCTGTCCGTCTATGAAGCCGAACTCAAGGCGTTCTCTGCGCGCAAAGCTGAGTACGCCCGCTGGGAAGCTCAAGTCGGCGGCGCCGAAGAAATCAAGATGTGGTCGGTCGACGCGCGCGACGCGCTTGACCGCGACAGCCTCGCCGTCAAGGAAAAGCGCCAGTCGAGCCGTCGTTACTTCATTTCGGCGCGCACTCGTGGCTTTGGCTCGCTCCCGAATGGCGGCCTTCCCGACAACATGAAGCCCGGCGCGCGGCACTTCGCCAACCTGGAACGTGAGCGCGATGGGGATTCCGATCTCGCCGCGGCCCGCCGCGCCGATCCCGTCTTTGGCGCTCAGGAGACCCGAGCATGAGACTCAAGCATCGAATTCTTGCCGCCCTCGCCGGGCTCGCGCTCATCGTCGGCCTTGCCGCGCCTGCCGCCGCCGGTCAGATGCTTTGCCGTCCGCAGGCCGCCGGCGTCGGCCCGCTTGCCGCCACGATCGGCGGAACGAGCTCTTCGGTCCCGTCCGGCACACTCTATGTCTTGAACGGCGACGGCTGCGCGATGATCGCGGGCGCCGACACCGGCTACTTCAAGTCCCAGGGCTGGTATCTCGGCGCGAACCTGTTCTCGGTCCCGTTCGGCCCGTTCACGGCGCAGTCGACCGCGACGAACTCGCCGCTGTTGCCGGCAGGTGCGTCCATCATCAGTATCCAAGTGACGGAGACGGCCGGTCAGATCGTTACCGGCGGCCTTGACGTCGGTGTCGCCGGATCGTCGGACGCCACGATCGCCTCGGCAGTCGCGGTCGGCGCCAGCGCCACGGTCGGCATTACGCCGCTGAGCGGCTACGTCATCGCGTCCACCGGCGTCCGCGTCTACTTCAACGCGCACACCAACTGGTCGGATGCGGCGTCGGTCAAAGGCACAATCTTCTACTCGCTGACCTCGCCCTACTGATTTTCTGACGACCAAGAAAGCGTGCGGCGCAAAGGGTTCCTCACCGGGGCCTTTTGCGCCGCTCTTGCGTCTGCGGTAGGGCATTGCAAGGCGCCTACGCTCGGATGACGCTATCTCATGCCCTACCAATGGCCGCTCGACGACGTCGGAATCATCAACAGCGCGCTCGCATTGACGGGCGACAATACCGTCTCGGAAGCCGATGACGGCTCCGACGAATGGAACGTCTGCTCGCCCGCCTATCAGCGCGGGCTTTCCTATGCGATGGAAAGCCATAGCTGGGGCTTCGCTACGCAGGTTGTGACACTCCAGCCGAGCCCGACACCGCCGCAAGACACGCAATGGGACACAGCCTATCCGATCCCGAGCGACTGCGTCCATATCATCTGGCTCAAGATCAATCAGGACAACTCGTCGGCCAATGGCGCGACGCTGACGCTTTACGACATCGCTGGGTCGCCGACAGGCCCCATGATCGTCGTCAATGCCCAGGGTGGCCCGCCCCCGCCCGCGCCGCCGCGTGTTCCGTCCGCGATCACGATCAAATACGTCTCGAACTCGGGCCCGCTGACCAACGCGGCCAACGGCACGCCGACGCTGATCCTCGCGCTTCAATCGTTCGTCATGTCGGGCATCTACCGCGGCCTGCATGAAGACACGGCCGAAGGCGACAAGATGTGGATGGCCGGCGAGCACATGTTGCAAATGGCGCGGACGCGCTACGACCAACAGAAGCCCAAGCGGCAGTTCTTCAATTCGCGCATGGCGGCAGCGCGCCGCGTGCGTCGTCCCTGGCCGCCGACCGGCAACGACAATTGGGGCGGCTCGAACACGCCGGGGTAAGGCATGGCAATCCCGAAGATTATCGGCGCCCAGCGGGATTTCTCGGCCGGCGAAATCGATGTAGCGCTGAAACGCTCCGACGAAAACCCGATCATGAAGACCGGCGCGCGACAGCTTTCGAACTTCCGCATTCTCAGCGGCGGCCAAGCGCAGAATCGGCCGGGCCGCCGCGCCCTATTCCTCGAGGCCGATCGCGTCGAAGAAATCCTCATGTCGCCGGGGAACGTCTTTTTTCTCGTATTCAGAAGCGGCTATCTCCGGGTTTACAACGCCGCCGGGACCAACGTCTTTTCCTCGGCGACGAAGGGCGACGGTACGACGGCGATCCCCTGGACGTCGGCCACGGTCAAGAACATCACCTTCGCCGTCGCCGCTGGCTCGCAACTCGCGATCTATATCGCCTACGGCGACGATGCGCCGCTCAACGTGCCTCAGATTCTGACGTGGGACGGGGTTTCGCAGACGTCGACGTGGACGCTGGCGACCTATGCCGAGACGATCACGCCGAGCGGCCAGAAGCGCACGGTCTTCAACCGACTGTCGCCGCAGAACGTCACCCTCTTACCGAGCGCAGTTTCCGGGGTCATCAATATCACGTTCTCCTCGAACGTCCTCGTCGCGGGGATGGTTGGGATACGGCTGACCTATTGCGGCCGGCAGATTGTCATCGCCAGTGTCACCGATGGGATGCACGGAACGGCGACAGTCATCGAACTGCTTCCCCCATCACAGGCGCTTTCATTTTCATCGAGCGCGGGCGGCTTCAACTTTGGGGACGTGGTAAAAGGGTCCGTGACGGGCGCGTCGGGGATTGTGACGTCGACGCCGGCGACGCAGCTCCTGACGGTCGGTTCCGTTACCGGAGGGTTTTACGTCGGCGACGCCGTTGTGGGCGCCACTTCGGGCGCGACAGGCATCGTCACGTCTGCGCATGCCGGCGTCATCGGCGTCCACCTTTCGACCGGCACGCAATTTGTTGCGGCAGAAAACATTTCAGGGCCATCGGGACATGGATATATTGCCGCCGTGTCTGGCATCGGTCTCGTTGTGCAAATCGTCCCCACGGCCGCGGGAATCGTCACAGTATTCGCCGGGACCGAAACTGTGGTGGGGCCATCAGGGTCTGGCGTTTTGACGTCAGCCACAATCGGGACTCCTCAGGCTATCTCGGTTTGGGACGACGAAGTGATGAACCTCTACCGGGGTTATCCGACGTCGGTTTTCTACGACCAGAATCGGCTTGGCTTCTGCAACTTCCCCGCCCAACCGTCCGCGATCGGTTGGGGCGCGATCGGACTCCCCAGCGACTTCTACGTCAGCGCTGTCGGCGCGACGGTGACAGCGAGCAGCGCGATCTATGAGTTGGCTCCGGGCAAGAGCCAGGTGCTGTTCGTGCAGGCAGGCATGGAGTCGAGCGAGTTTATCTTCTGCGACAACGCGATCTATTACCTCCCGATCACGCCGCAAAATCCGCTGACGCCGGGCTCGGTTTCGTTCACGCTGCTCAACGCGCAAGGCAGCGAACCCATCCGCCCCCAGGCGGTCCAACAGTCGATCATTTACGTGAAGCGCGGCGGGACAGAGATCGGCGCTGTGCAGGCTCCAGGCGCCTACTATCGCCCCTATGTGGTCGACGAGGTTTCTGAGTTTCACTCGCATCTGTTCATCGCCTCGCCGCCGATCGCGATCGCCGTGCCGACCGCGACGGGACAGTTCGAGGAGGACTACGCCTACATCCTGTTGCAGAACGGGACGCTCGTCATTGCGAAGTTTGGGATCAAAAGCGGCCTGCTCGACTCCGGGCAAGACGGCAAGCCGAAAATGGGATGGCTCCCTTGGAGCGGCTCGGGGTCCGTGAACTGGATTTCCGCCCAAGGCCAAGACCTGATTTTCACGACGACCTATGCGGTTGCCGGGGCGGCACCCGTAAGCGTCGCCGAAGTGCTGGACAGCCAGCAATTTCTCGACTGCCAGATCTCTGTGGCCGCCCCGCCGACGCCGTTCGTGACGGCCGGCAAGGGGCCGCTCTACTTCCTTGCCGGCGGGAGCGTGACCTTGTTCGACGGCGCGCTGCCGATGGGGACGTACAAGATCGACGCCAACGGCAACATCATCCCGCAGTTCAACGGCGGCGAGAACCTTTCGAGCGCCGCGCTCGTCGCCGGCCAGCCGTGGACGGCCGTGCTCGAGCCTTTCATCCCCGACGCTCCGCCCGGTCAGAGCGTGCATCAACGCATGTGGAAGCGGCGCGTCTCGCGCATGGCGGTCTACGTCAGCAACTCGTCGGGCTTTCTGCTCGCCCGGTTGTTCTCTGGCCCGATCACGCCGGCCACGGCGGCCGCTGGGCAGGCGCTGGGGGCGATCATGAACACGCTGCGCATTCCCACATGGAACATCGGCGACAACGTCGAGATCGCGCCGCCGTTGCGCGAGGAAGCCTATCGCTGGCGCCCGCTCGGTCGCTCGTTTGACCCGCGCGTTGCGTTGGTGAAAGACACGCCGGGCCCGCTCACGGTTCACGAAATCGGCTTGGAGGCCAGCATATGACCGACCCGGTGACAGCGGTTGCGCTCGGCTCGATGGCGCTGAAAGCCGGCGGCTCCGTGTTGGGCGGCGTAGGGACGGCAAACGCCGACACCTATAAGGCGCAGGAACTCGACCTCGCCTCGCAGGAAGGAACGCTCAAGGCCACGCAGACCAACGCGGGCCTGACGCGCAACCTGTCGAACACGCTGGCGAACATCGACGCTGTGCGCGCGTCCGCCCACACCGACATCACGTCGCCGACCGGCGCGGCGGTGCGCGGCCAGACCGAAGCGACGGCGAGCGACAATAAAGGCATTCAGGTCGGTTCGATCATGGCGCAGGCCAGTGAGGACGCTGCGGGCGCGGCCTATATGAGGTCCGCATCGAGCACGGCGCTCCTCGGCGGCCTTGCGGGCGGGTTGGCCGCCGGTATCCAGGGCGTCGCGGGCCTGCCTGCGCTCAGTGGGGGCTGATAATGGTGGACATCCTCGATACGCTCCCGAAAGAAGTCGCCACGACCGCGATCCCGCGCGCGCCGCTCAGCGCCGGCGACGTCGCGCAGCCCTGGCAGGAAATGAGCCGTGCGGCCGATCAACTCGGGACCGCGCTCGGCGACGTCGCCATTCCGCTCGCCAAGCGGCAGGCCGCGCAAGACATCAATTCTGGCGCAGCGTCGAAGGTAACGCGGGCGCCAGACGGCTCAGTCCAGATCGCGACGCCCGAGAATGCGCCGCTGATCTTCGGCGAGGCCGGCAAGGCATATGAAGCCGCCGTCGTCCAGGGGACTGCGGCCAAAGCCTCGAATATGATCTCGCAGGACTTCACGGAAGGACACGCCAAGTTCCCGCTCGACCCGGCTGGGTATAAGGCATGGGCGACTGCGCACCTTCAGGAAATCGCGAAGCAGCAAGGCAACACGCCGCTCGGCCAGGAAATCCTTCGCCAGGGCGGCGATCTGCTGACGCAACATCTGAACGGGATCACGAACGCCACGGCGTCGAACGACATCGAGAATTCGAAGAAGTCGATCCTCGCCAACATCGATGACAAGAAGAATGCGTTGCAGGCGTTTGCCGCGACGCCGGGCGGGACCGAGTCGCCGAAATACGCGCAGACGCTTGCTGAATATGATGCGTTGCACAACGGGCTCGCCAACAACCCGCTGTTCAAAATGCCGGCCGACCAGATTGCCTTGGAGCGCAAGGAGTTTGTTGGAACGCTGCGCGGCGAGGCGCTTGTCGGGCATATCGACGACACGGTCCAAAAGACCAACAAGGCCGAAGCGCAGAAGCAACTCGGCCAGCTTCTCCAAGACCCCGACATCCCGCGCGAGGAGGCGATGCGCCTCTACCGCCAAGGCATGTCGCATTTGGAGCTGGCGACCAACGAGCAGCGCGCGGACTACAAGGCGGCGAAGGAAGGGCTCGACCAAGTCATCAAAGGATTTGCCGAAGGCAAGCTCGATCCATCAGACCCGAAAATTGCTCAACTCGCTAAACAGGCATTCGCCGCCGGCAACCCTGATGTTGCCTATCAGCTTCAATCCGTAGTCGCGGCGCACAACGGCCACTTGACCCTCGACGGTCTGCCGGCGGCGGCGCGCGCGCAAGCGACGGACGGTCTCTCCCCGGTCTCTGGCTTCGACGCGTCGGTCAGCCAAGTTATGAGGATGGAGGGCGGCTATACCGTCGACAATGGCGGCCCTACCCGCTTCGGCGTGAGCCAGCGCGGAAACCCCGACGTCAATGCGGCCACGCTGACACCGGGCGACGCGAAGGAAATCTATCGGTCGCGCTATTGGAACGCGATCGGCGGCGATCAACTGCCGTCGAACATGCAGTTCGTTGCGCTCTACGGAGCCGCCGCGTCTGGACCCGGCAAGGCGAAGGAATGGATTGCGCAAGCTGGTGGCGACCCGAACAAGTTTCTCGATATTCAGGACGCGTTTCAGCGCCGGCTCATCGCCAACGATCCTACGAGCTATGCGCGCTATGCGCAGTCGTGGCAGAACCGGATTGCCGAGGAGCGGCGCATGGTCAACGGCGGCGCCGTCCCGCCGGGACCGCAAGGCGGCAGCAACCCTCACGACCTCCCCGAGTATTTTCGCGCGCTGGCCGAATCGAAAGACACGCGCGCCAATGCTTTTGGCGCGGCGAGCGATGCCGCCTTGCAGGCGCTGAAACTCGGCAACCCGATCACGCCCGACGCGATGACGCTGATCGCGCAGACTGCGGCAACCGGCACACCCGAGCAAAAGGCAAAGGCGGCCGAAATCTACGGGCAACAGCAAGCGCAGATGGCGCTCGCCACCGGCGGGAAAGATCGCGTCATCCCGTCCGGCGGCGATCGCGCGCCGTCTCCCATGTCGGACGCGCAGCGCGACGTCGCGGCGCAGCAATGGATGGCCGGCGCGGCCAAGGCGACGGACCTGCTGACGCAGCGCATGCTCCAGTCGGCCGCCGAATATGCGAAGACGCAGGACAAGCGATTCCAGGAAGCGCCGATGGCTGAGGGCGCGCGCCGGTTCAGCCTCGCGCCGCCGAACCCGATCGACCCTGCGCAGCCGAGCGACGTCGCGGGCAACGTCGCCTATCGCGGCGTGCTGGCGCAGCACATCGGCGAGTTGAACGGCACGGCCAAGCCCGGCCTGCTCGACAAGGACGAAGGATCGTCGCTGCGCGCGGTGCTGACGGGGCAGGCCGGCGCGCAAGTTCTCGGGCAAATCGCGACGGCGGTGCGCCCGCAAGACATGGACGCTCTGGCGCGCGAGCCAGCCTTCAAAGAAAGCGTCGTCGGCATGTCGAAGTCGGACGACCCAGCGAAGCGCCGCTCGGCGTTCGGCTTCATGAACACGCTCGCCAACCGCGACGTGCAGACGTTCAAGGCCGCCTTTGGCGAGGAGGGAATCAAAGACCTGAGTGCGTGGCAGGGCCTCACGTCGATGATGACGGATGACGCTGCGACCAAGCGCATGATGCAATACAACGACCCCTCGACCGTTGGCGCGCGCGACGCGCTCGAAAAGGTTGCGACGAAGGCGCTGGAGAGCGTGACGGCGGCGCAAGTCGTCTCGAAGTTCTCGACCGGCCTCTGGCCTTTCGGGACAACCGCGCAGGCGCCAGTGAACACGGCCGACGCCGTGAACGCGTCCGCGGTGCTCCATTCCGAATACAACCGCGTCTACCGCGACGTGTTCGCGCAGACGGCCGACACGGCGTCGGCCGACACCGCGGCGATGAACGTCCTCAAGACCAAGTTCGCCGTGTCGCCGTCGAACGGCAACCGCGTCATGGCGAACGCGCCCGAGACGCATTATCCCGAGGTCGCTGGCTCGCATGATTGGATCAGCCACCAGCTTGACGACATCGTGGCCGCTCATGTCGGCAAGTCGCCATCTGAACTTCCCGCCGCGCTTGGCCTGGCTGGCGCAGGCGGCCCGATGGGTGAAACTGCGCTCGGCTCGACAGACGCCGACGACCGCTACAAGACGCCGCGCTCGCTGCTTTCCGACAAAACGACGGAGGCCGACCTAGCCGCCGGCAAGCCTCCATCATATCAGGTCGCGCTTCAAGACCCGAACGGCCGATGGTCCGCGCTGACGGAACCGAGCGGGGCAGCGACGCGCGTTCGCTTCGACCCGGCGCAATATCAGACTGACCTCGCCGCGAAGATGGAGCGCATCGCGCCATTCGCCCGCGCGCTGGCCGCAACGCATCCCCAGGGTTTCTGACTAATGCCGACGTTCCCGGAAGGCCAAGACCCGCTCGACCAGGGCCGCGCGCCCGTCTACGGGACAGTTCCCTTTGCCCAGCCAAGCGCCGCGCCGGCGCCGACGACTGGCGAAACGATCAGCGCAGCCTTCCGCCTCAACAACCCGGTCGTGTCTGTCCTCGACGCGCTCAGCCGCAACAGCGGCTATCACGAACCCGTCGCCGGCTACGATGCGATCCCGCGCCTTGTCGGCACGAAATACGAGCCGCTGCTCGAGCAGTCGTTGGTCGACCAAAGCCCAGGCGAGACGGACGCGCGGATGGCGAAGTTCGACTCTGAGCAGAAGGACATCGCGACGAACGCCGCCTCGGGTTGGGTCGGCGTGGCCGCGAACATCGTTGCCGGCGCAACTGACCCGTCATGGTTCATCCCGGTATTCGGCGAGGCGCATGCGGCCGGTGAGGGCTTGTCGATCGCAGCGCGCGCGGCGCGCGGCGCTTTCGAAGGCGCGCTGAAATCGACCGTGAGCGAAGCCGCGCTCATGTCGTCGCAAGTCACGCGCACCCCGCGCGAGGCCGTGGCGGACATCGCGACGAACACGCTGCTGATGGGACTGATCGGTGGCGGCGCTGGCTGGCTGAGCCGCGGCGAGCACACGAACGCCGTCGACGGACTGGAGGCGGTGCGCCGCGACCTATCGCCGACGCCAGAAACTCAGGCCGTAGCGGCCGTCGACGGCGGCGCCCAAGCCGGCGGCCCGCTGACGTTGCGCGATCTGATCCCCGCCTATGAGAAGGCGCGCGCCGACCAGGGCGGTTTCTCGTCCGTCAAAATATCTGACGTTCTGCGCGAGAGCGGCGTTCCGAAAGAGGACGTGCAACGTGTGCTGCTCGAGGAAGCCAAGGCCGGCAACGTCACGATCCATCCGACGACGTCTGAACACGCGCTCGCCGACCAAGCGATGCAGGATGCAGCGATTCGTATCCCAGGGCGCGAGGAGCCGCTGACGCACGTCGACATGAGCGATGCAGCCCAGCGCGCCGAGCCAGACCGCGTGCCCGTCGAAGTCGCGCCGTCGCCGCGCGGGCTGGCGAACGATCTCAGCGCCGCGTCGTCCGATCAGCGCGACATGCAGCTTTCGCGCATTGGCTTGCCACCGTCCTATCAGGAGGCGATCCGCCAAGTTGGCGCCGGGAAAGCGCTCGACGTCTTCACCGCGGCGACGATGCACATGTCGCCGAACCTGCGCGTCTATTCGTCGCTGTCGCTGGCGGCAAAGCGCACGATGGGCGACCTTGTCGACACGGCGCTGAAATTCACCCAGGCGGCTCGCGGCGTGACGGCGGCGCGCGGCGGCGTGACGGTCGAACGCATCGGGAAAATCCTTGAGCCGAAGTTCAACCGCGAAGCGCGCGACGCGATGCGGGACGGCTTCATTGCCTACCGCAAGATGCAGGGCCAAAAATTCGCCATGCTGCGCACCGCGGTCTCGGATTTCCGCGCCGCCGATCACCCGCAGATGACATGGGAGGACTTCAATAAGGCGGTCTATGTGGCCGGCACGCAGGCCGACGCGCATGAGGTTCCCGAAGTCGCCGCGACCGCCGCGCGCATACGCGCCAAGATCATCGACCCGATTGCGCAGAAAGCCGAAAGCGTGATTGGGCCTGACGGCAAGCCCATGCTTTCCGCCGAGCGCGAGCCGCCGAAGGGCGACAAGTCATTCATGCCGCGCATGTGGGACAAGACGAAGATCGCCGCCGGCTACAACAAAATCCATCGCGTCATTTCCGATTGGCTCGAAGGCGAGCAAGCCCGGAAACTCGACTTGCGCGACAAGCTGGAAATGTTGCAGCGCAAGCACGAAAACCTTGGCCGCGACATCGAAGAACTCGACCCTGCGCAGAACAAGTGGCGTGAAGATCAACGTGCGCAACTTCGTTCGCGCATGGAAGAACTGCTGACCGATTGGCGCGGCAACACGACGGACGAAGCCATTGCGGCGCTCAAAGCGCGCGAGCGCGGGGAAGCGACGAGTCCCGAGCGCGTAAGCCCGTCGAAATCGGCAGACAAGGCCGTTGACGCCGCGATCAAGAAAATTCTCGAAAGCGACAAACTCGACCTCACGCGCTCAGAAATAGAGGGCCGCGCCCACGAAATCCTGGCGCGCATCAACACGGCGCCCGATGGCCGGCTACCCTACGACATGGGCAGCGGCGGCCCGCAGATGGGTGCCCCAGGCTCGCCGCAGAACGCTGTGCGCGGATCGCTCAACGCGCGCGACTTCGCCATCCCGTCGCACCTTGTTCAAGACTTCGTCCATACGGACATGCAGCACGTCATGTCGTCGTTTGTGCGAACGACCGTTCCCGATATTCACCTGACCGAACGCTTCGGCGACGTCGACATGATCGAGGCGTTCCGCAAGATCGATGAAGATTACGCCGCGGCGAAGACGGCGGCCGGCGACGACGCGAAGAAGCTGCTGGCGATCGACGCCGAGCACAAGGCGATCGTGCGCGACGTCGCCGCGATGCGCGACCGCGTCCGGCATGTCTATGGCTGGGAAATGGCGAAGTCGCAGCCCAACATGGCGCGGCTCGCCAACGATGCGAAGAACTTCAACTTGCTCACGGATCTCGGAACGTCCGTGTTCAACCGCCTCAACGACGCCACGAATGCGGTCTGGCGCCACGGGCTCATGAACGTGTTCGCCGATGGCTACATGCCGTTCTTCAAGTCGCTGACGGGCATGGAAAAGGACTTCATGCCGGCGGCGCGGCAGTCGATGAAGGATATGCAAGTCGGCGTCGACACGGTCGGCGGCCACCTGTCGCATCAGTTCGGCGATGTGCTCGACAACATGCGGCCCGGCAATCCGTTTCAGCGCGCGCTGTCATGGGCCGGCGAGAAGTCGATGATGGTCAACCTGCATGCCCAATGGACGGACGGCATCAAGACGATCACCGGAACCGCCGCCGCGGCGAACTTCCTGCGCACGGCGGAGAAGGTGACGCTCGGGACAGCGAGTGAAGCCGACATCGCCAAGCTCGCCCAGGCCGGAATTGAGCCGTTCATGGCGCGGCGCATATGGGAGTCGTTCAAAGCCCCCGGCGGCGGCGAGACGTTCAATGGGCGCACGCACGTCGCCAACTCGGCGGCATGGGCCGACAAAGGCGCGGCAGACACCTTCGCGGCCACGATCGGCCAGGACGCCGATAAGTCCGTCCTGATGCCCGGAATGGGCGAGAAGGCGCTGTGGACAGATCAGCCAGTTCTCTCGCTCATCGGGCAATATCACTCGTTCATCATGGCCGCGCACGAGAAGCTGCTGATCTCGAACCTCCAGCAAATGGACATCCACACGCTCGAAGGGCTTATCGCTTCGATCGGCATGGGCATGATCTCGTATCGCGCCTACACGCTCTGGAGTGGCGCTCCGGCGAGCGACAGGCCGCAGGATTGGATCAAGGAGGCGATCTCGCGCTCGGCGATGACGGGTTGGCTGAGCGAGGCCAACGCCGTGCAATCCAAATTCACCGGCGGCAAGAGCGACATGTTCCGCCTCATCGGCGCCGACAATCCGCTGTCGCGTCGGCAGACATCGAGCGCAACGGCCGACCTGCTCGGCTCGACCTACGCCAAGATCGAAGGCATCGCCGGCGGCGTCAACGACCTCTCGCACGGGTCTTGGAACGCTATGGACACGCATAAGTTGCGGCAGCTCATGTGGTTTCAGAACCTGTTCGCAATCCGCAAGCTGCTCGACAATGCCGAAGACGGGTTCAACGAGCGCCTGGGGGTCAAGCCGATGAACCGCGATCCGTCGCTTTGGGGGCCGAAACAACAAGCGCCCTAGCAGGGCATTGCAAGCCCGCTCCCGGCCGCGCGAGGCTCCCGGCATGGTGAACCTGCGCCGCTTCCTCCTCGCCGCGCTTCTGGCGCTTGGTCTCACGCCCGCCATCGCGCAGGCTCCTTCGCCTGTGCCGGCGCTCCCCGACGCCGCGCGCCTCACCACCTACAGCATCAGCGCTTCGACCTGCGCCTGCGCGGTCAATTTTGCGCTCTACGGCAACGCCAGCGTTGGCGATTATTACGACTGGGTCCAGGTCTATCTCAACGGCAACCCGGTCGCCTACAATGACGCGACCTATGGCTGGACGATCACGAGTCCGAGCGGCCCGCTGGCGTCAATCGCGCGCCCAATCACCGACGCGGTTCTGACCTTCACCAACGCGCAGACCGGGACGGTGCAGATCATCGGCGCCTATCGACCCGCGCGGCTTTCGCAGTGGCAGGAAAACCAGGGTGTCCCGGCGCGCAACCTCAACGTCGCCATGTCGTCGCTCGTCGCGACACAGCGCGAGACGTGGGACAGGTTGAACGACGTCGGCGGCATTGTGTCTGGCCTTACGAAAGACTCGCAAGGCAACATCATAGGCCACGCGACGCTCGACGTCCCGCTCCCGACGCCGTTGACGAATGTCTCAGGGTCGAGCCTAACCACAGCGGCAAATGTTTCATGCACGTCGGGGTCTCCGAACGTCACGCTGAATAGCGCGGGGGACTTCGCTAACGGGCAGGGCATCCGAATCGATAGGTGCGGCGCGACGTTCGGGCTAGGCGCCCCGACAGGGCTCACAATCACGCCGACAGGGACGACGGGTTCGACAACGTACACTTACACGGTTGCCCCGATTGATACGGCTGGCGGCGTCGGACCTGCCATCGCGGCGGTTTCGACCACAACGGGCAATGCGACGCTGAGCGCGACGAACTACAACGCGCTGGCATGGACGGCTCCGGGGGGAACCGCACCAAGTGCATACGCGGTTTACGAAACGGCTCCGGTTGCGCAACTTGTCGGCGTCACCAATTTCGTCACGAGCTTCAAGGACTTCGGCCTCGGGGGTGTGTATGTTCCTGATTGGCTTTCTCCGACGCCTCCTGCGAGTGCTACGAACGATTGGTTGCTGACAACAATCTCGGCCGGGGGAGGAACTACTTCGCTTACGGTTGCCGCAAATGCGAGCCAGACGACATCGACCGCTGTTGCTGCTCATGATGACACGATTGCGTTGCAGGCCGCGCTGACGGCTTCGGCTTCTAGTGTACTCTCGCTGCCATGCGGGAAGTACATGCTGACTGGCACGTTGCAGGAGACTGATCTAGGGACGTATTACATCCGAGGCCAAGGCAACTGCACGCAATTTTGGTTTGTCGATTCACAAGGGCTGACGGGGATCAAGTTTCTCCCGGCGATACCAAACGGGAACGTCGATCCGACCGCTGCGATTGAGCAAGTCTGGCTCCGCAAACTCGGGGCGGCGGGCGGAATAGCTGCAAGGTTCGGCAATGAGAGCGTGCTGTTTCGCAACAACACCGTCCAGGGGCGGTGGGCAAACGGTGTTTATCTGACGACTTCGTATGCTCCGACAATTGACTTCAATGAGTTCATTGGCGGGATTTCCGGAAACGTCATCGACTGCACCGCGGATAGCAGTTGCAACAATGCACGTATTTGGCGGAATGGAATTTTCGGCAATGGGTGGGCCGGGGGCGGATCGGCTGTTGCGTTTGGCAACGGCCAAGGGTGGTCGCTCATCGGGGATGATTTTGAGGGCAACTACAACGAACTTTCGTTCAACAATACTTATGCCGGGACGATTGAATCGACCGACTTTGAGAGTTCTACTAACGCATTGTTCGTGTTTGTAGGCGTCAATGGGAATCTGAACTTCACGGGGAATACCTTTGCGGGAAATCCGACGCTGACGCTATCGGGAACAACGATCGTAAACAGCAAGTTCGACGGCAACGCGACATACAACACCGAGATCGACCAAGGAACAGCGTTGACCGTGACGGGAACAAACAATGTGTCGAGCGGGACCGGCGGGATTATGCTTCCGGGGTTCAAACAGTACACGATCGCGAACTTGCCAACTTGCAGCGCGGCGACAAACCTCGCCAAGGCTTACGTGACAAATGGCGTCGCAAGTCCGGCGTTCCTCGGGGCAGTTTCGACAACCGGCGCGGCGTTACAGCCGGTCGGCTGCAATGGCACAGCTTGGGTTTACGGAGGCTGAACATGGTTGGTTTCGCGGGTTTCGACAGGAGCGACTATCCCGGCAAGGCCGCGATGGATTGGCTCAAGGCCAACACGAATTTTCGCTGGTGCGGATTCTATCTCGCGCCGGCGCCGAGCCACCAAAATACGAGTTGGATGGACGCCGACGACGCCGACTTCGATGGTTGGGGATTTGCCCCGATCTACGTCGGTCAGGAGACGACAGGACCGGGAAGCCATTCTGTCACGGCGGCGCAGGGCACCATCGACGGTGCTGCCGCGTGCGCGCTGATGCTCAAGGCCAACTTCGACCACGGCAGCTTCGTCTATCTCGACCTGGAGAACGGGCCGCCCTTGCTGACGGCAGAGCGTGAGTACGTCGGCGCGTGGTGCGATGCTGTCGTGGCGCAGGGCTTCGGCGCCGGCGTCTATTGCTCATTTCTGTTCGCCGCGCAGATCAAAGCGCTTCGCCCGAACGCGCGCATTTGGGCTTTCCACGTCCGCACGGTGAGCCAGCACACGGTTTCCGGCGCGGCCTTCCCGACGCCCGATCCGTCGACGAGCGGCTTCTTCGGCGCGGATCTCTGGCAACTCGACGACGAGGCGATCATCCCGTGCGCTGCGGCGCCGAGCGGTCATCTCATCGTCGACTTGAACAGCGCCAACAGCGCCGACCCGAGCACGCCATGACGATCCCCGCGCTGGCCGCAACTGAGATCATCGTCCTGGCGCTCCTCAGCGTCCTGGCGTTGATCGCGTCGCGCCGGCTGGAGGATCGCCGCGCGCCGGAATGGGTGCAGGTTGCGCTTTTGACCATCTTGTTGGTAGCCGCCGCCGGCGCCGTGCTTTGGTGTCTCGACGGCTCGGTAGTGGACTGAGGAGAACGATATGGACCCGCAAGTCAAAAGCTTCCTGACGAGTATTGTCCTCGCAGGCGCCACCGCGCTTGCTGGGCAAGCCGCAACCGCCGGACTGATCCCCGGAGCCGATCAAGCCACCTTCGCGAACGATCTCGTGGCGATCTTCTTCGGAGCCATCGCAGCCGGGGCCGCTTGGTACAAGGCCCGCCAGCACACGCCGACTGCGCAGATCGCCGCCGTCAACAACGCCGACAACGGCGTGAAGGTCGTCCTGATCGCCGGGGACAACCGTGCTGTGGCGACGCCTGTCTATGGTCCTGGGGCTGTCTCTCCGCCGATTGCGACGGTCGCGAAGGCGATCGCGCTGGCGTTCATCCTCTCGGCCCTCCTGCACGCAGGCTCTGCCTATGCGGGGGAGAAGGTCATCCTCGCCGCGCGCGGCGGCCAGAGCGCCCCAAGCGACATCATCACGCCGGCCGCCGACGCCGCCGTTGTGCCTCAGGGCGGCCCTCTCGCGGCGCTCTCCGACCTGTTCGCATCCGACTTCGCCGCGGCTGAGACGCTCGCGACTTCGACCAGCATCAAAGACGGCAACGGCCAAGCGTGCTGGACCGCCTTCGGGCCGTTCGGTGAGGTCTTGAAGGCCCATCCCAACGCGTTCACGGGCAAGCTCGCGACCGACCTCGAGGCGCAGCGCCTCGCCGTCATCGCCGCGCGCAGGCTCTGCGACAACGTCGCTTGCAACACGGTATTCACGGAGCTCGCCGCGGGCGTCCAGAGCGTCGTGAGCAGCCTTCCGATCAGCGTGGGTGTCAACGCGACGCCGATCAATCTGTTCGCCCAGGCGTGCTCGCATGTGCCGACGGTGCAGGTCGTCGCGCCGGCCGCCGCGCCCGCCCCTATGCCTGGAGGTTGATATGGAACTCTTTTGGTCGTTTTGGGTCATCACGATAGCCGTCAGCTTCGGTATCTTCGAGTGGTGGGCGCTCCACACTGGCCGCGCGACGCTTTCGCGAACGGTGTGGGAATTCAGCCGCGCATGGCCACCGCTACCGTTCTTCGCCGGGCTCCTCGCCGGTTTTCTCGCCGCCCATTTCTGGTGGATCGGCATGGCCTGCGACATGGCCAGGAACGGCGGCTGACGTGACGGGGATCGAGGAACGGGTTGCGGTCTTGGAGACCAAGGACGACGCTCGCGACAGAGCGGACATCGACCACGCCGAATTCCGCAAGGAGGTTAGGGAAGCGTTATCTTTGCTGCTTGCCCGCTCGAACGAGTGGGCGGGCGTGCGCAAGACTCTCGCAGCCATCGCTGCGATCGTGACCTTCACAAGCGGGATCGTCGGCTTCGCTCTCCACGAGTTCTGGCCGCACATCGCCAACGGAAAGTCCTGACATGAAACGCCTGATCCTCAGCTTCCTTGCGACAATGTTCTGCGCGTCCGCGGCGCTGGCGCAGGTCAGCCCCTACGCGACCGCGCCCTCGTCGACGCTGACGAGCGGCACGGCGACGTCGCTCTCTGCCGGCCAACTCATCGCGTCGTCGGCGACGGCGGGTTCAATCGTCGTCCCGTCGTTCCCTATCTCGAATGCGAGCGGCGGCGCGCTCATCCCGAAGCTGGTGCTGACCGTTAACGCGACCTCGGGATGGTCCGGCGCGCAAGTGCAGGTCGATCTCTGGTATGCGGCGCCGACGTTTACCAATGGCGACGGCGGGACTTACGCCCCGGCGACCGGCGCGGCGGGCTACCTGGGGTCGCTGACGTGCACATTCGGCAGTACGGTAGGGTCGGCCACCCTCGGGCAAGCCGGCGACGGCGCCTATGCTGAGTGCTCGCCAAACGCAGGGACCGTCATGGCGCCGCATCTGCCGACCGGCACTTCGATCTACTGGACGCTCGTTTCCTTGTCGACCGTCACGAAAGCGTCGGGAGCGAAGTTTACCGCCACCCCCTACAGCGCGTTGAATTGACCATGCGCGGCCTGCTTTCTCGGATCTTCGCCGTAGCGCTCGCGCTGGCGATCGCCGTCCTGGCGCCGCCGGCAATAGCTGACAGCGGGCAGGGACTTCTATTGTTGCTTGGCGGCGGTGCCCCATCTTGGGTTCTCCCGCCCGCGCGCAACGGCGTCGATCTGTGGTTCGCCAAGGGCTTGTACTATCTCAAAGGCGCGACGGGGGCGTTGACGAACACCCGCGCCAGCAACGAGACGTGCGTTACTTCGCTAGGGGCCTTGGTTCAGGTCGGGTCGAATCAGAACTGCGTGACGGACCTCGGGGTTGGCAAGTGGGAAGGACGGACGAACAGCCTCTACAATAGCACGATGGCGGGGGCGGTTGTCGGAACCCCAGGGACGTTGCCGCTCCATTGGTCGATTCCGATTCCCGCCGGGTTGTCGCAACAAGTCGTGTCTACGGCAACCGACAGCGGGCTCCCCGCAATTCAAATCCGGCTGTTCGGAACTTCAACCGGCACGGCCTTCGCGATGCAACTAGAGACGACGACGCAGATTGCTGCGCTCTACGGCCAGACGTGGACGGGGTCGGTGTATTCAAAGATGATCGCGAATGTCTATCCGGCCAACGTAAGCTCGTTCAACGTGAAAGTCGCCGAGCGGAATTCCGGTGGAACGACGCTAAATATGGCCCAAGCCAACATATCCCTGGCCTCGGGCGCCGTCGGATTGCAGCGAACAGCGGTCAGCTACACGCTGCCCGACGTAACCGCGGCGTTTGTCGGGCTCCGGGTTGACGGGGTTATCACGTCGGGAGTTCCGATTGACATCACTATCGAGCTTGCGGCGCCGCAACTCGAACTCAACAACACCCCCGCCAGCGTGGCGAGTGCGACGGTTGCGACGGGCGGGACATGCACGCCAGGATCAAACATCACTTGGACCATTCCGACCGTCAACGGCGGCACGGCCGCGACTGTGACGGGCACAGTGACCGGGACGACGCTGAGCGGCGCGCTGACAGTCACGGGCGCGGGTTCTTACACCGTTGACGCCACGCATGGGCTTCCGGCGAGCCCTGTGACCGTGACGGGTGGAACCTGTACGACGCAGCCGACGATCAACCTCGTTCCAGTCGACAACGCCGCAGCGGGCTTCGCTACCCCGCCGATTCTGACGACGAACGGCGCGCAGGCGAGGACGGCGGACAGCATCTCACTGCCGGTTACGGCGTGCACAAGCCTTGCGTCACTCTACGGCGTTGCGACTCCTGGATCTCCTGTTGCGACTGCCGATCAGCCCGTGGCTTCGCTCAACAATGGCAGCACTGTCAATTCGCTTACTATAAAGCGGCTTTTTATGTCTCCGAAATCTGCGGCGGACGAGCTTTCTTCGTCGAATTTTTATCGCGCTGGACCTTCTCCTGCGTGGCCGCAGGGTGTCTCGGGCAAAATAACAGCAACGTCGATCTCTGGAACACTGAACGCCGCCTTCAACACGGCAAACACAGCGACCGCGAGTCCGATCGGGTTTCCTTCGGGAATGAACAAGCTGCAAATCGGAACCGATCAATACGGCAACATATTCAACGGCACAATCTCCCGCGTCGCCGAAGTGTGCAACCAGTCGCTCTTGAACCAGTGAGGATTTATGGGACCGTTCGATTACATCTTCGCTTTTCCGTCTCAGGATGCTGCAAAAGCAGACCCGGTTGTCGGCGCGTGGTGGTCCGCCCCTTCGGCTCTGTCGCCCGGCGGGTGGATCGGCAACGTCATCCCCGGACTGTCCGTCACGATCAACGGGACGGGCGGCACGATCCAAGTCACGGATGAAGCCGGCAACGTCACGACGCAGCCCGGCCCTGACGCCCCGCTCGATGGCCTCTGGCGCATCGCCATCGCCACGCGGGAGCGCGACCCGAAGCTCGACGCGTCGCCCGCGCTTGAGGTTTCCTCGGATCGGGGGCTGGCGCTGTCCGGCGCTGCGCTGGCCGCATATGTGATATTTTCGGCCGTGCCTCTGCCAAACCTCTCGGCGCTAACTGTGAGCCCGAAGTTCGCCGGGTCGCCTTACGGATACGGGACGTCCTGAACCACGGTCGCCTCAAGCCCCATTCCCCGCCATATCGCAGCTTCGCGCTCGGCTTCGGCAAGTGTCCGTGGCTGGATGATCGTCACGCGCGCGTTGCCGAAGGGATGGCGCGCGACTACGTGGTAAGTTGCGTCAGTCATTGGCGCTCACCACCGCAATCGCCGCCTTCGCATTCTCGCGATCCCTGAGCGCCGTCGCGTCCGCCCTGGTCATGCCCTTCGCGATCGGTCGAGAATCGTACCCCTTGGCTCGCTCGTGGACCGCGAACGTGTGGTCAGGCCCGTATTGCATTATCGCATACGTGTGGATCGCGGCGGCGACGCGGTCGATTAGATCAGACATTGTCGTCGTCATCATTCAGCCATTCCGCTTCGGTCGGCCGCTTTTTATACCCAGGAGGCGGGAACTTCGCGTCGGCCTCGATGATTTTTCGGACGCGCGGTAGCCATTGGTTGTAGGCCCCGTCCGAAACGCCGTTCCGATAACTAGCATCCATTCCGTAAATCGCTACGATGAGCGACAGGATAACCATGAACGCGAATACGATCTCAGCCATTTGTTGCGCACCTTTCCTCTTTGTCGGCGAGAGCGCGGATAATGTCCCGGTCGTAGCGTGAGACAACGCATATTGCAGCCTATCTCAGCGCCGCCTCGATCTCGTCAAGCAGGGCTGGGGTGATGGTCATGACGTCTCGTCCTTCGCGTTGGCTTCGATGCGGGCTTTCCATGCGGCAAGCTGCTCGGCGCCGATCACGGCCCTGATCTCGCGCGAGAGGCCATTCCACACGAGCCCAAGCGCGCTCGGCGTCGACAACTTCGCCGCAGCCTCGCATTGCGCCACGGCGGCGGCGATGGCCTCTGGCGAGGCCGCTGGGGTGGCTGGCTGCGGCGCAACCTCCGGGACCATCAGCGGCCGCACCGTGTAAGGCTTCCGGCTGGCGCGTGTCGCCGTCAAAGCCATTGTCACGGGGCCTTCGATGTCCGACATGTGGCTGATGCGAATCCCGCCAACGGCAAGCCCGCCGAACATCACCTTTTCGTCGCGGTAAAGCGTCATGCTGCGACCGATGTACTTATTGCCGTCGTCGCCCCACACGATGATTAGCACGCGCCGCATGGACTTGCAGGGCTTATACGGCTTGCCGCCGTCGCCGTCGAAGTTGATAGCGATCGGCTGATCCGCTTCTGCCAGTAGCGACACCTTCGTCACTCTGACGGTCATCGTCTGCCCGATGAGATCGTCAGAATTAAGCTGGTCGCTTTTCGGGGCAACTGTTGATCTGAGGTCCGTCATAGCCTGATCTCCTGGTACAGTTTGCGCTCTGTCGGTAGCAGCCGGACATTGTCGGCTTTGACGATTGCGTGATATTTGTCGATCTTCTCGGCAATCCTCTTTTCAAAAGCCGCCGCAGCCGAGACAATACGCTCCTGAATTTCAAGGTCAGGATAGACGCGAACCGTCAACATGTGGGCTCCGCCGCAATACGATACGAAGTCGCACCATTTGCGCTCTGTCACCAAAAGCCCGGTCTGGACCTGCAACACAAAGTCGGTAGGAATCGTTTGCTGCTCGGCGTTTTCAATAATCGTCTCGAATTGATATTTCTGGCTGCGAGACTTCACTTCGAGCTGACCATCCTCGCCGATCAGGCCGTCTGGAGAATAGCCGACGACGAACCCGAATTTGTCGTTCGTGACAAAACCAACTTCACGAACCGGGGCGTAGGTCTGCGAATATAGAAAGCGCGCCTCTATTTCTTCGTCTTTGCCGCGCAGCATGTCGTCGCTCGAATAGCTCGGCTCGACGTACTTTGTGAGGCGCTGGGCGAGCAACTGATAGGTATGCGCCCGCTCCTTGTCGTTTGACGCCAGTTTCAATGTTGGCGTGAGAATCAGTTTCATTTCGCTGGCGGTCAAAAGTCCGCACCGCAATGACAGCCACTCGTCGCTGCCTTGAACGATTTCTTCGTGATACGTAATCATGATTCTCTCCAGCCAATATTCCGCCTTCCGCTATTCCCGGCTCGCAAGCCAAGCGGTTGAGGAGCCGTCGTAGACCGTATCTCCCGAGAAGCCCGTATCGTGGACCAATCGCCCGGCCCCGCGCGAGACAGCCTCGCGCGCACGTCGTCCGCCGTCAGGAGGTCGGTCACAGCTTCTCTCCGTCGTCGAACCGCTTGAGCAGCGCCATCGGCCCAGTGACAAACTTGTCTTTCGGCACCGATTGACTGCGTTTCCTTCTTCCATACCGAGAAGCCATCGACGGCTTTGGCTTTGGATTGGCGGGCAAGAACCCCGGCCCGAGCGGGGGCTTGATCGGCTCAGACATCGGTGGCTTCCTTTGCTTTTTCGCGAGCGGCGCGCTCGTGCTCGAACGCGGACTCGACGAGCGCATCGGCTTCTTCGATCGATGTCTCTTCGAGGGAGACATGCGGCCAGACGGTCATGTGCATCGAACCCTTGTACTCGGGCAGATCGGTCTCGCCGCTCAGCTTGGCAACGGCGATCGCCGTCAGCGATTCGGCGTGCGCGCATAGGATGGAGCGTTGATCGAACGAGCCGAGCCCATGGTGCTCAGCATAGGCCCACGCGTGGCTTGCGCGGCAGGCTTTTGCGAGGTCCGGCGCGGCGGCTAGCAGTTTACCGTCTGCATCAGACATAAATCCAGAAAGCAAAAAACCAGTTCCAGACTCGTAATCAAAATATTCGCAGCCTGCAACCAGACTCCTGTAATTAGGCATCCTATCCTGTTCCCTAAAGGCGCGCGGCCCGTCAGCTAAATATATCCACGGCCCCTTCGTCCAATCACCCATCACCCGCTCCTCTGACAACTTCGGACAGCGGCCCATCGCACGGGCTGCTCGCCGCTGTGGTCAGGCGTCGGGAGCTTCGGCGGTGGCGAAATACCCCTCGCGCTCCAGCTTCTCGACGCTGACGTCGATGGTGGGATCAAACGTATCAGGACCGTCATTCCACTGAGGACCACTATCCTGGGATTTTGGCGTCGGCGGCGTGTTGGGATGGGCAGTCACCGGCGCCTCGAACGGCGCTTCCGGTGTCGCGGCGTCGGGCGCGGCCGGCGCAGGCGTCTCGGTCGGCTTGCGGGTCCGCTTTAACTCGCCGCGGGCGCGACGAACGCGTGCCACGCGCGCGCCAATCTCCTCGATCTTGTCGGCAAAGCCAGCGCTGTTCTTGATGGCCTCCTCGACCTGCGCGAGGAGGGCAGCGAACGGCAGCATTTCCTCGTGCGCCGCGCAGTCGACCTCGTCATCAAACTCGGTCCCGTCGTCGGCGACAAACTTCTGAACGATCTTCATTTTAGCCTCTCAGTCGAAATTCCAGGGGAAGGGTTTGACCGACGGAGCCTCGGTCGTGATTTTGACGCGCCGGCCTGATCGCCAGACGCCGATCCCGATGATTACGACAAGCGCCGTCCAGTATACGAACAACATGATTGCGAGCCCGAAGGCGATGATGGTGAAGGTGCTGTGGTCGGGCATAGCGTCACTCATCGGGCGGGTTGAGAATGGCGGCGAGCTTCGCGCGCTCAGCCGGGTCTTCGGACGGGTCGCGCATCGCGGCGTTGATGGCGTCGGCCAGGCGCTTGGCTTTGCGTTCATGGCCGGGTTTGTCGAAATGGAATTCGACATCGAAGAAACTCGCGTCGCTGATTTTGACGCCAGTCCAGCTCGGGAACAGCCTGCAATCGGCGCGCATGTTGTCCGCGTTGAAAACCAAAATGCCGGAAATTTTCATCGCTCATTCCTCCACGTCAGACCAGTCGACGGGCAGCGCGTCGACGTCGATGCAGTCTTTGATGGCTCCCGCCAACCAAGCCGGCGTTTCGCAGTAGATCCTCTCCTGCGTCTTGAACCCGCTGGCGAGGTCGCGGCGGTCGATGAACACGCGCACGCCGAGAATTTCGCGATCGCCAGCCGCGCCGGGGTCGTCGTAAGTCGCCGGCCAGTCCTGCTCGGCGGAAAACTCGACCTCGACATGGATCGACGTGCCGTATTGCTCGTGGCCCGTCAACTCGACATCGACGTCGCGATGGAATGTCGCCTTGGTGATTTTCGACCAGCGACGGCTATGCAGCATGGCGGCCTCCTGTTCGTGGTTGTTTGGCTGCCGCCCCGCCATATTTGCGACGAGGCGGCGTTGCCGGATTTTCAGGCCGGCGGTTTCATGGCGTCCTCCTTTTGTCCGAGAGGCGATGCTTAAAACCGCTTGCTTGCGTCGGCCAGTTAACGCCGGAGTGGTGTGACTGTCAATCCAAAAATAACAAAATGAACTCTTGCGCCGCGCGCCAATCTGGTGCAGCATGTCAAAATGACGCTGACAGATTATCTTCACAAAAAACGAATCAGCTATGCCGAGTATGCGCGCATGATTGGCGTGTCGTCAGAAACGGTCCGGCGCTACTGCATAGGGGCGCGACTGCCGACGCGGGCGATCATCGAGTACATCTTCAACGAAACCGGCGGCCGCGTGACGCCCAACGATTTCTTTTCATTGCCGAAGAAAATCCGCGTGAGTGGAGTTGACGAATGAACCCCTTTCCTGAATCCGCGGCCTCCGCTGCGGTGGCGCGACCTTCTATCCCCCCCGGATCGTCGCGCAGACTGGCCCCGCCGCCATCACGAGCACCCCACCCGGCGGCGGGGCTTTTTCTCTTTTCGTGGTACGCGCCGATGTTCGCCGAGTCGTGGCGAAACACGGTCGTGCGCGCGTGGTTCTGGTTTGTCTGATCCGCAACTCGGCGCGGCCTTGACCGAGAAAAGCAGGAGCGACCTTATGAGCAACGTTGACCAGCAACCGGGCGAACCCGAGAAAGAGAAGCCGCTTCCTTTCGATATCAGCGGCGTCGGGCCGGCGACCGAGAACAACCCGCTCGAAGCCAAGACCTTGTCCGGAGACATCCGCGACATGATCCTCACGCACATCCGATCTATGACCGTGCCGTGGCCGCTGCTCAATGAGCAAGAACAAGCCGACAAGATCATGGCCGCCGAAAACGCTGGCCGCGACCTCGTTCGCCAATGCCTGCAAGTGATCGCGACCAACAAATTCCCGGCGCTTCACGTTTCGGTCGGCGCCTACAAGGTCGACAAGACCCTCGAAGTGAAGCTCGCCGTCTCGCCCAGCGTCGCCAACATCACGTCGCTTGCCCAGCACGGCAACGGCGCGGCCCTGTTGATCCTCGCCGAGCCGCAGGACTATTACGGCGAGCGGGCACCGGCGAAGCCGAGCAAAGACCAACCGAAGTTCACGTTCAACGAGACGGACAAAGACTGATGGAGCGCGTCAGCTTCATCATCCCAGGTGACCCGGTGCCGTTCGCGCGCGCCGGGTCTTTCGGGAAGCGCAGATTTACCCCGCCCAAGCAGCGCGATTACATGCTGGAGGCGAGGCGCATTGCTCACGACGCGATGGCGGGCGCTGCGCCGTTCGCCGGGCCGGTCAGCGTCGACGTCGACGCCTATTACGAACTGCCGGCGTCGTGGTCGAAGAAGAAGCGCGCGGCCACTCTGGAAAGCCCGTGGAAGCCCTCGCGCCCCGACTGCGATAACCTCGCCAAGGCGATCATGGACGCCATCGGCGGCAACCCGTCGCTCGACCAGACGGACGGGCTTGGCGCCATCGTGTTCGGCGATGACGCGGCGGTTTGTCGACTGATCGTCGAGAAGCGCTTCGGGTTGTCGTCGTCCGTGCGCGTCACGGTCGCGCGGCTCTGAATTTCGAACGAGGGGGCGAAGATGAAAGACACCCAGCTCTCCCGCGTGCTCGACGCCGTGACGCGCGGCTACGACTGCACTGTGCGCATCCGGGCGGAAACCGGGATCGGCACGATGCAGGTCGCGCGGGCGCTGCTCACCCTCCTCGAGGACAAGCTCGTCGAGCGCGGGCCACTGGAGCGGCGCGGACCGGGGCGGCCCGGCTTCCGCTACCGGCTGCGGGCGGCGCGGTCGTGAACGACCTTCCAAATCTCGCGACGCTAAAGTTTCGTGCTGACGTTTTCGCGCGCGCCGTCGCTTTGTGGATCAAACTTCGAAAGCTGAGCGTGAGAGCCGCGGCTAAAGAAATGGGCGTTTCGCACTCTACGGTGAGCCGCGTTACGCTTGGGTACGAGCCAGATATTACGAGCTATTTTCGTATGCGCGCGTGGCTTGAAATCCAGCGTCAAAGTTGGCGGCCGTGATCCACACATGCGATCTCTGCGGCGCACGCACACGCCCACATTTGGCCCTGCTGCGGACGCCGTGGGGAATCCCCGTCCCGCTCGTCCGCGTGGTCGTGTGCTCGACCTGCGCGGTTCGCGCGTGGCGAACTGTCGAAAGTCTGGAGGGGAAAATATGGCCTACAACATCACCGAAGCCGATCGAGATCGCCGGCGACAACTCGCGCACTGGCTGAATACAGACCCCGAGATCCAAGCCAAGCTGGCAACGCCAGAGTCGCGTGAACGCCGTCGCGCCGCGCAGAACAGGCGGTGGACGTTGATCGAAAGCCGCAGGCGGGTCGGCCGGGCAATTTCAGCCTCCTGGGATGATCTGCCGGTTGCTGAACTGCGCGTGGCGGGGATTCGCGCGGCCAAGGGCATGGACCTCACGCCGCGGGCGGTAGACGTCCCCGCCTGGGTCGAGGAGAAGCTCGGCGCCGGCGGGGCTGCGATCTACGTCCGCTGGGCGCGCTGCCGCAGCGAGGATTACGCGGCGCGATGGGCGCGCGAGGAAGTGGCGAAGCTGCGGGGTGCCTAAGCAAAAGCCCGGCGCCATTGCTGGACACCGGGCTTGCGGACGCGCCAGCGGTGCGCTATCCAATGGGTGCGAAGCAGGAGATTGAGCCCTCCCGAATCGCGAGACTTCAAGCGTAAGGCCACGCAGTGAAATCCGGCTTCCCAAATACAGCACCGCCAAGCCCTTCGCAAGCCCGTCTTTCGCGGGCTTTTTCGCGTTTCCCGTCGCTCGCACCAAAGCGCAGACGCGCGGTTGTGCCTAGCCTCGGAAACTACTCATGGGCGAGGCGTGAGTCGTGACGGGCGACCTGCTTCTCCGCTATGAGGAGATCGCCAGACAGCGCGGCGACGAGCGCGCGTTTAAGCCTCTGGTGGCCGGCGTCCTCGATCTGTTTCGCAGGCACGACCCAGAAGCTGCGATGGAACAGGAAATTGCGAAGGCGACGAACACCGTCTCCAAGGACGACTATACGGCAATAATCGAGGACATCGCCAAGGCAAAGCCGCTTCTTGGTAGCCCGATCGAAATGCTGTTGCTGCCGTGGCTATTGGCGCAGAGATATCGCTATTTTCCAGGCCAACCGCGCGTTCGGCTCCCAGGGGAAAGCGGCGCGATGGGCGAGCGCAATTTGGCGATTGTGCCTCAGCTACCGATCGGGCGTTACCGGGCGGATTTTGCCATCGCTTGCAAGCACAAAGGCGTCGTCCGCTTCGTCATCGTCGAGGCTGATGGCGCGGCTTTTCACAACTCGGTAGATCAGGTTAAGCGCGACCTGAACCGAGATGTTTTCATTCTCAACCAAAAGCGCGTTCTCGACATTGTGCGGATCGACGGCAAGTCCATTGTGAAGTCGCCGAAGAATGCGGCGGAACTCGTCGAGCAATGCGTGTTCGACGCTCACCGCGGCGACAACCCGGCAACGGCCGAAAAGTTCAAGGTCTGACTATGGCCGAATTTCCAGCAATGAACCTCTGGACGGACGCTTACATGGCGGACACGTCGCACCTGACGACGACGGAGCACGGGGCCTATCTCCTGATCCTCATGGCGATGTGGCGCGCCGGAGGGAACCTGCCAAACGATGAAACTCGCCTTGCGCGAACTGCCCGCTTGAGCCTCGACAAGTGGCGGCGAATTGCCCCTACGATCATGAGCTTCTTGACGGTAGACGGCGCCTTCGTTTCGCAAAAACGCCTAAAGCTGGAGTTCAAAAACGCTCTGGCCCGATCGCAAAAAGCCAGCGCGGCAGGGAAGATAAGCGCGCAAGTTAAGTCGTTGAAATCACACAAACAGCCTTCAGCGCGAGTTGAAGCTGAGTTGCCTTCCGAGTGCAACTCCAATCCAACATTACCACTACCACTACCACTAGAAGATAGAAACCTAACGGTTTCTTGTCCGAAACCAGTTCGGACTCGTGTCGCGTATCCGTCAGAATTTGAAGAATTCTGGAAGGGCTACCCAACCGACGCACTCATGTCGAAGTCAAAGGCGTTTGACCAGTGGAAGCGCCTGAGCCCGGCTGACAGAGAAAAGGCCGTCAAGAGCGTGCCAGCGTTTTGCTCCTACGTCGCCTCGCATCCGACCTATCGGGCAGTCCATGCCGAACGATATTTCTCGGAGCGGCGATTCGACGGTTTCGCTGAGATAGCCGTGTTGAATAGCGCGATTTTCTACGTGAAACCCGACACGCCGCAATGGCGGTCGTGGGTGGAATATTACCGGAAAGAGAAGGGTCGCAGCCCGCCGGCAGACAAGAACGGCGGCTGGGGATTCCCGAGCGAATGGCCGCCAAACAGCGGCGAACGGAGGATGGCGTGAGCGACGAAACCCCATATCGACCCACGCAGGGACGGCGCGTTTCAGCCGAGCAATGGGCGCAATTGCGCGCCTCCTTGGGCGATGACGCGGCGGTGGCGCGGCCAGATGAACCCCCCGAACAGCTTCTGGAGCGATTGCTCTCCGAGTATGCCGCCGCACCGCTGGCCCCGAGCTCCGACCTCGCCGAGCGCTTCGCAGCCCCACGCGAGGAGCCGCAATTTTGACCTGGTGCACGTTCTGCTACTCGCCGCGCCACATGACGGCGGCCTATGTCGCCGCCGGCTGGATCGACCACGGGGCTTGCCCGGCGCATCACGGCGTCTGGAGCGACTGGATCGAGTGGCCGCACACCGACAAGCCGCCGGTCTATCCGAGGCGCGAGCAATGACCGCGCCCTTCGTCGCCGAGGTCGTCGACTATCCCGGCCTGATTGCCGCCATCCGCGCGCGCATTGCCGAGCTTGGCGTGGCTGTGGGAGGTGTTGGGCCTGGGAGCGCCGGCGAAGTAGCTGGGCTCGCCGACGGCTATCTGGCGAAGCTCGTGGCTCCGGGGAAGTGGTCGAAGCGCCTGGGGATGGCGTCTCTTGGGCCGACGCTGGGCGTGCTCGGGCTGAAAATCTATCTCGTCGCGGATGATCGGCAGACGGCGAAGATGGCGAGGCGCTTGGAAAAGCGGTCAGGCTCGTATGTGCGCAGCAATGTTGTGCATGTCGAGTGGAGCAAACAACATTTGGCTGAGGCCGGGCGCAAAGGCGCAATTTCAGGCCACGCGAAACGCACGCCAAAGCAGCGGCAGGAACACGCGCGCAAACTGGCCGCGGCGCGCTGGAAACGGGAACCGCACGATGGCTAGCGTCTCGATCTCAAGGCACGCTCGCCAGCGGATTGCCGAACGGCTCAATGCCGACGCGCTGGCGCCTGAAATTGCCGCGATGCTGGCGCGAGCTTGGCTGATGGGCGCGATCGGCGTAAAATACCGCGGGATGCGCTACGTTGTGAAAAACGGGACGCTTGTTACGGTCTGCCCGATCGCCCCAAAGAGAAAACACGCACGCTACGCCCGCAAAAATGCCGTCGACCTGGACGACTAGAACGGCGAGGTCAACCCGGCCTCGATTGCGGCGCACGCCATCGCATAGCGCGCCCATGCGGCATCCGAGATCGCAGCGTCCGAAGCCGACTTGCCGCGCCGACCTCCAGCCTCATAGTCGATGATCTGCGATCGCGAGAAGCCGGACTTCGCGGCAAGCGCATCGCGAGACAGCTTCATTCGCTTGCGCCACGCCAGAGCTTCAAGATGGGGGAACACGGAACGGACGACGCGCGCAGGGCTCGCCTTTTCGCTCAAGTATGTATCTTCGTCGGGTTCAATGTGCGAACTGCGCTCATTTTCAAGTAGGATAGCGGCGCGATCAAGCGCGATCTCCTCATTCACGGTCGGATCCTCGAGCATGACTTGGGCGGCCATCGCAAGCCAGGCCTTGTCCGAGGGGTCGCCATAGCCTGTTTCGACCGCGTAGGCTTCGAGCGCTTCCAGGATGGCGCTGAGCGAGTCGACGAAGGGTTCAGCGACGTGAGCCGCGCCGCCGCGCCATTGCCACAGGCGATCGCCGTCTGTCTCTCGATAGTGCGGATGGTCGTCGAGCGCGCGTAGGAAGTCGTTGATATCCGTGTCGCCCATGCGCGCGTCAATGTCGGCGCCGCAGTAACCCGACTCGGCGCAAGCGCGGCGCGCGGTATCGAGACTGAGCCCGCGCTTGTTATTGACCAGACCGGGCCAAGTGAGCCGCGCGTCACGCGCCCGCAACTCTGCGCAGTCGCGCAAGCCGCCAATCGACTTGAGAAAGCCGACCATCGTTTGAGGCTGAGAGGCGGGAACGTGGCGCATGATCGTTCTCAGAAAAGGTCGAGTTGGGTTATCCGAATATTTCGATGAATTTTGCGAGTTGGGCGTCCCTGGCGGCGGCCCCGGCGGCGGCCCTGGCGGCGGCCCTGGCGGCGGCCCCGGC
>Ga0316226_1000705_pt1 | contig 41954 bp, 40 predicted proteins | sample TBH18017metaG_FD_206009 | JGI IMG/M metagenome (GOLD analysis project Ga0316226, IMG submission 206009) | Freshwater microbial communities from Trout Bog Lake, Wisconsin, USA - TBH18017 | ecosystem: Environmental > Aquatic > Freshwater > Lake > Hypolimnion/Profundal zone | place: USA: Wisconsin...
CGCCTGCACGATGTCATCCAGCAGCACGTCCTCGACGTACTTACCCGCTGCGGCGGAAATAAACTGCGTGCCGCCCAGTTGCTTGGCATCAGCCGTTCCACCCTCTACCGCATGTTGGACGCAGGTACCACCTCCACAGAGAAGAACCTCTAGTTATCCGTGGGAACTCGCTCGATGTGATCGATCACAATCGTATCGACTGGTACTTTTTGCCGCTGCAGCGTAAGCCCAAGTGTGCTTTGAAGAGCCGTAAAGATAGACGGCGCCTCATTGGCATCGCTGCCGGTAGGGCTGCTCATGTCGTCACTGGCCCAGCGGAGATTGAAGTCGTAGACTCCATCAAGACCGGTCATGTCCACCACGACTTCACCCATGCTGTCCGCCAGTTCGTAGGCTAATGTAGCCATCTCGATCTTCGTCGCACTGAAGGTCCACACACGGCCCTGGTTGCCCCCGACGGTATTCCCTTCTCCCGGCTCAGAGGGCTTGAGCTTAAAGCCGCTCTTGGCCACGATAAGAGCATACCCAGTCATCTCTTTCGACTCGTGATGCACAGCTAGCTTAAATCTGTCTTCAAGAAGAGAGCGCAGCATCAGCCATCGGTCGCTGAACTTGGTGCCTGGAGGATATTTGGCAGTGATATCGAAGCACACTGATTCCATCCATGCCGGACCACTGACCTGATAGGGCTGAACGCTATAAGCCAGCACAACAAGTTGCTTCAGCGTCTGGTCGGTGGAGATTAGCTGGTCCGCACTCGTCCGGTTCGATTTCTGGCCACCACAAGCATCAAGTTTGACGGTTGCAACATCAAAGGTCAGTCGTTGGCTCTGCAACTGCGCGGGAAGTGCGATCGTTGTCAGCAGTAGGATTGTTACGCAAAAATAAGCACGCATCATAATTATCTATACGAATGTATTCCGCCGACGGTTGCAGAAAAGTGAGTCCGGTTGACAGTCCTTGATAGAACCGGCATCCCATGGAACTGGGAGCTCGCATAAGATAGAACTTGGCTCCTTAATATTGCCGAGGCTGAATGAACAAGTTTTACTCAATTCTTAGCGTCCTATCCATTGTCGCGTCCCTCACCCTCGCGCCCCCGCTCCACGCCCAGCCCGGCACCACCGCCGCGCCCACTGCCGCAGCCTCCACCGCGCAGGACATCGCCGACCGCTCGCGTCAGCTCTCCCGCCTCTTCGAAGAGATCTGGCAGGATAATCTCAGCCATAATCCCGAGTACGCCACCTTCCTCGGCGACAAGCGCTTCGACGATCAACTCTCAGACTTCTCCCCCCGTGCCTACAACGACTCGCTGGCCCGCGGCCGAACCTTCATCCAGCGCCTGTCTGCCATAGACACCACAGGCCTCTCCCATCAGGAGCAGCTCTCCGCCCAGCTCATGCTCCGCTCCCTCATCGAAGACCAGGAAGCCGCACCCTTCAAGGAATGGGAGCTCTCCGTCAACCAATACGAGGGCCTGCAACTCGACCTGCCTCAGCTCGTCGATCACACCTCCTTCGACACCACCGCCGACTACGACAATTACATCGCCCGCCTCGCCAAAGTCCCCGCCGCCTTCTCGCAGATCATGACCAATCTTCAGTCCGGCCTGGACGACCATCGCACCACCCCACAGTTCCTCATGCAGAAGGCCCTCGCCGAGACCCAGTCCATCGCCAACCAAAAGCCAGCCGACACTCCATTCGCCCTCCCACTCAAAAAATTCCCGGCCAGCATTACAGCAGCCGACCGCAAGCGCATCTCCGACGATGTGCTCAACGCCATCTCCACCCAGGTTCTGCCCTCCTACCAGCGCTTTGCCAAGTTTCTCTCCGTCACCTACATTCCGGGTTGCCGCACCGACCCAGGCATCTCCGCGCTGCCCGACGGAGAAGCCTACTACGCCTTCCGCATTCGTCAGTCCACAACACTGGATAAGTCTGCCGCACAGATCCACCAGATCGGCCTCGACGAGGTCAAACGTGATCAAGCTGAGATGCTGACCATCGTGCATCAACTAGGCTTTGCCGACCAGGTATCCTTTACCGCCGCGCTTAAGGCCAACCCCAAACTACACCCCACTTCTACCGACACGCTGCTGGCAACCTACAAGGGTTACATCGCACAGATGCAGTCTCGCCTGCCCCAGCTCTTCGGCACATTGCCCAAAGCCAAGCTCGAAGTGGTCGCTATGCCCGACTACATGGCCCCCAATCAGCCTCAGGCCTTTTACGACCAAGGCACGCCCGATGGCAAACGTCCCGGACAGGTCGATATCAACACCTATCACTTCGCAGACCGATCCCTGACCGATGTGGAGGCCGTCGCCTATCACGAAGGCATCCCCGGTCATCATCTGCAGATATCCATCCAGCAGGAACTCACTGGCCTTCCCACCTTCCGCCAGCAGGCCTACTACACCGCATTCACGGAAGGATGGGCCCTCTATTCGGAACGGCTTGGCAAGGAGATTGGCTTCTACCAGGATCCCTACTCCGACTATGGCCGCCTGGAAGCCGATATGTGGCGAGCAATCCGTCTCGTCGTCGACACCGGCGTCCACTCCCAACACTGGACCCGTCAGCAGATGGTCGACTACTTCCACCAGTACTCCAGCTTGGACGAGACCAACATCCAGTCCGAGGTCGACCGATACATTGCTTGGCCAGCGCAGGCCCTCGGCTACAAGATGGGTCAGCTCAAGATCCTTGAACTACGCGACCGAGCCAAGACCGCCCTCGGCCCCAAGTTTGACCTTAAGGCATTCCACGATGTCGTTCTCGACTCCGGCGCACTCCCCCTCGACATCCTCGAAGCACAGGTCAATGCCTGGATTCAGTCCCAGCTACCCGTACAAAAGCCAGCGCCGTAGTTTTGAACCTACTTCTTGGCGAATGAGCGTATCAGAATCACCAGATTCCACACATCGTCAGGCTTGGCCCGATCCCCTTCAGCGGGCATCTTGCCCTTACCATCACGGATCAAAATATATAGGTCTTTGTCCGACATGCCTTGCAGCGTAGACGGATCGCGCAGGTCCTGCATCTTCAAACCCATGTCGGCTACGAGGTCGCCTTTGCCATTGCCGTCGGTTCCGTGGCACATGGCGCAATCGATCTTGTACGTCGCGGCAGCGCGAGCCTGCGATTCTGCCGTGGGCTTTACAGGATTGGTATCCGGCACCGGGCCAGCCTGTGCTGCCACCGGTACTACCGGTGCTGCCGGTTCGGGTGCTGCTGCTGGTTCGGGAGATGCCGTTTGCGCAAAAAAAGTAGCTTGGGTATGGGGCGCTGTCACGGTATGTGGAATCAGTGCCAGGGCCAACACGGGCGGAACCATCAATAGAAGTTTCAGCATGCTAACCTCCAGGAAGTCAGCCGAAAAGTTCAACAGCAGAATCCCTTGCCTCAATCGTGTTCTACGGAACTTTTTATTTGCACGGTTAAGAGGCTTTCACCGCCATAGTACGCCACTCCTTTCTTATTTGTATGCAGCATCCGGGGGATCAAGGAACATGGTGTGTCGCCCGTCACACAAGACGGAATCTTACCGCTTAATTAGGCAGAACAGAGTTGGATATTTTCGTATTGAATACAAGCCTTGCGGTAAGGGCATTCACCCTTCTCACATCCAGCACTCCGTCCCACAATCACTCCGGGTGCATTACCTGGAATCGCGCCGTCGTATATCCAAGTGCAGCCCCCAGAAAAACATCCGACGGGAAATGAGCCAGTGTCGTCACCCGCGACAGACTCACCGCGGTTGCTAATCCATACGCAAGCCACGGGACCCACTTATGGTTCTTATACCGCATGGCAACCACCGTACACACAGAAAACGCTCCGGCAGCATGTCCTGAAGGAAAGCTGCTTCCCTTTAATGGAGACTTTGAGCCCGCAAAAAAAGTATGGTTGAAGCCTTCTCCATAGGGGACGTCGGTTGGCCGCTCTCGACGCGTTACTGCCTTCGTAGCGAGGTCCACAACTGCCGAATCGGCATAGGCCTCGCCCGCCAGCATCGCAGTACTGGTCATGTAGGAGTCGTGACGAATGTACCCTATACCGAGCAACGATACCGGTAGCGTCACCACTTCTCCTGTCGTGGTCCATGCTTCGAATACGTCGTTCAAGTCGTCCAGATTCGTCGCATGGTCACGGAAGTACGGCATGATGTTCGGGTCCGCCTCGATCATTCCCGCCGTTCCCCCCGCAACAACTAGAGCCGGTATCCACGCCCGCCCTTTATCCAGTTGACGCGGTGAAAGCCAGATCTCTTTCTGGTCATGGGCAAAGCGCCCCGGCATCTCCCTCCACGTCACCACCCCGTTAAAGTATGTGCCGTCATCCGGATGCTTCGACTCCATCGCCGGCTGCGGGCTGTTAGGCAGGCTGACATCCGGCGTCTGCGTCCAGGCAATGCGAGGCACACACCCAATGCCCGCAAACGATAAAAGACAAATTAGTAAGTAAGTCACCGTTTTTCTCATCCATCTTCTTGGATGCCGGTTGCTTGCCAAATGGAATTGCGTCACTCATGGAAATAGGACGTCCCCTCCTCCAATTTCCCTCTCCGCCCTCCGCGCCAACTCTGGTAGCCTGATGGAATGAGCGATGACAGCTATGAACTTCCCGTCCCCGCGTCTGTACTACCCAACCTGCGTGTCGCCATTCTGGGTGCCGGCAAGATGGGCGGCATCCTGTTGCAGGCCTTTCTCAAGAACAACCTCCTGCTTCCCGATCAATTGGTCGCCACCGTCCAACATCCCGACCGAGCACTGGCGCTCTCCGCGCAATTAGGTGTCAACGTCGGCACAGATAACCTGGCAGCCGCCCGCCAGGCAGACGTCATCCTGCTCGGCGTCAAGCCCATTCAGGTCCCAGCACTCATCGCGGATATACTCCCCGCGCTGACCCCAGCCAAACTGCTGCTCTCCTTCGCCGCCTCGGTCAAGACTCGCTCCATCGAAGACGCTGCTGGCTGCGATCTGGCCGTCATCCGCGCCATGCCCAATACTCCTGCGTTGCTCTCCGCCGGAGCCACCGCGCTCTGCTCCGGACGATTCGTTTCCCCTGAGCAAATCGCCCTTGCACTACGCATCTTCTCCACCGTCGGTCGCTCAGTCGTAGTCGATGAAAAACATATGGACGCGGTCACCGGCCTCTCCGGCTCTGGCCCAGCCTTCCTCTACATCATCATTGAGGCCCTCGCCGAAGCTGGCGTCAACGTCGGCCTCCCGCGAGATGTCGCAACCATGCTGGCCGCGCAAACGGCCTACGGCTCCGCTCGCATGGTGCTCGAAACCGGCTACCACCCAGCTCTGCTCAAGGACGCAGTAACCACCCCTGCTGGCACCACCGTCGATGGAATCCTTGCACTTGAAGAGGGCGGCTTGCGCGCGACTCTCATCCACGCCGTCAAGCGGGCCACCGAACGCGCCAGAGAACTTGCCGCAGGATGATTTACAACTATCTCGTAAACAGTAGTGGCGGTTATAGTATTAGGTCGTAGCATGGTTCTCGATAGGCCATGCCGCACGATCTGTAACATGGGACAGAAAGAGAGCATCTTCAACATGAGACGACTGTCGAGTGCAGTAATAATCGCAACCTGTTTATTTGTGGCTGCGGCCATCGCCAATGCTCAGCAGATGATCCACGCCGTATCGGGAACGGTCACTACCATTCATCCCAAAATTCAAATGACAGACATCCAAACCGACGATAACTCATCGGGCAGCTTCGAGTGGAACAAGGCCGGAGTATCCATGACCTTCGATAAGAGCGTCAGCGCGGATACTATTGCCCCGGACAAATTCACCTCATTGCAGTCCCATGTCATCGTCTACTACTACGGAGCAGGCGATGTACGAACCGTGGTGGCCCTGCATGATGTCGGGGTCGGACCGTTTGTTCAGAGTACTGGAAGAGTCGTGAAGTACGACCGCCGCGCCCATCAGTTGACGCTCCAGAATAGCAAAGGCGGCGAAGAAATCTTTGCCATCGATCCTAAAACGGTTGCCGATACAGAGACCGGAGTGGCAACGAACTTCAAGTTTGATTACAACAAGGGCGTGCAGGTGCATGTGTTGGCAACGCAATCCAATGGTGCCCAGACTGCGTTGCTCATAGCCCCCATTATCTAACAGAAGCAACCGCATTTACCATTTTCCATCCTTCGCTGCATCGCATCAAACCATGTCCGACGCCTCCGCAAATTCGGCACCCCATAACAACCTCCTAGCGCGCTTCGCGTGGTTTGTCGTCTTCTTCAATGTCGTCGTCATTGTATGGGGAGCGCTGGTGCGTGCCAGCGGATCAGGTGCTGGTTGCGGCAACCACTGGCCCCTCTGCAACGGCCAGGTCATCCCAGTCTCGCCCGGCTTCCATACCGTCATCGAGTTCACCCATAGAATGATGGTCGGTGGCTCCGCCTTCTGTGTTCTCGCACTACTGGCGTGGAGCTTCCGCGATACCATCAAGGGTCAGGCCGCACGCGCACTCGCCGTCGCCTCAACGCTTCTTCTCCTCAATGAGGCCTTCCTCGGTGCACTCTTGGTCAAGCTCGGCTACGTTACCGGCAACCAGTCCACCGGACGCATTCTTCTGCTCTCCATTCACCTCGGCAATACGCTGCTTCTAATGGCCGCTCTCACCCTGACCGCCCATTTCCTTTCCACCGGTCAGCTCTGGGCCAATCTCCCACTCACACGTCGTTTCGTCGGCATTGTGGAGGGCCTGGTCACAACCATCTTCGTCGGCATCACAGGCTCCATCGCCGCGCTTGGTGACACACTCTTCCCCGCCCCCTCGCTGCAAGCCTCCTTTGCGCAGGATTTCGCTACTGGCTCACCCATGCTGCTGCGCCTTCGCATCCTTCATCCCGCTCTTGCTTTCGTTGCTGCCCTCTTCGCACTCTGGTTGGTCTCCTTAGCACGCAGGTCTGCTCCAAATCAGCTGCCCACGCAGCACTCCTGCGCCAAGAACCTCTCCAACACGCTTCTCCTTCTGCTCGGCATCCAGTTCGTACTTGGTATTCTGGACGTAATTCTGCTCGCGCCCGCATGGATGCAGCTCCTCCATCTGCTCGGCGCAGACCTCTTCTGGATCGCTCTGGTCCTACTTGCCGCCAATACCCTTTGGCCTCCACTGTTAGATCCGGCAACCGCTATGCCGCCAGTTTAGATATATAAACGCACTGCATTCTGCCCCAGTGAATGACATGCGTAGGCCGAAATGCGTATATTTTTCTAGGTTCATCAGAATGGTCCTCTGAATCAAACAGCCCGGTCGAAGCACACGATAACTTTACCGGCGGAATGGAAGCCTGAGCCCAATGCACGTAATACCGATCCCAGCCGTCCTTCTGTTCGTTACCACCCAGTTGACCCACCTCGCCCCGGTGGACGTCGCCATCCTTTTGCTCTACTTCGCCATGGTCATCTTTATCGGCTTCTATGTGAAGGGATCGACCAACACCAGCGAACAATTCTTCCTCGCCGGGCGCGAGATGACCGCCTGGATCGCGGGCCTCAGCTTCGTCTCCGCCAACCTCGGCTCGCTCGAGCTGATGGGCTGGGCCGGCGCAGCCTACCAGTACGGAATCCTCGCCACCCACTGGTATTGGATCGGCGCCATTCCCGCCATGCTCTTCCTCGGCATCGTCATGATGCCTTTCTACTACATCTCCAAGACGCACTCCGTCCCCGGCTATCTGCAACTCCGCTTCGGTGAGGGCGCACGCGGCTTATCCGGCGTCTGCTTCGCCTTCATGACTATCCTCATGTCCGGCGTCAATATGTACGCCATGGCCGTCGTCATGCAGGTCGTTCTCGGCTGGAACATCAACTTCTCCATGTGGGTCGGTGCCATCACCGTCGCCATCTATGTCATGCTTGGCGGCCTGCGTTCCGCCATCATCAACGAGGTACTGCAGTTCGTCCTCATCTGGGCGGGTGCCATGCTCATCCCCATCCTCGGCCTCATCGAGGCTGGCGGCTGGCACAACCTTATGGCCCAGATCACCCTGCGCATGGGCTCCGAGTACACTCACCTCTGGTCCACCACAGGCAGCTTCGCCGCCAACCCCATGGGTGTCCACTGGACAGGCATCGTCTTCGGCCTTGGATGGGTCATCAGCTTCGGCTACTGGACCACCGACTTCCTCGTCGTCCAGCGCGTCCTCTCCGCCAACAGCCTTCGCTCCGCTCGTCTCGCTCCCATCATTGGCTCGGCCTTCAAGATGTTCGTTCCCTTCTTCGTCATCCTTCCCGGTCTGCTCGCCCTGGTCCTGCTCAAAGACCCCTCTGGCCATCTCATCCAGCTCTATCCAGACGGCAGTGACATGGTACTCAACCACGGCGCGCACAGCTTCAATGAAGTCCTCCCGCTTATGATGGTGCGGTACCTCGGCCCCGGCCTGCTTGGCCTCGGCATCACCGCTCTGGTCGCCGGCTTCATGTCTGGTATGGCGGGTAACGTCAGTGCCTTCTCCACCGTTTGGACTTACGACATCTACGGCGCATACATCAACAAGAAGGCCTCCGACTCACACTACGTCCTTATGGGCCGCTGGTCCACCATCGTCGGAATGGCTGTCTCCGTCGGTACTGCATACCTCGTCATGCGTTCGGCCAGCATCATGGACTACGTGCAGCAGCTCTTCAGTTTCTTCATCGCACCGCTCTTTGGCACCGTCATCCTCGGCATGTTGTGGAAGCGCGCCAGCAAGGCGGGCGGATTCTGGGGTCTCTTCTCCGGCACCGCCGCTTCCGTTGTCATGTGGGAGATGGTGCGTCTCAACAAAGCCAACATCCGCTTCATGATCCTGCAACCCCACGCCTCCGCAGACACCATCCTGCGCGTTCAGGCTATGGCAGAGAACCTCTACCGGGCCGCTTGGTCCTGGCTCATCTGCGTCGCCGTCACCGTTGTCGTCAGCTACTGCACCAAGCCCACGCCAGAGGCCCAGCTCACCGGCCTGGTCTACGGATCAACCGTCGTTCCGCACGACGGCTCAACCAACCTCTTCGAGAAGCCCATCTTCTGGGCCATCGTCGTCGCCACCGTCCTATTCATCCTCAACCTCTGGCTCTGGTAGCACAAGCCGGATGTCGTCATTCAGGCGTAGCCAGAATCTCTGTAGTTGTTTTTTTGCTTGTTCTTTCCGTTGTCTGTTCTAGTTCGTTATTCTGGCGTAGCTAGAATCTCTGTAGTTGATTTTTGCTTGTCATTCTGAGCGCAGCGAAGAATCCCCGCATTCGCCTTTTTGCGGGCCAATGGCCCGCGCTATTCTAGCCTGGGGCGCAGCCCCAGGTTAGGGCCACAGAATCCAGCGGGCTGAAGGCCCGCGCTAAAGGTCGAATCAGAAAGTCCAAGCACCCCCAAGGAGCACCTCATGACCACCCCTCATCACATCGATCCCAGCACCGAGCAAGCGCTCTCCATCTGGTTCTTCGTTGGCATCCTCATGCTCGCCAGCGGAGCCATCATCCTCGGTCAGGGCATCTACGAGTTCTCTCATCCCGCCTCCACAGTCCTCGCCAACCTCCACCCCGCCTTCTGGTGGGGCCTCCTCATGACCGCCTTCGGAGCCTTCTACACCCTCCGCTTCCGCCCCGGCAAAGACTAATCTGTTAATCGTGACCAGCAAGTTCAGGCCAAGGAGCTTCAAGCAATGTCCAAGCAAATGACCATGGGAGTTCTCGTAGGCAACCGCGGATTCTTTCCTTCGCATCTCGCCACATCAGGCCGCGTTGAAATCATCGCCGCCCTCGAAGCCGCCGGCATCAAGCCCATCGTGCTCACGCCCGAGGTCACCGCCCACGGCGCGGTCGAGACCTACGAGGACGCCAAAAAGTGTGCCGCCCTCTTCAAGTCCCACGCCGACGCCATCGACGGCCTTATCATCACCCTACCCAACTTCGGCGAAGAGCGCGGCCTGGCCGACGCCATCCGTCTCGCCGATCTGCGCGTCCCCGTACTCATTCAGGCCACGCCCGACGCACCCGCCAAAATGTCCATCGCCCACCGCCGCGACAGCTTCTGCGGCAAGATGTCCATCTGCAACAACCTCACCCAGTACGGCATCCCCTACTCGCTCACCACGCTGCACACCGAGTCACCCGATTCGCCCGAGTTCGCCTCCGACCTCGCCTGGTTCGCGGCCGTCTGCCGCGTCGTTCGCGGATTGAAGAACCTCCGCATCGGGGCCATCGGCGCGCGCCCAACCGCATTCAACACCGTCCGCTACTCGGAAAAACTGCTGGAGCGCAGCGGCATCACCGTCGAAACCCTCGACCTCTCCGAAGTCATGGGCCGCATCTCGCGCATGAAGGACACCGACGACTCAGCGCAAGCCAAGCTCGCGGCCATCAAGAAGTACATCCCCGTCGGCTCAACGCCTGAAGCGGCTCTGCTCAAGATGGCCAAGCTCGGCGCGGTCATCGATGCCTGGAAAACAGCCTCTGAGCTTACTGTCACCTCCGTCCAGTGTTGGACCAGCATCGAGGAGTTCCTCGGCATCGTGCCCTGCACCGTCATGTCCATGATGAGCGAGAACCTCTTCGCCTCGGCCTGCGAGGTCGACACACTCGGCACGCTCTCCATGCACGCCCTCGCGCTCGCCAGCCAGACGCCCTCCGCCCTGCTCGACTGGAACAACAACTACGGCACCGACCCAGACAAGGCTGTCTGCTTCCACTGCTCCAACCTTCCCAAACATTTTTTCAATCCAGGCGTAAAGATGGACTATCAGCTCATCATCGCGGGCACGGTCGGCAAGGAGAACACCCACGGCACGCTCGACGGCCGCGTCAAGGCTGGCCCCATGTCCTTCGCCCGCTTCTCCACCGACGACTTCGCCGGCCAGATCAAGGGCTACGTCGGCCAGGGAGCATTCACCGACGATCCGCTCAACACCTTCGGCGGCGCGGGCGTCGTCCACATCCCCAACATGCAGGCGCTGCTGCGCTACATCTGCGAGAACGGCTTCGAGCACCACGTCGCCGCCAGCTTCTCCACCTCCGCCGCCGCCATCCACGAAGCCGCCACCCGCTACCTCAACTGGCCCACCCACTGGCATAAATAGATCGCTTCACTATCGCTATAAATAATATTGAATTGTCATTCTGACCCTGAGCCTGCGAAGGGGAAGAATCCCCGCATTTCGTCCGAATCGAAAGCAGGGGCTTTTGTCCTTCGGAGGGAGCAGGGGCCTTTAGGCCCCTGAATGCATTGCCTTAATCAAGGGCCTTCAGGCCCGGACCTACAAGACCACGTCTTTGTCTTCGGACAGACCACGTTTTTGTCTTTCGGAGGGAGCAGGGGGCTTCAGCCCCCTGAATAGAGCCAATCCAATCGTGGGGCTTTAGCCCCGGGCCTTCGCTCAATGCAGATGAAGAGGCATCGAATCCAATGAACGACCCGCCGAACTGAACGGATACGCGTTCGCCGTCGCAACGAGCCCTCGTCGAACCGGATTCTCCTCGATATACCGCACACAGCTTATGTACTTCTCTTCGCTCAGGATCTGGCTCTCGTTGAAGCTGCGCATCCAAACATCGTGTTTGCTCTTCAATCGAAAGGAAAATCCACCTTTGATGAACTGCATCGCTTTCTCCAGCGAAACATCCGGAGCTGGCGTGATCAGAGCGTGGAAATGTTCCGGCATGATGACGAATGCGTGCAAGAGGAACTTCCCCTGGCCGCGATAGTCGAGCAGGGTCCGCTCCAACAACTCCGCCGTGGCCGTTACCTGAAAGAGGCTGCGACGTTCGGCTGTAATAGCCGTCACCAGATAGGTGCGAGTCTCCTGGGATGCGAACCGCATCTGAGAAGAATAGACGAAATGCCCGTGGCTAAAGCCACTTTATTCTCAGGCCGCATTCAGGGGCCTAAAGGCCCCTGCTCCCTCCGGCGCGACGCCACCACCCGCTACCTCAACTGGCCCACCCACTGGCACAAATAGACTCCGTGGGAAGGCTATCTAGCGGAATCCGAAATTCGCCGTCGCAATCGGCGTTTTCATTAGTAATCGGTTCTTTTGTTAGGGAACCAACTCCAGTGAACTCATAGTTAACAACGAGTTCTTGTTGACAATTGCCAAGGATTGTATTATGACTATAGTCATATATGACTGTAGTCACTTCACGACGCGAAAGAAAGAAGATCGCCGTGCGGTCTCAGATACTATCCACGGCGATTGAACTCTTTTCGCGTCGCGGCCTCGACGTCGTAACAATCGACGAGATAGCGGCGGCGGCCGATGTCGGCAAGGGTACGGTTTATAACTACTTCACTACAAAAGAGGATATCGTGGTGGCGTTCATGGCCGATCTGGAGGCGCGCATGGCGCCCAAGATCGCCCGTTTTAGGCCGGGAGAACGGCCGGTACATCGCGTCCTTGCCGATTACATACTTCTGCACTTCAAGCTGAAGGAGCCATATCACGCTTTCGTGCGCGTGTTTCTGGCACAAATGTTCATGGATATCGCGCACTTTTTTCCGTACATGGTGGAGATGCAGCAGTACATCGATCCACCGCTCCATTCGCTCTTTGCCTCGCTCGAAGAGCGCGGGAAGCTGCGGACCGGCATTGATCTTCCGCAGCTCATCATGAGCTTCAAGACCATGCATCTGGGTCTCACGGCTCTCTGGGCTGTCGAGGGCCCGCCCTTTGAGCAGACCGCCCGTGTGGTTCGCCAGCAAATGCAGTTTTTCACCCAAGGCATAGTGAGGAAAACTCAATGAAATTTTTGTCTGCCGTACTCGCAGTTCTTCTTGTCTCCACGCTCGTCTCTGCGCAAATGCCCGCACCGGGCGGCGGTCCGCTCACGCGCCACTATCGCGACGGAGAAACGCTCACGTACCACATGACAGCCGCCAACGACGACTGGCGCTACACCGCCGACGCCGCCAGCGTGGCGAAAAAGACGGCCAGTGGCAGTTATATCGAGGAGTTTCGCTGGACCGGCATGACATCCAACGGGCAGCACATCGCGCTGGCGCCGGCGATGGCGCAGTTTCGCCAGTCCCTATCGCTCGACCCCAACTGGATGCCTTCCCCGTCCGATTTGAGCAAAGTGGACCTACAGTTTGTGGGGCCAATTACGGACCTGATGACCTTCTACGTAGACCTGTGGCTCACGAATAAAGTCGGCATTCTGCAGCGCCCTGGAGATCACTTCTACGTGCCTAACCCACAGGTTGCCTCATGGGCGGACGGCACGCATGTGCTCATCGGAACGGACCACGTCGACTTCGATCTGAATCTTCAGTCGATCGATTCGGTGAAGGGGACGGCTGTGGTTGTGGTTCGCCATGTACCGCCATCAAGTCCCAATCTGCACTTACCGGCGGAGTGGATGCGGGCCCCGGTGGCGGACACGCCGAATAACTGGGTCGAGGTGACGAAGACAAATGACGGGAAGTATATGGCGGAAGTTGGCAAGGAGACCTTTGACGTCTCAATAATCGTTAGCACGACGGATGGCAGAATCCTCTCCGCAAGCATGGACAACCCCGTGGTGATGAGCGCTCGTGAGTGCGAGGACGCAGAGCTGACAAAGTGCGGCGATGCGCATCCGCACACAGTTCACCGGCATGTTGAGATTGCCCTGCAGCATTAAGGAATCTCTGAATAAGTACCCGTTTTGAACAGGGCGAAACTTTAGGTCGCCTAGTTGTCCATCCTCCCCCTCCCCGAGTACACTGGTTGACCGAGACTGCCCCACCCAAATTTCAAAGGTGAACCGATGAACCTCCGATCCCTCCCGCTCCTCTGTGCATCTTTTCTGCTCGCTGCCGCCACACTACCCGCCCAGGCTCCGCCCACACCCGCCGCTCCGCCCGCCGCCGCCGCACCCGGCGCCTCCGGCGCACCCGGCGCTGATGCAACTATGCCGCCGCGTCGCCCGGGCGCGGGCCCGTATGTGCAACCTGCTCCGGTTGCCCCCGGAGACCTCACCACATGGCCGCGCGGTGTCTCGCCCGCCGAGGTCGGCAAGGCGCTCTCCGAGCACTTCGTCACCGGCACGCAGGGCGCGCGATTCTCCGGCTACCCCTATGTATGCACCTTCTACGGAGCGATGACCTTCGCTGCCCTCACCCATGACGACGCATTGCGCGACCGCCTCATCACGCTGTTCAACCCAATGCTGCCCGGTGGCACAGGCCGCCAGCCGCAGCGCCACCACGTGGACGACTCCATCTTCGGCGTCATGCCGTTGGAGATCGCCATCCAGACCAAGGGCCTGCCCACCTACGATCCGAAGTATCTGCAGCTCGGTCAATCCTGGGCCGACCGCCAGTGGGCGCCGCCTACGCCCGACGTTACTTATCCCGAAGCGGTCGTGCCGCTCGACAATCTGCAGGGCCTCTCGCCCGAGACGCGCTTCTGGGTCGACGACATGTATATGCTCAACATGCTGCAGCTCGAAGCCTACCGCGCCACCGGCGACCGCAAGTATCTTGACCGCGACGCTCACGAGATGGTCGCTTACCTCGACCGTCTACAGCAGCCCAACGGACTTTTCTTCCACGCGCCCGACGTCAAATACTACTGGGGACGCGGCGATGGCTGGTTCGCTGCCGGCATGGCGGAGATGCTGCGCTCCCTGCCTGCCAATCATCCCGACCGTCCGCGCATCATGGCCGGCTACAAGCTCATGATGGCCGGTCTGCTCAAATATCAGGGCGCGGACGGCATGTGGCGCGAGCTCATCGACCATCCCGAGGCCTGGCCGGAATCATCCAGCACCGCCATGTTCGCCTTCGCCATGATCACCGGTGTCAAGCACGGATGGTTGGATTCAGCCACCTACGCTCCCGCCGCGCGTCGCGCCTGGATCGGTGTGGTTGGCTACGTCGACCAGAACAAGGACGTCACCCAGATCTGCACCGGCACTGGCAAGATGGACAACATGCAGTATTACCTCGACCGTCCTCGTGAAACAGGCAACCTGCATGGTCAGGCCCCTGTCATCTGGGCCGCGGTCGCACTGCTGCGCGACGAGAAGTAATCCTGCTCCACACAACAGATGTGACTAAAATCACATGTCAACCGCACTACAAGCGACTAGGCTCTAGTCCTTGGGGCTAAGTCGAGCAACATGTGCCAACCATTCTGCCGCCGCCTCCACGGGGCGGCGTGGAATTTAAAATGCACTCCACAATCCACGCTCCCGCATTGCAAAATCATGCAATCTCCGCCATACTTAGGTGTTGGGTTGTGTGAGCTTGGATCCCGCCTGTTTCAACGGTTATTCCTGCCTTCCACGGAAGATCGCTCGATTGCATCTCTTCGCCCAAACACATCATTGTCTTTGAGAGGATTCCCTAAGTGTTGATGATCCGTCTGGCGCGCGTCGGCGCCCGCAAGCAACCCCACTACCGAGTCGTTGTCATCGAGAAGGACCGCGCACGTAATGGCCGATCCGTCGAAGTCGTTGGAACATACAACCCGCGCACTAATCCCGCATCACTTGAGCTCAAGCGCGACCGCATCGATTACTGGGTCGGCAATGGCGCATTGCTCTCCGATCGCGTCGGAAAACTCTTCGCCGCGCCAGTTCCGGTAGCCGTCACGCCTGTACCTGCGCCTGTTGCAGTACCAGTCGTTCAAACGGTGGCAGAGCCAGTTCCCGAAGCCACCGCTGTCGTCTAGCAGACATAACAAGTCACTACACTATTAAGTGTTTACTAATTGGTTATCAAGTAACCAGTTTCCAATGCCAAAAGATGTTGCTAACTGCTGTATTTCCCTCTTTTTTTCTATTTTGTCACGTAGACTCTTCGAAGGGCCGTTTACACAATAAGCGGTCTGCGTGTCACTTTAGAACTCTCCAAAACGCGACACGGGTCTGTACCGGCTGCTGTGGTTTTTCCCTTATAGCCTCAACTTAGATTGAGGCAATGGGACGAATCAGGTCGGCGCAGCATACTCCCAAGAGGTGTCTGTGATGAACGAAGTGAATCCCGCAACAACCGGCCAAGCATCTGAACGAATGAAACAACTCATTCTGGAAATCGTACAGGCCTTAGTTGATAGCCCAGAGAGCGTCTCCGTCGAACTGATAGACGATCATGACTCCACTATTCTCCAAGTCCGCGTTGCACCCCAGGACATCGGCAAGGTAATCGGCAAGCAGGGGCGCACAGCGCGTTCGCTGCGCACCATACTTGGCGCTGCCAGCATGAAGCTACACCATCGCTTTTCGCTCGATATCCTCGAGGATGACGAGGACGAGGACGACATCGAGGACGGCCAGCAGCCGCAGATCAGCTGATCCCGTCCGCTCAAACCAGTTCTTCTCATCGCATACGATCCGCCGCAAGGTAACATGGAGCCCATGGAATCTGCCTCGCAATGGATTGTGCTCGCACACGTCCTTCGGCCCCAGGGGCGCAAAGGAGAGGTCATCGCTGACCTCTTCACCGACTTCCCAGGCCGCTTCCGTCTTCATCCCCGTGTCTGGCTTGCACCATGCGGATTTGCAGATTCCGCCACCGCCGATACATCTTCCATGGATCTCTCGTCTTCCTCTCAGACCGTTGCTAGCTCGGCGCGCATCGCCGAGGTTGACTCCCACTGGCTTCCTGTAGGACGCAACGCTGGACGCGTCGTCCTGCATTTCAGCGGCATCACCACCATCGAGCAGGCCCAACAACTCGTAGGCAATGAGGTCCTCGTTCCGCGCTCCGAGCGCAAGCCTCTCGAAGCAGATGCTTCCTATATCTCCGACCTTATTGGCTGCACTGTCTTCGACCGTGATCGTGCCCTCGGCTCCGTTGCAGACGTTCAGTTTCCCACTTCGCCAGATGGTTCACGCCGCCTCGACGACGCCGCACCCTTGCTCTCTGTCATCACACTATCCGGCGATGAACTCCTTATCCCCTACGCCCGCGCCTTCTTGCTTTCTCTCGACCCTGACGCAAAGTCCATCCACATGGCTCTACCGGATGGCCTCTCTGATCTCAACCTTCAACCCAATCCAGGCGCCCAGGAATAATGCCCATTCGCTTTGACATCCTGACCCTCTTCCCCGGTTTCTTCGATGGCCCACTCCATCACGGAATCCTTAGCCGCGCTATTGCCACGAATGCTGTACAGGTTGCCCTACAGGACTTGCGCGACTTCACCCACGACCGACATCGTACCGTAGATGACCGACCTTTTGGTGGCGGCGAAGGCATGGTGCTCAAGCCCCAACCCATCTTCGAATGCATCGAATCGCTGGGAACTAAACATACGCTATGCAGCTCACACGAGAATAATAATCAAATAGATAGCGCTGAATGTGAAAGTAATAGTTTATTTGATGCAGTTGCTCCAAAGGCCACCCGGGATCTCACCCGCCAGTCTGTGATCTTGCTCTCTGCACAGGGCAAGCCATTTATGCAAGCCTCCGCGCGCCATCTTGCCACCCTGCAGCGCGTTGTCCTCATCTGCGGCCGCTATGAGGGCGTGGATGAGCGTGTAGCGGATCTCATCGCTGATCAAGAACTCTCTATCGGTGATTACGTCCTCTCTGGTGGCGAGCTGGCTGCATCTGTCGTCCTCGACGCTACCGTGCGCCTTCTCCCCGGAGTTCTGGGCCACGCCGACTCGGCGCGCTACGAGAGCTTCGGCGCAGACGATGACCTTGCCGACACACTTACGCTCGATGGCGTTCCCCGCTCAACTCATGGTGCTGGCGGTATCCTCGACTACCCCCACTACACCCGCCCGGCCGACTTTCGCGGTGTTGCCATTCCCGAGGTCCTCACCAAAGGCGACCATCTCGCCATCCGCCGCTGGCGTCGTCAGGCTGCCCTTGCCAAAACCCTCCGCAATCGCCCTGACCTTCTAGTACACGCCCAACTCACACCCGATGACCGTGCCTTCCTCGCCACCCTCAGATACAGGGCTTCCTGAACAAGCACATGACGCACATATCATCCTTTTCGTGTAAACTATAGCTTCGACTCTCGTACAGGAAAGTATCCATGTCTATTCATCCGATTATGCAGAAGCTGGCCGCCAAACTTGAGCGGACCGATCACCCCGCCTTCGGCCCTGGCGACACCGTCCGCGTCCAGGTCCGTATTCACGAAGGCGAAAAAGAGCGTCTCCAGGCCTTTGAGGGCATGGTGATCGCAACCAACAACGGACCGCAGGCCACCTTCACCGTGCGCAAGATGAGCTTTGGCCAGGGCGTAGAACGCATCTTCCCCTACAACTCCAAGGTCGTCGAGCGCATCGAGAAGCTGCGCTCCTACGAGGTTCGCCGTTCCAAGCTCTTCTACCTGCGCGGCCTGCGGGGCAAAGCAGCCCGCCTGCACGAGGTTGCACGAGCCTCCTAACGTCTCGAAGTCATTTCAATTCACTAATAACGCAATGGCCACAATGGATATTCATTGTGGCCGTCGTCATTCTGATGCAACCCTACTTCGGTGGTTGTTCTATTGTGGCAGATGATGTCTCCGCACTACTCCCTGTTGCGGTTGCAGGCTCCGCACTGCTCACCGTGGTGGTTGCCGCATCTGTCGCAACCGGCCTTATTGGGATGGAAACGCACGGCTGCTCTACTTCGATCTGCCCCGGTTGAGCGGGCGGCCCTGTCTTCCGAATCATCCCCGTCGGGCAAGGCGATAGCGGTGCTGCAACCATATCGGCCGGAAGTGGAGGCAGTTTTCGCATGTATACTCCCGCTTCTTGCCCAGACTGTTTCGATCCTGGCCATACATAGGGCGCCTGTGTCGTCATCCCGAACCCAATCGTCGGATACTTGGTCGGCAGTACAAAATCCCTGTCCACCGACACCCATGCTTTCTGCGCGCTCCTTCCAAGCAAAGTCCGATCCGATGTCAGTTCAATCGGATGTCCTTCCACCGTAACCCGTAGCGAATTATCCTTGAACGCCCCTGTCTGCACCGTCGCCCCAGGAAATGGTCCTGGTGACACAATCGTGGTTCCAAGTCCCGGGACATACACATACAGGTACTTCAGGTCGGGAATGTTGAAGTTGATACCGGCCTTGTTCGTCCACCCATCCACGGTCAGTGTCGCAGATCGGATGGACACCGGAGTTTTTTTGGGCTGTTTTTCCTTCTTGACCTCGATCCGCTTACCTCTTTCGTCGTATCCCATGTTCTTCGCACTCTGATACACAGGATTGCCGGCTTTGTCGAACACCGGGTGCCCTTTCTTATCGCGAATCTGCTGTACTACCGGATAGAACATCAGATTTCCGTCAGGATCAACGCGCTGTTTTCCTTCTTCATTCAGCATGGGCTTCGCGGGCAGAACCTCCACCGTGTTTGGCCCCGTGTATACGTTCTTGGCCGCTTTGGGAAGCTTCGCGGGCTTGGGGGGCTTGGCTTGCTTGCCCTGTCTGACTTGTACAACTGGAGTTGCTTGCGGTGCCGGCCTTACCGGCATTGCCTGTGGTGTTGGCTTTGCCGGGGTTGACTGCGTAACCGGCGTTGCCTGTGGTGCTGGTTTGACCGGTGTTGTCTGTGTAACCGGTATTGCCTGTGGCGCTGGCTTGACCGGTGTTGACTGTATAACCGGAGTTGCTTGTGGTGCTGGCTTGACCGGTGTTGACTGCGTAACCGGAGTTGCCTGTGGCGCTGGTTTAACCGGTGTTGCCTGCTTGACTGGTGTTGCTTGCGGAACTGGCTTGCTCTGCTTGCCCTTATTGGCCTTCGCCTGTGCAGCTGCGGCCGCTTGAGCGGCGGCCTGCGCCTGTGCGGCGGCAAGTGCCCTGGCTCGCGCGGAATCCTGTGGTGTGCTACTTGTGGCTGCAGGCGTAGATGTGCTGCTAGACGTCTGTGCCATCGCACAGAACCTGTCCGGCATCCCTTCCTGCATTCCCAGTGTTGATCCAACTACCAGAAATGCAATCGCTGCGCGCACAAATCTTGCCCTGCGAATCAGCGGTCTAAGGGCCGGTGAAACCTTCGCGATGAGCATAGAAATACCCTCGACCGAATCATCCTCTACGTGGCCTACACAGCGCAGACGTAAACCAGATAATTTCGCAGAGAAATAAGCGAGGCCCACGCTGTGCCAAGAGAATACAACAACTGAATCCGTCCAAACCATCATTTTTCCACTGTTAACAGGAATAAGCTCGTACCTGAATGGGTACTGTATACGGCATCTCCGCGGCTCCAGCACTTTGCTCCGCGCGGGACATTTCTGCGGCTACTGCCAAATATCGCATGCTGAAGCTTCTGGTCTGCTCCTATGAGCACGAGCGTGCCCTGCACCGCAAAGGATTTCGCTCCATCGCTGGCGTGGATGAAGTTGGCCGGGGCGCTCTCTTTGGCCCTGTCGTTGCCGCCGCCGTCATCCTCCCCAAACGGACTACCTCGCTGGCAGATGCCGGTCTAAAGGATTCCAAACAGCTCACCCGTACGCAGCGCGAATCCCTCGACCAACTCATTCGCTCTTCTGCACTCGCACTCGCCATCGCCGAGATCGACGCCGCAACCATAGATCGCGTCAATATCTATCAAGCCACGCGTCTCGCCATGCTGGCCGCCGTCCGCGACCTCCCCATCGAACCGGATCATCTGCTGATCGATGCCATGCACATCGACCACCCCTGCGCGCAGACCCGCCTCATCTACGGCGACGCGCTCTCGCTCTCCATCGCCGCAGCGTCCGTCATCGCCAAGGTTCACCGAGATCGCCTCCTATGCCAGCTCGATGCAGATCATCCAGGCTACGACCTCGCCGCACACAAGGGATACGCAACCGCCCGGCACCGCCAAGCACTTAATCTGCTCGGCCCCACCCCGCTTCATCGCCTCACCTTTGCACCCGTCAGGGCCTGTTCCCCACCATCCCTTCCGCTCGCACTGTCATCCTAAGCGGAATTTGGCATGCACTTGCGCCAAACGGAGTCGAAAGACCCCGACACTCTCCATCCAACCACAACGGAGCGCCCTTTCTCCCATGGATTCTGGATCCCACTCATAGTCGAACTATTATCATTTGCCCGCATTTGCACCCGCAGAATGCCTTGAATCATCTAACAGGCAGTCCAGCATGCGTTACCCTTGATATATCCATGACAGAAAAATCCACCCTCAAACTTCTCTGCGTTACCGCCCATCCCGATGACGAGTGCTTCGGCTTTGGCGGAGCACTCATGCTGGCCGCCGAACGCGGCATCGAAACCTCCGTCCTCTGCTTTACCGACGGTCAGGCCGCCACTAATCGTGGCACCGCCGCCACTGCCGCAGAGCTGGGCCGCATGCGCCGAGCAGAGTTTGCCGCTTCTTGCAAGATCCTCGACGTCGCCCACTACGAAGTGCTCGACTACCAGGACGCTCAACTCGAATTCGCCACTTTCTCTCAGCCCGCCGCCCTGCTCGTCGAACGAATCCGAGCCTATCGCCCTCAGATCGTCCTCACATTCGGCAGCGATGGTGGCCAGAACACCCACGCAGACCACACCATGGTCTCCGCATTCACAACCGCTGCTTTCCACTGGGCCGCACAGGCAAAGCGTTTCCCACACCTCGGCCCCATCCACACCGCACAGCGCCTCTTCTACACCACAAGCAGCTTCTTCTTTCCTGGCCGGCCATCGCCGCTACCCGCGCCCTGGACCGTCACCCTGGACGTCAGCCGAGTCCAGCACCGCAAGTTCGAGGCCTTCCGTGCCCACACCTCGCAGCTTCCTCTCATGGAGCGCTTCGAGTCCTTCTTCAAGCAGCGCGCCAGCACAGAACACTACACGCTCGCGGCCACACCCCAGACTCAACCCGCCGTCCATGCCACCGACCTCTTCACTGGCCTATAGAGCATCTTCATGACTGCTATAGACCTAAAATGAATTGTCATTCTGAACGCAGTGAAAAATCCCCGCATTTAGCTCGCTACTCGACGGTCAATGCATTTAGCAAAATAATTCACTAACCATAAACTTGCAACTGCCAATCTCCTACCGCATCTGGAACTCCGGTGACCCCATCAACATCGCCGTCATCCGATTCAGTAGATCGTCGGGCCCCACATTCTGTGCTGCCGCCTGTCGGTTCGCCCCGCCCGCCTGCGTATTCGACTGTGCAGTCCACTGCGCAATCTGCTGGTGCATCAATGCATTCGTCTTCGCAGATATCTCGCTCCCGATCATCGTAGATTCCAGAATGCTAAGCGCCGCATCCGTGCCCGTCTGCTTCTCCACTGGCGTTTGTTGTTCATTCAGCAGTCCCAGTGCCACCACCTTCGCCCCATCGAACTTCTGATCAGGCACGCGGTTGTACGTCAGCTGCACCGCAAAGTTTAACCGGTCCACCAGAGCATTCGTATTCATCCACTTCTCCGCCGTAACCGCGTAGCCTGTCGGCGGCAGTGCATGGAACAGCTCCATCCCCATCTGTCGCATCTGGTTCACCAACGGCTGCGGATTCGTCGGCTCGGTCATCGTGCTTCGGTATGCCGAGGTCAGGAACTCCATCGGTGTCTTTACCTTATTGCGAAAATACTTTTTCGAGTTGAACTCTGGGCTAGCCACCAGCGTTCTCAACACCGCCTTGATGTCGCCATCCGACGAGAGAAACGTCTTTGCCATGCGATCCACCAGCGCGGGCGGTGGATCGTCTGCCACAAATCTCTGCGCAATCTTCCAACTGATAAAGTGTGCCGTCTGCGGACTATGTGCCAGTACCTCCAGAGCGTCTACGCCCTCCTTCATCCCTTCGTTGCCAAGTGCATTGGCTGTTGCTATGGCCTTCTGCTCTGCGCCTCCACTCATCTCCATCCCCATCCCAATTCCATTCACACCCATTACCGGATCATCCATCGGCGACGCCGTCTTAACCGCTACCAGCGCGGCCTTAGCATTCGTCCCCTGAATCACAAACGGCGCGCCGTATCCCACCGTGTGTTCCATCCACGTCTTCGTTCCCGGCTCATGTCTCCGCGCATCGAACATGAACCCGCCTCCCTGATACGGACGGTCCACCGTCCACCCTGTCAGAATCGCCGCCAAATTCGTCACGTCGGCCTGCGTATAGCCGCCATCCACGCCCACGGTATGCAGCTCCATCACCTCGCGCCCGTAGTTCTCATTCAATCCCTTATTCCCCGGCTTAGACCGCGGATTCATTGGGTTCACCCCATTCGCCAGCGAGTCCGGCCCAATGCTCTCCCAGTTATCCAGATACACCATCATCGCCGGACTCTGCGCCGTCGCCAGCAGCAGGTCGCCAAACTTGCCCAGTGCATTCTTGCGAATCGTATCCCGTTCATAGCTCGTCGTATACCACTGGTCCGCATCCTTCGTAATATCCACATTGAAGTGATTGAACCAGAAGTCCGTCATTACCTCTTGCAACTGCCGTTCGCTCAGAATTGCGCGCACCATCTTTGCCTGTGCCAGTTCCTGACCAATCTGGTACGACGCACCCACATTCGCGGCCATCGCCAGAAATATCTCCCGCTCATGCGGCGTGAAGTCCGCCAGCAACTGCGTCCGTTGGTCGCCACTCACATAACTCGTAAACGCTATCCGGTCCTCCACGGGCATCTTCGCCAGAGCTATCATCCGCTGGTTCTTAGGTAGCGCAAATAGTTCACCAGCAATCTGGGTTGCCGTAGCCTGCCCCTGTGCTTTTTCTGCAGCCAACTCCGCGTCGGTCGGCGCAGCAGCAACTACGCCATTCGCGTCCGGCTTGCGGTTGTTCATCTCCTGTTTTAACTTCGTCTCAAGCACCTCATACTCCGCCGCCAGCAGCGGATCGGTTGGCATTGCTCGCACCCAGTTCGTCACCTGTTGCAGTGTCTGCCGGCTGGGAAACACCGTCAGTGCCTGCTCCGCTGTCATATTCAAAGTAGGAAAATCCGCCAGCCGCCGGTCCAGCGCGCTATTCGGAATCGAATCTGGGTTCAGCTGCTGCTCCAACCACTTGTCGCTTCCCATGGCTATCACATGATCTACATCGCCCGGCCGAGCACCAAAAGTAAAGCGGCTCAGCAGTTGCTCTGCGCGCTCGCGCTCCGTCAACGGAACCAGCACCTCAGCCTTCGGTGTGTCACTCTTCGCCAAAGAACTCCTCGTTGTCGCTGTTTTTCCTGTACTCCCAGTGCTCTTCGCTCCCGCTGGCTGTCGTACCACAGGGGCTGCCCCACCCTGTGCCGCCATCGTTTGCACCGTCAGCAAGTTCATAGAAATCAGTAATATGCCGAAAGCTAACACTCGTATCATGGTCATGGCCTGCCTCTGCCTTCTTCAAACCACGGTTTTGCCACGAAGTTGCGTTGTCGCCGGCCTGCTCCATCGCTTCTTCGCACTCCAACCCACCCGCGCCAGCAGCAGCGCCGTCAGTACCAGCGTAAATGGCATGGGAGCCTGTACCCCCTTCTTCACCAGCCACCAGTAGTGAATACATCCAGCAGCAGCAGCCACATACACCAGCGCATGCACCCGCCGCCACGCCTTGCCTCCCATCCAGCGCAGCACAAACGCAGGCGAAGTAACCGCCAGTACCAGCAGCAGAACCCACGCAAAGATCCCCACCTGGATAAATCTTCGCTTCGTCAAATCGTCCAGAATCGTCGGCCACACCTGCTTCCACTGATCCAGCACCACACGCAGATGCCCTGACTGCACTCCCGCCCACACCGTCGGCAGGTCGTAGCCAGAGAACAGAAAGATATACGTCGCCAGGTGCAGCGTCGCATAGAAGAACGCATACAGCCCAAGCAGTCGCCTGAACCGGATCAAATTTCCTAGCTTCGGATGCAGCCTTCGCACTGGCGTCACCGCCAGCGATGTGATCAATAGAAACAGCGCCCAGTAGCCAGTCTGGTGCGTAATCCAGTTCACTGGATCAGCCATCAGCCCCAACTCGCCCGAACGAAACTGCTCCAGCAGCCTCAGCACAGGAAGCAGGCATGCCCCATGCACCAGCACCTTAATCCACGGAATCCAACGGGTCGGCATCGTGTGGCTAGTCTATCGTGTCAACGCTCACAGTGGATGCTTCTGCATCTCGTATGCAAGCACACGACCAATACCCGAGAAGTCGCCCAGAATCTCCTGCGCGCGCACCAAAGCATCCTGGATATGTGGCAACACATTTTCCGGCCCAAGATGCATGGGTAGGTCCGACCGCGCAATCATCTCCGACGGCTGTTCCCGCGCGCCGCACAGCAGCAACGTCTTGCCTGCCTTCTGCAGTCGCGTGGAAAACTGTTCGATGGCGTGCACACCCGTCCCATCCAGCGCAGACATATTGCGCAGTCGAAGCACAACCACGCTGCCGAGTTCATCCAGGTTCCTGGTTGCCTCCAGCAGCTTCTCTGTGCAGCCAAACAAAAATGGGCCGTGGATGCGCAGTATGGTCACACCAGTGGGAATCATCTTGTCTTGCAGAATGTGCGGCTGCCCATCCTCCAGATACTCCGGCGTCACTGTAGCTACTGTCGTCGTCTCGGCCACCCGATAGATATACAGCAGAGCCGCCAGGCCCATGCCCACGCCCACTGCTACCGTTAGATCAGCCACCACGGTCAGCACAAAGGTTGTCACCCATACAGCGATAGCGGTCCCCGACAGCCGCAATATGCTGGCCACCTCCCGCCACTCGCTCATGTTGTAGGAAACCACGAACAACACCGAAGCAAGCGCGGCCAGCGGCACAAACCTCGCTAGCGGTGCCGCCACCAGCAAAATTAATAGCAGAGTCATCGCATGAACCATGCCCGCTATAGGAGTCAGAGCTCCGGAACGAATGTTGGTCGCAGTCCGCGCAATCGCCCCCGTCGCCGGTATACCGCCAAATAGTGGCGACGCCATATTCGCCACACCCTGCGCTACCAGTTCCACGTTGGAGTTGTGATGGTCTCCGCTCATTCCATCGGCCACCACCGCCGACAGTAAGCTCTCTACCGCGGCCAGCAGCGCCACCGTCATCGCCGAAGGCAGCAAAGGTAGGATATGTTCTGCTCTGAACGGCGGTAACGCAAAGTGCGGAAACCCTTGAGGAATTCCCCCAAACCGGCTCCCAATCGTCTCAATCGGCAGATGAAATGCAACCGTCGCCCCCGTCGCCAGTAACAACGCAACTATGGATCCAGGTACCCTCCTGGTCACCTTCGGTAACAATAAAATCACCGCCAGCGAACCCACCGAGACGGCCACAGCCTCCCATCGGATCGTTCGGGCACAGTGCGCCAGCAACGCCATGCGTTGCAAAAACTCGCTGGGAACCGGCGGCGTCCTCAAACCAAAAAAATCCTTGATCTGCGTCGACGCAATCAGCACAGCAATCCCGTTTGTGAACCCGATGGTGACTGCACGCGGAATGAATTTCACGGCCGCGCCCAGGCCGGTCAGCCCCATCACCACCAGCCCTACGCCAGCCATCAGGCTCACCAGTGCCAGGCCATCCAGTCCAAACTTGGCCACAATGCCCGCAACAATGACGACAAAGGCACCAGTAGGCCCGCCAATCTGCGTGCGTGAACCTCCCAATGCGGAGATCACGAACCCAGCCACCACGGCCGTATACAAACCCGCCTGCGGAGGCACTCCCGATGCAATCGCAAACGCCATCGCCAGCGGCAGCGCCACCAAACCCACCGTCAATCCCGCCACCAGATCATGGCTGAACTGCCTGGGGCCATATCCCTTCAAACACTCAATCGAGCTTGGAATCCACTGCCGAGTCGCACTCAATGCGCCACCTCGCTTAGATTCTCCGCATCCAGCATCCCCATCGCTTCTTTCACCCGGTCTTGCAAATACACCCGCATCAGCCCCAGCACCTCGTTGATCAACGGGTCGCGCACCGAATAGAAGACCTGGTTCCCTACCTTGCGGTTCGTCACCAACTGCTTCGCCCGCAGGATCGCCAGATGCTGCGAAAGGTTTGACTGTTCGATCCCCAGCTTCTCTATCAATGCACTCGAGGATTGCTCGCCCGAACCCAACAGTTCAAGAATGGCGATCCGCGTGGGATGCGCGAGTGCCTGAAAGATGTCCGCTTTGAATTGTCTCAACGAATCTGGCATATATGACTATATTAGCATTTTCTAATATATATTTCCATCGTGCCGATCTATAGCTCATATACCTCCCCATGAACTACTTGGCCACGCTCAGAAGTTCTTCCTCAGGTCCATCCCCGCGTACATGCCTGCCACCTGGTCGGCGTATCCGTTGAACGGCAGCGTAGGGATCGTCTTGGGAAACGCACTCGAATCGATCCGCCGCTCATGCGCCTGCGACCACCGCGGATGGTCCACGCTCGGGTTTACGTTCGAGTAGAACCCATACTCCTCCGGCGCGCTCTCGTTCCACGATGTCTTCGGCTGTTTGTCCGTGAAGACGATCTTCACAATGCTCTTGCCATTCTTGAACCCATACTTCCACGGACTCACCACCCGCACCGGCGCTCCGTTCTGGTTGGGCAGCACCTCGCCGTAGCAGCCAAACGTCAGCAGGCACAGCGGGTTCGTCGCCTCATCCATGCGCAGCCCCTCCGAGTAGGGCCAGTCCAGCGCGCTCGGCTTGTTCGGCATGTCGCTGCCCTTATCGTCGGAGATGAACTGGACATACTTCGCGCTGGGCATCGGCTGCGCCCACCCAATAAACTCGCTCAGCGAGTAGCCGTCCCACGGAATCACCATCGACCACGCCTCCACGCAGCGATGCCGGTAGACCCGGTTCTCCAGCGGCCTGTACTTCATCAGCGTGTCGATGTCGATCGTCTGTGGCTTCTTCACCAACCCCGCCACCTGCACCGTCCACGGCCGCGTATGCAGCGTGTGTGCGTTCTTCGCCGGATCGCTCTTGTCCGTGCCAAACTCGTAAAAATTGTTGTAGGTCGTCGCCTTGCTGAACGGCGTCTGCGCATCCGTCACCGTGTACTTGCTCGCCACCACATCCAGCTTCTGGTCCGCATGAACGGCCTTGGGATGGATCAGCCCCGGCACCTGGTCCAGCAGTACCGCTCCCGTACCCAGCGCCGCCGCTCCGTAGATAAACGTACGCCGGTTCAGGAACGCCTCCTTCGGCGTAATCTCCGACGAAGCAATCTTCCCCTCCAAACTCCCGCCCCTTCGTATCACCATCTCATCACCTCTCGACTTACTAACTTGTCATTCTGAGCGCGTCGTTCGAGCGTGAAGAATCCCCGCATTTGATTTGTCATTCTGAGCGCGTCGTTCGAGCGTGAAGAATCCCCGCATTTAATTTGTCATTCTGAGCGCGTCGTTCGAGCGTGAAGAATCCCCGCATTTGATTTGTCATTCTGAGCGCGTCGTTCGAGCGCGAAGAATCCCCGCATTTTGCTTTGCATTTGCTTTCGTCGCTGACACACTTGTTTGTCATTCCGTAGCGCAGCTTTGTTTGTCATTCCGCAGCGCAGCGGAGGAATCTGCTTTTGTCTCTCTCAGCCACATCTAACTGTGACCCGCATATTAGATTGCCCATCCAGTCCTCAGGGTTCGCCTATCGCAGGTAAATTCTCGCCCGGTTGTCCCTCCGCCGCATTCCGACGACAATAGCTGCATGAATGTAAACTTCGCCGAGCGCGCCCACAACCACAACTGGAAGCTCGACCCCATCGTCCGCTCACTGCTCGACACCGACTTCTACAAGCTCCTCATGCTCCAGTTCATCTGGAAGAACTTCCCTGCCGTACCTGTCACCAGCGAGATCGTCAACCGCACCGCGCGCGTCCGCCTCGCCGACGAGGTCGACGCGCCCTTGCTCATTGCGCAGATGGACCACCTGCGCGGCCTTCGCTTTCGCAAGTCCGAGTTGATCTGGCTCGCCGGCAACACCTTCTACGGCACGCGCCACATCTTCGAGCCCGCCTTCCTCGCATGGCTCGAGACCGACTTCCGCCTCTCCGACTACACCGTCGCCGAGCAGGACGGCCAGCTCATCCTGCGCTTCAGCGGCCTGTGGACCGAGGTCACCATGTGGGAGGTCTACGCCCTCGCCCTGGTCAGCGAGATGCGCACCCGCTCCGCGCTCGCCCGCCTCAACGAGATGGAGCTCGACGTCCTCTATGCCCGCGCCAAAACCCTCCTCTGGCAAAAGATCGAGCGCCTGCGCGCCACGCCCGAGGTCAGCATCTCCGAGTTCGGCACCCGCCGCCGCCACAGCTTCCTCTGGCAGGAGTACGTCATCGAGTCCCTGCGCGCCACCGTCGGCCCCAGCCTCGCCGGCTCATCCAACACCTTCCTCGCCTACAAGCACGACCTCGAAGCCATGGGCACCAACGCGCACGAGCTTCCCATGGCCATGGCCGCGCTCGCCGATGACGACGCCGCTCTCCACTCCGCACAGTACCGCGTGCTGGAGTTGTGGCAGCAGAGCTATGGCGGCGAGCTGCTCATCCTTCTGCCCGACACCTTCGGCACCACCCAGTTCCTTGATGGCGCGCCCGACTGGGTCGCCGACTGGACCGGCCAGCGCGTCGACTCCAAGGACCCCGTCGTCGCCGGAGACGAGTACATCCAATGGCTGCACGCGCATGGCCGTGACCCGCGCCGCAAACGTCTCATCGCATCCGACGGACTCGATGTCGATGAGATTCTCAGGCTGCACAATTATTTCAACGGCCGCATCCGCTTCTCCGCCGGATGGGGCACGCTGCTCACCAACGACTTCCGCGACTGCCATCCCCGCGGCGAGCGCGACTTCGAACCCATCAGCCTGGTCTGCAAGCTTATGACCGTCGAAGGCCGCCCTGCCGTCAAGCTCAGCGACAACCCCCGCAAATCCACCGGCCCCGACTCTGAGATCGCCCGCTACCGCCACGTCTTCAACTCCCCCGCCGCCATACCCACCGAAGTCCTCGTCTAGTTGCTTGTTTCCGTCCACAGTTATACTTTCTCCATGCGCTCCTTCCCTATCGTTGCTCGCCTCTCTGCCGCACTCCTTCTGCTCCCACTGCTCACAGTTCAACCCGCATTCGGCTGGGGCAGCGACGGCCACATGCTCATTAATCGCCTCGCCGGTGCCGCTCTGCCCTCAGATGTTCCCGCCTTCCTCCGCATGCCTGCTGCCCTCGACGCGCTGGAGTACTACGGTCCTGAACCAGACCGTTGGCGTTCGACCGCCGAGCCAGAACTGAGCGCCGCACAGGCTCCCGAGCACTTCATCGACCTAGAGTGGGCTGATCTCGTCGGCCCGCTGCCGCGTCGCCGCTACGACTTTATCCGAGCACTCGCCGCCGCTCAGCCCAAGCATCCCGACCTTACTCTCACTCCGGAAAAGGTTGGCCTGCAGCCCTACGTCACCTCCGAAGTCTACGAGCGCCTGCAGAGCGCCTTCCGCGACTATCGCGCCCTGGTCGTCGCCAAGCAGGACACCAAACCCTCCGAGGCAGAAATCACCTTTCTCGCCGGTTGGCTCGGCCATTACGTCGGCGACGGCTCCCAGCCCATGCATACCAGCATCCAGTACAACGGCTGGAACGGACCCAATCCGAACGGCTACACCACCGAACACCGCATCCACTCGCTATTTGAGTCCACTTTCGTCCACGCCAACATCAAGCCTACCGACGTTCAACCCCTCGTCGCCGCCGCTAAGCCCGTAATACTCAAAGATGTCTTTGCAGACTACCTCACCTATCTGCGCAACACCTCTACGCTGGTCGAGCAGACCTATCAACTGGAGAAGAAGGGTGCATTCGCTGGTGCGGGCACTCCAGAAGGCAAGATCTTCGTCGACCAACAGCTAGCCGCCGGAGCCATCGAGTTGCGCGACATGATCTACACCGCCTGGATCAAATCCGCCACGCCCGTCCCCGCCTATGCAGGAAATTGAGCGCCATCACCCATAGTCGTTACAACGGCTGGTGCCGCCGTATACGAGCTTGTATCCGTTCCAGCAATGGAGTAAGCACCAGCGCCACCAGAGGCACTGCTAACACAGCAATCGCCGCCCACAGCACGAACGCATGCCACTCCCACATCCACAGGCTGCGTATCAGCGCGTATGGTGCATGGCGAGCCTCTTTCACCAGGATTCCAGGCGCAAGCGGCATCGCCGCCGTATGAAACACGCGTGCACCCATACGAAGGAACGGGACCATCAGCATTAGCTCCACAGGGAACATTGCCTGCATCGCAATCTGCGATGCAAGGATGTTCAGCCGAAAGCTCACCGCAATGGCCAGGCATAGCAGGGTGGTCGTGCCTAGTACGGGATTGATTCCCAGCAGCACTCCCACTGCAATACTCCACGCAAGGCTGCGCGGAGTCGCACCCATGCGCAGCATAGCCAGAATAGGTAGCACGCCATGGCGATAGATCCAGTTGTGGTGGGTAGCTGCAACGGTGTCGGGCACTCAATCAGGATAAACTGGTCGTATGAACATCGCGCGATGGGCTGCTTCTGAAAGGTGGGCCCGGTGCTTTTAGTACGCTCTGTAGGTAGAAGCCTGATGCTGATTGCAGTCTTCGCCTACGCCACAGTGCAATTGATAATTCAACGCCCGGCTACTCCCCGGCAAAGGGCAGAATGGTTGCACAAATTCTGCCTGCGGGCCAATCGTAGACTAGGTTTCGCGGTACGCCAACACGGTATCTTTCCTCGTAGCGGCGTTCTCATCTGCAACCACCTCGGCTATCTGGATATCGTCGCCATAGCTGCATCGCATCCATGCGTCTTCGTCGGTAAGTCGGAGATTCGCAACTGGCCCTTCCTCGGCTGGATTACCGCCATGGGGGGCACAGTCTATGTGCGGCGCGGAAAGGGAGGCTCCGCCGGACGTGCCCAATCCGAAATGAAGTCGGCCGCCGACGCTGGCGTTCCCATCGTCGTCTTTCCTGAAGGCACCTGCAGCCTCGGTGACACGGTACTACCCTTCCGTAGCGGCCTTTTGAGCGAAGCAATCGCGGCTGATATGCCTGTCACTGCCGCACACATCCGGTATCGCCTCACTCAGCACAACGAAACCAATCGTTCTCTCTCCGATGTCAGCTTCTGGGACGATACGCCGCTCTTGACCCATATCTTCCGCATGCTCTCCATGCGCGGGATCGAAATAGAACTGACCTTCGCCGACGCTCCCATCGCATTCTCTGTCGGCGCCGATCAACGAAAGATCGCTGCCGAAGAAGCCCGCGCCGCCGTATTGCAACTCCGTGCCGCAGACTTTTGAAGTCGTCATTCTGACCTGAGCGAATTCGAAACTTATAATCTCCCACATCACACTGAAGTCGTCATTCTGGCGTAGCCAGAATCTTCGTCGTTGTCTTCGTATTCTTCCCTTACAAGGAACAGTGACGATTCAGCCTCGGATATTAGCCATCGGGCTGTCCTGGTGCAGCCGCTTCATGATCTGCTCTACAGACCAATCCAGCGCATCCGTACCCTCTACCGTAATCGACGCGCGCACCGCGGATGGTATGACGTAGAGCTCTGCCATCGGCTGCGCCGTCGCAGCAAACTGCTCACGCACCGATTCCTCCGTACGTCCACGCTCACTCATGTCGCGATGGATGCGTCGCACCAGGCATACGTCATGCGGAGCATTCACATAGATGGAAAACCCGTAACAAGGCAGCAGTTCCTCGTAGTGCAGCGCCAAAATCCCTTCCACGATCACGACGTCCGTTGGCATAACCGTGTCAAACACACCAGCCACGCGCGTGTGCGTCTTGAAATCATACACTGGCCGCTGGATAGTCTCGCCTCTCGCCAGCGCACGCACATGCTCCACAATCAACTCGCTCTCCAGAGAGTCAGGATGGTCGAAGTTCTTCTTGCTTCGCGCGTCCAGTGGAAACTGCGACAGATCGCGATAGTACAGATCCAGAGGAAACGGTGTCCCATCCAGTTGAGTCGCCAGTTCACGCGCCAGTGTCGTCTTGCCTGAACAGGAACATCCTCCAATCCCAATCACCAAAGGTGGATGCGGTAGCGATAACTGTTCTGGATGATGCATGGCCTTCCTGGAGTCTAGCGTAAACATCGAGGTTAGCTTGCGACTGCAATCTGCGGTACCAGTGCCGTCAGCAGTCCGGTAAACTGCTTCTCCACTCGCCGTCCAATCTCCATCACCTCGTCGTGGTGGATCGGCTCATCCAGCACTCCTGCCGCCGCATTCGTCACCAGCGAGATCCCCAGCACCTCAATCCCCATGTGCCGCGCCACAATCACCTCATGCACCGTGGACATTCCCACCAGGTCCGCGCCCAGTGTGCGGAACGCGCGAATCTCCGCCGGAGTCTCATAGCTCGGTCCCAGCACGGCAAGGTACACGCCCTCGCTCAACGAAATCCCTTGCCGCTTTGCCTCCGCGTGCGCCAGCCCGCGCAGCCTGGCCGAGTAGGCCGATGTCATATCGAAAAACCGCTCGCCATATCCAGGCATGCATGCGAACCTTGGCTCATTCGGCCCTAGCGCCGCATTCATCCCAGTCAAATTGATGTGGTCGCTGATCGCCACCAGCGAGCCCTGCGCAATGTCCGCGCGTATCCCTCCTGCCGCATTGGTAACAATCAAACTTCGGCATCCCAGCAGCCCAAGCACGCGTGTCGGAAACGTTACCTGATCCATTGCGTAGCCTTCGTACGCATGCACACGCCCCTGCATCACAGCCACCGGCACGCCGCCAATTGTCCCCAGCACCAGCTTGCCCGAGTGCCCCACCACGGTCGATTGCGGAAAGTGTGGAATCTCACCGTACGCAATCGAAACCGCATCCACCACCTGCGATGCAAACCCGCCCAGTCCCGACCCAAGAATTATCCCGACTCGTGGCGCAATTTGTGTGCGCTCGCGAATCGCCCCAACTGCTGCCTCTGCCTTGCTGAAGAGATCCATGCACTCTGCTCCAGTTCTGTTCTTGCTAGTGTACGGGAGCTGTAGCCTTACTCCTCCTCGTCGTCGTGAACCGGCTGTTTCGCCGCCGCCAGAACCTTCTCCGCGATCGCCTGCGGCACCAGGTCGTAGTGGTCCATCTCGATACGGAAGCTCCCCCGGCCTTGGGTAATCGCGGTCAGCGTAGTTCCATAGGTCAGAATCTCCGCCATCGGTACCTCAGCACGTATCACCGTTCCAGCATCGCTGCTCTCCATCCCCTGCACGCGTCCGCGTCTGCCTGTCAGATCGCCCATCAACGCTCCAGCAAACTCGTCCGGCGCCTCGATCTCGATCTTCATTACAGGTTCCAGGAGTGACGGCTTGGCCAACTCCATGCACTTGCGGAAGCCTGTGCGCGCTGCAATCTTGAACGCCATCTCACTCGAATCCACGTCATGATAGCTTCCGTCGAACACCGTCACCTTGATGTCCACCACTGGATACCCTGCAAGGTAGCCGCGTGCTGCCGACTCGCGTACACCCTTCTCCACCGCAGGAACGTACTGCCGTGGAATCGATCCGCCGAATATCTCGTTGCCGAAGACAACGCCCGTCCCACGCGGTTGCGGCTCGATCCTCAGCTTGCAATCGCCAAACTGCCCGTGTCCACCAGACTGTTTCTTGTGCCGGCCCTGCGCCTCGGCCTTGGCACGCACCGTCTCGCGATATGGCACCTTCGGCTCGTGCAGGATCACGTTGGTGTGATAGCGCCGCTTCAGTTTCGACACCAGCGCCTCGATATGCGGCTGCCCGGCTCCCGCCACCAGAAATTCATTGGTCTGCAGGTCGCGGAAAAATCGCAACATCGGGTCTTCTTCCATCAACTTGTGCAGCGCAGGAGCCAGCTTGTCCTCGTCGGCACGCGTCTTCGGCTCAATGGCATACGTCATCGCAGGCTCGGGCATCGACACCGGTTCAATAAAGAGCTCATGCGACTTGTCGCCCAGCGTATCTCCGGTCAGGGTCACGCGTAACTTGACCGCCGCACCCAGATCGCCAGCATGCAATTCCTGTACCTCCACCGGCTTCCGTCCCTGCATGACGTACAAATGCGCTATGCTCTCCGACTCGGACCGCGTGTAGTTCATCACAGTACTGTCGGCCTTCATCTTGCCGCTGATCACCTTGAAAAAGTTGACCCTGCCCGTGAACGGGTCGGTCATCGTCTTGTAAACGTATAGGGCAAGTGGCTCCTTGTCGTCTACCGCGCGCATCACAATCTCGTCCTGCCCCTCTACCGCTACCCCGGTATTTCCGCCGCCATTGCCCGCTGTCGTCTGGATCTTGCCGCGCGCCGCTACCGGTGCGCGCTCAGTCGAAGCAGGCGCATATGCCTTCAGAAAATCCAGTAGATGATCCGTGCCAATGTTGCGCAACCCGCTCATGTAGAGCACCGGAAATATATTGTCTTCGCGGATCGCCTCATGCAGCGCCGCAATCAAGTGGTCCTCCTGCAGCGTTCCGGAATTGAAGAACTCCTCCATCAACTCGTCCTTGCCCTCAGCCACCAATTCCACCAGAGCCTCATGCGCGGCCTTCGCATCGTTCTGCGACGCATCTGGAATCTTTGTCTCTTCCCCCCGCCCATTGCCATCCGGCTCATACACAAACGCCTTCATCGTCACCAGGTCCACCACCCCGTGAAAGCCCTTCTCGTCCACAATCGGTAACTGCACCGGCACCACCTGCCGTCCCCATCGCTCCTGCATCTGCTCAATCATGTGTTGCCGTCCAAGACGGCTATCCGCCTTGGGATGGTCCAACTGGTTCACCACCACAATGCGTGGCAGATTCACCTCGGTGGCATACTTCCATACCCGGTCAGTCACCGCTTCAACGCCGTTCTGTGCATTCACAACCACCAGCGCCGCCTCCACAGGCAGCATCGCGGCGCGAGTCTCATGTAGAAACATATGAAATCCCGGCGTATCCACCAGGTTCACCTTCACCCCGCTCCACTCAACGAACGCCGCTGCATTGGCCATCGTTGTGCGCCGCGATACCTCTTCCTCGTCATACGCGGTCACTGCCGATCCGTCGTCCACACGCCCCTGCGTCGTGGTCATCTTCGCCGCTTGCAGCAACGCCGCAATCATGGTTGTCTTGCCACTGTGTGCATGCCCTACCACCGCAATGTTGCGAACGTCCCGCCCAAGATAGTTCTTCATTCCCCGCTCCCTTTTTGCTTCCGACCTGGATACATCCTTGCGTAGGTCTCAACCTCTCCTGCGCATTCGCAACGCGCAACCACCCACACGCCAGCGAAGGGGCATCCTATCACAAACACAATATGCCTTTCGCGTCCGCCGTCACAACATAGAAAGGCCGCCCCCAAAGGGACGGCCAGTCTATGTGTCTTCTTCTTTTTCCAATCCGTAATTCTGCTCGCTTGTACCCGTTCCGCAGCAAGTGCCGGGGGTTACTCCCCTTCGCGCTCCGAGCGCTTCCAATTGATCAAATCGCCCAGTGTCGTGCTGCTGCTACTGGAGGACGAGCTCTTGTGCTCCTTATGGTCCTTGTTGTCTTTGTGGTCTTTATGTTCCTTCGTGCTGCCATGTTCCTTGTAAATCTCTACTTCAGCTCGGCTTGCCTCTTCGCCAACCGCGCGAATGCTCAAACCAACCTTCTTCTCTTCCTGGTTCATCTTCACAATCTTGAACTCGTGCTCGGTGTCCACATCCAGCTTCACCGCCACGTTGTTCTGGTCCACTGCCTCGGAGACATGGCACAACCCTTCAACTCCCTCGGCAATTTCCACAAACGCGCCAAACTGTGCCGTACGCAGAATCTTGCCCTTGATCACATCGCCAATCCGATGTTGCGCAAAGAACGTCTCCCACACATCCGGCTGCAACTGCTTCACGCCCAGCGACAGACGCCTGTTCTCCGGCTCCACGCCCAGCACGATCGCTCGCACCTTCTCGCCCTTCTTCAATAGCTCGGAAGGATGCTTGATGCGCTTCGTCCAGCTCAGGTTCGATACATGTACCAGCCCGTCGATGCCGTCCTCAATCTCAATGAACGCGCCAAAGTCCGTCAGGTTGCGCACCCGACCCTCAATAATCGCCCCAATTGGATACTTGTCCTCCAACTGCTCCCACGGATTGTCTTGCAGTTGCTTCATGCCCAGGGAGATGCGCCGGTCATTGGGATTCACGCTCAGAATGATCGTGTCTACCTCGTCGCCCGGCTTTACCATCTTCGATGGGTGCTTCATCCGCTTGGACCAGGTCATCTCCGAGACATGGACCAGCCCCTCGATCCCCTGCTCCAACTCCACAAATGCGCCGTAGTCCGTCACAGACAACACTCGTCCCCGCACCTGAGCCCCAATCGGGTATCGCTCCGTAGCATCCAGCCATGGGTCCGGCGTCAGTTGCTTGAAGCCCAGCGACACGCGCTGCTTCTCTTTGTCGAACTTCAGCACCTTCACCTGGATCTCGTCACCCACATTCACCAGATCGCGTGGATGGGTCAGCCGTCCCCAGCTCATGTCCGTGATGTGAAGCAGTCCATCCAGCCCGCCCATGTCCACAAACGCACCATAGTCAGTCAGGTTCTTCACGGTTCCGGTCAGCACGCTACCCTCTTCCAGTTGGGCCAGCGTCACTGCCTTCTTCGCATTCTGCTCCTCTTCCAGTATCTCCTTGCGGCTAATCACCACATTGCCGCGCTTCTTGTTCAGCTTGATGACGCGTACTTCAATCTCAGTACCGATATACCCGTCCAGATTGCGCACAGGACGAACTTCAATCTGTGATCCAGGCAGAAATGCCTTGATCCCGATATCCACGGTCAGCCCGCCCTTCACGCGGCTCACCACCATGCCCTTAACCGGAATCTTGTCGTTCGCGGCCTGCTCCAGCTTGTCCCATATCTTGTGCCGCAACGCCTTCTCGTAGCTCACCAGGTAGCCGCCCTCTGGCTCCTCGCGCTCCACCACTACATCCACAGCATCACCCGCCTTGAACTTCGGCTTGCCCTCGTGGTCCAACACCTGATCCAGTGGAATGAGTCCTTCAGACTTCAATCCAATGTCGATCACCACATGCTTGTCGGTAATCTTCACCACCGTCCCCGTCACCACTACCTCTTCGGCAGTCAGGTTCTGCGCGGCTGCCGTCTCCGCAGCCTGCTCGCGGTCGAAGTTGGCCAATGCTGCGGCAAAGTCCGCAGCATCGTAATCCGGTTCCCCGGAAGACGCACTTTCGCTTGCCTCAGGAAGGCTCGCATCTTCCGCAGACGCAACTACGTTGCTCAGCTCGGATGAGGTCGCTTCCGTCGACTCCGCTGGGTTAAGGGTGAGTTCGGATGACAGTTCGGCTTGCTCCGCTGTCGCTTCGGGCGCTAGGGTTTCCAGTTCAGTAGTCAGGGGATTACTCTCGGTTTGGTCAGGATTATGGACGTCTACGGTCATTAAGCGTTGCTCCGGGATCCATTCTGCTTGCTGCTTCGTTCCCTTCGTGCGGATGTGTCGGCGTATCAGGCAACGGTCGCAGGATACGACGCGTTGCTCGCTACTCCGAGGCTGATTCGGCAGGGAGGAAATGAATCATCTTGCAGAGGAGCTGCTGCAATGGATCCCACACACAGCGGCTCATCTAAAGAATATAGCTCGTGAAGCGCGGAGTCAATGAATTTGCGCACCGTAATTCCGCCATTTGCAGCGTCCATCATACCCCTCCCCACAGTTCCCACCACACCCCCTGCAAGCTGTATACTTCGCCCCATGGATCGTCTCTGGACACCGTGGCGCTATGACTATGTCAGCCGCATCGAAGTTGCCTCCCGACCGGGCGTGCCCCCCGCACTCGATGCCTGGCCAGGCTTTCCCGACAACTCCGAATCAACTCAGAATCCCTGCGATTGCGTATTTTGTAACATGATCGCCGCCGTCGATTACGCCATCACCCACGGCTCACCCGCCGAGCAGGCAGAAAAGGCAGCCCACATCCTCACACGAGAGCCCGCCTGCTTCTTATGTCTCAACGCCTTCCCCTATACCACTGGCCATATCCTCATCGTCCCATACCGCCACATCGATTCGCTCACAGCTCTCCCACCCAACGAAGCACAGGAGATGATTCTCCTCGCCCAGCGCGTCGAACAAGTCCTCCGCCAGGTCTACAATCCCGCAGGTTTCAATTTCGGTATTAACCTCGGCGAAGCAGGGGGTGCGGGCATAGCCAGCCACATCCATATGCATGCCTTACCTCGTTGGATCGGCGACACCAACTTCATGACCGTCATCGGCGACACCCGCGTCCTACCAGAAACCCTCGACACCACATGGGAACGCATCCGTCAGGCATGGCGAGCCTGAAGCCAGTCCGGCCGAATATCTGGCAAGCCCAATGTCTTCCTTATGCGCAGCCAGAATCTCTTATTGTTTCTATTGAATAAGCCGACATCCCCACGCCAGAATGCAGCCAGAACCCTCTTCTAACCCCGCTCTTCCCGCCGTTCCTTACTGCACACCCGGTTCATCCGGATGACGTCCACCCTCGCCATTGTGTGGATTCGGCCCTCCAGGCCCCGAACCGCGCTCATTCGGTGGCTGTAAAGCAGGCGGGCCCACCCTGGTCGCCTCAAAGTTCGTAATCTGCCATGTCCCAGACGGTTGTCGTAGATACACCCTCGTATAGCGAAAGGTCCCATGCATAGGCTCCCCTTCGTTGCTTCCCTCCACCTCGGCCATGGACGTTACCACGGCCGTCGTCATACCAATCAGTTTCACATGTTCTATCTTCAGGTCGATCCGGCTCAGCGCCATGGTCCGTCTGCGCAGCCGATCCAACTGCTGCATCTTGGTCACCACCTGGCCGTTCATCGTAATCCCGACAAAATCATTCGACAGCAGCTTGTCCATGGCTGCCACATCCGCATTCAGCTCGGCTGTGCGCCAAGCCTGCTCCATCTCCTCTACCTGGTGCTTGAACTGGTCATTTCGCCGTGGATGTGGCTGTGCCTTAGCCAGATCCGGCATCACGATGAGTGCCGCTGCCAGTAACGCCGATGTCATCAGAACCGTGCCCGTCCGATATACCCGAGAATATGTAGATTTTTGCGCCATAAAATAATCCCGAATCATCATCCGTCGTGACGGATACTAATCCGGTTTATACCTGTCAGTCAAAATAATGTAGGGTTACAGCGCTTTTCCCCGAACCAGCCGTGGTTCTTACACAATCGCATGCAGATATTTAACCTGCTGAGCCCGCATCAGCCGGTAGAATCCCTCAGCCCCATATTCCCGGAAGTGCTGTGTCTTCTGGTGAGCTTCCAGCGCTGCCTCGTCCACGTATTGCTCGTAAATCAGCACCGTCCCAGGGTCGCCATCCACGAAGTGCGCAACATAGGTCACACATCCCGGTTCCTTCCGCGACTCCAGCGTCAGCTTGCGCAGCATCTCATCCACCGTGTCGTGGTCCGCCTCGGCAAACTTCATCCGTACAGTAAAACTGATCATCGTTCCTCCGCTTATGCTCGCAGCTCTTCTTCAAATTCAGGAAGCATCATCGTCTGATCTCGCTCCGGCCCGGTCGAAATCATCCCAATCTGCGCACCCGATTCCCGCTCAATAAACTCAAGATACTCCTGCGCCAGCCTGGGTAGCTTCGCATACTCCGTAATCCCTTCTGTCGAGCAGTTCCACCCTTTCAGCGTCGAATACACCGGCTCAATCGACTCAAACCCGCGCATGTCCGCCGGTATCGTCTCCGTCACCTTGCCATCCATCTTGTATCCCGTGCATACCGGAATCTCCGCGCATTCGTCCATCACGTCCATCTTCGTCACCACCAGCCACTTGGTTCCATTAATCATGTTGGAGTAGCGCAGCAGAGGCAGATCAAGCCATCCGCAACGACGAGGCCGTCCCGTCACCGCCCCATACTCCTGTCCGCGCGCCCGCAGCATCGTCGCCGACTCGTCCTCAATCTCGCTCGGGAACGGTCCCTCGCCAACTCGTGTTACATACGCCTTGGTTACGGCAATCACCGTCCCAATCGACGTCGGCCCCACGCCCGTCCCGGTCACAGCTCCGCCCGCCGTTGAACTCGAACTCGTCACAAACGGATACGTCCCGTGGTCAATGTCCAACAAAGCGCCCTGCGCCCCCTCAAACATCACCTTCTCGCCATTCCGGATCGCATCATTCAGCAGCACCGCCGTGTCCGTCACAAATGGCGCAATTTGATCAGCCGCCCGCGCATACTCCTCGTACATCGTCTTTGGGTCCAGCGGAGCCGTCCCAAATAGCGCAGCCGCAATAGTGTTCTTTTCGTCGCATGCATTCTTGATGTGCGTCCGCAGCAGTGCCGGATTCAACAGGTCAATCACCCGCAACCCATTGCGATGGATCTTGTCCTCGTACGCAGGCCCAATTCCCCGCCGAGTCGTCCCGATCTTCGTCCGCCCAGGAGCCGTCTCCGCCGCCAGCTCAATCATCCGGTGGTACGGCAGAATCACCTGCGCCCGGTTCGATATAAATAGCTGCCCATCAGTACCACCCTTGATCGGCAGTCCAGCATCCCGCAGCTTCTTCACCTCGCTCAGGAACGCCATCGGGTCCAGCACCACGCCGTTGCCAATTACGCCACGGCACTCCGGCCGAAGCACACCGCATGGAATCAGTTGCAGCACAAACTTCTTGCCCGCAATAATCACGGTGTGCCCCGCGTTGTGTCCGCCCGCATAGCGAGCCACCACGCTGAACCGCTCGCTCAGCACATCCACGATCTTGCCCTTGCCCTCATCGCCCCATTGCGCACCAAGGACCACTGCCGATTTACGCTGACTCACGAATGATTTGCTCCGGTAGGGATGGGTCCGCGCAGTTACCTTCGCCACACGCCCATAACCGATTCTATACCGAGGCTGGATGCATCATCCTCGCCACTGTCTGATCCCGACAGGTGTGGGATCTCGGGTGCCCCGTCCTAGCTTGCTAGGGCGGGCTTGCCGGGTTCCCCATGTCTCGCTACTGAGACATGGGAATCGTGCGGTTGCGCGACCCGGAGGGAGCAGGCGGCTGCAGCCGCCTTCCGCGTGCCTCCCTGCTGCACAACGAATCTGGCTAAATCCTCTCGACTGCGAAAGCTAAGTCGGGCATTCTTATGAATGT
>Ga0316226_1000706_pt1 | contig 41897 bp, 37 predicted proteins | sample TBH18017metaG_FD_206009 | JGI IMG/M metagenome (GOLD analysis project Ga0316226, IMG submission 206009) | Freshwater microbial communities from Trout Bog Lake, Wisconsin, USA - TBH18017 | ecosystem: Environmental > Aquatic > Freshwater > Lake > Hypolimnion/Profundal zone | place: USA: Wisconsin...
TTTTTTGCGTGGCGATTTTTTGCTGGGACTCGTGCAGTTTGGCGAGCGACTTTAGTTGTTCCAGTTGCACGGACTGTTCCTTGAGGGTGCGCTCGCGCTCGATCATCTCGCCATGATACGCCTGCAATTGCTCGGTGTTGAGCGAGGACGAGAAACCCGGAGCGTCGGCTTGATCAAGCGTGATGCCCACCGCGCCACCATTCATCGTGATGACGCTTGAGTTTGGAAGCGTCGCCGGAGACAGCGTGACCTTTGCCGGATCGAGACCCAATTTAAGTTCCCCGCCGATGCGGCCGACGGCCGACTGGTCTTTGTCCGCCGGCATCAAACCCGATGCACTCGACGCGCCGCTCACGGTGCTTTGCAGGCGATCCCGGAACGACACGGAGTTTTGCGCCACGTCCACCGACGGTTTGCGCTCACCGCTTTCCTGTTTTGCGGCTTTGAGTCTTGCCGTATCGAAATTGAACCCGTCGCCCTGGCCGAATGCCCCGCCGCTGCTCGTTGCGAATGAATCAGAAGACACCAGCGTGCCGCCACTGACGACTGTGGTGGCACCGGCATAACTATTGTTGCCGTTCAAGCCCAGCGTGCCGCTGCCAGATTTCGGCAGCTCCGTCGCAACTTCTGAAGTAGCACCCGGTGAACGGATGCCGCCGTCAAATGAACCGAAGTCAGCGTTGGCGGGCGCGCCGGATGGAGCGGGAGCCGTGATCACAGCCGGAGCATTGCCGGCACGCCCGTTGAGGCCGAATACATTGCCGCTCGCCGGCAGGTCGCCCAGCACCGGCGTCTTGTTTGCGTCGCTTCCGTTGTCGATGAAGCGATAATAATTTTTCCCGGCGACAGCCGGTTTCTGCGCCGCTGCAACGTCGCCATTGGATTCGTAACCGTCGCCCGCAAGTTCCTTGCGGCGCTTGGCCAACTGCTGTGACTGCGAGGCGTCGCTGGGTGCAAACCTGTTTCCTATCGCGCCAGAAACAGTTCCCATCGGCAAGCCGGCGATGGGCGAAATGGCGCTTGTGCCAGCTTGATTATTTATTGCGCCGCCACCGCCGCCAGATCCTCCGCCGGAGCTGCCCGCGCCAACCAATCCGTTATAAGTGACCGTGGCAGCCGCGCCTTGTTGGAAATTAATATTTTGCCCGTGGCGATTATTGCCGGATGAATCTAGCGCGTGGGACGCCGTGACGAAGTTGTCTTCAATCACTCCGCCTGCCGACAGCGCGGAGGTGGCCAACGCCAGAGCCTGGGGCGCGGCCGGTGCCGGTGATTCGGCAATTGTCGGTGCTGCCGAAGCCACGAGCGCTTCGTTTTGCGCGACTTCCGGTGTCGAGTCCGGTTTGGGCAAAACAATTTCTGCCGGCGGCGGCGGCGCAACCGTTGGTTCCGAAGGAAGCGCGGTGACAAATGACACGCCACGTTGCGACCGCTTCGCACTGGCAAACATTTCCGCAGCGGCGTTCTCATCCACGACGCCGTTCACGGAAAGCCGCACGCGATCGCCGTATTGGCCGCCCAGCTTCTTGGCGTGGGCGGCGTCAACATCGGCCACAACCTCTTCCGAGACTTTGCCAACGATGTATTTTTCACCCGCGACGGCCTGCGGACCGCCGTTTTTCAAATACGGCTTCAAATCGTCCATCGTGACCACGGCATCGGCAGGTTTTTTGTTTTCCAAAGCCCACTGGTTTTTGGCCGCATCAATCTGCCGCAAGTTGTTGATGATGGCGTTGGACTGCGAGGTCGCCCGCGCCTTGACAAAATTGGGTATGCTTATGGCTGCAAGCAATGCCACGATGGCCAACACCACCAGCGCGGGAACGAGCGGCCGAATTTCAATCCGCTTCAGCCAGAATAATTCCTTCGCCGCCTGCGGGCGCGGCGTTTGGAAATGCGCGAGCAGTTTCTTCCGTCGCGCGTCGGAAAGCTTGAGCGGAATATTTTCGCCGGACGCCGCCGCCGGATTTTTCTCCGCCTCGCGCACGAGGACGATGGTGGACGCCAGTTCCTGCTGCAATTTTTGCAGCGCAGCGTCCTGCGAAATTGTGTAGCGCAGCAACTGCGCCTCGTCGGCGGGCAGTTCGCCGAGCAGCAGCGCGGTGATGCGCGCCTCGATCTGTTCGCGGGATGGTTGATTCGGGTTCATGGCACAACTCCCGTCTTCGCCAGTTCAACGGCGATGGTTTTCAGCGCGTGGTGCAAAATGAAGCCGACGTTACCGGCGGTCAGGCCGGTGCGCGCGGCGATGTCCTTGTAGGAAAGTTCGTCGTGAAATTTCAGGCGCATGAGTTCCCGGCTGCGCGCGTCGAGCGCCGCCAAACTCAAGCGCACCTGACCGATGCCTTCGAGCCGGATGATTTGTTCGTCGGGCAGCAACGCGGAATCGGCGGGGTCGGCAGTGGCAGAATTTTCATCCTCGGAAATTTTCTCAAGCGAAACGGTTTTGCCCGCCGCGCGCCGCTGGTTGAGCGCGAGGTTGTGAACGGTGCGGTAAAGCCACGGGCGCGGCTTTTCGACTGATTTAAATTGGGCGTGAAGTTTCATGAACGCTTCCTGAACCACGTCCTCGGCCAGCGCGAATTTGCCGGTGTAGCGCAACGCATAACCCAACAGCGGCGCCTCCAGAGCTGCAAACAGCTCCTCAATCGTTTCCCACCCGGGCGGCTCCACGCTGGTTTCGTCTGGTCGCATCACGGCCAATCTTGGTGAATTTCCCCATTTAAGCTGGAATCAGCCAAGCTTCCAATCCCAAAGGACATCGTGTTCAGAGGTAATGACACGCGAAGGGAAGGTTTATTAGGAGAAATCTAAAACCGGATTGGCCGCAATCTTCCCCGGCAAGTGTTTCACGCCGCCCGCACCGCCGCGATAAACGCCCGCACTTTCGCGGCGTCCTTTTTTCCCGGCGCGGATTCGACGCCGCTGGCAACATCCACCGCAAACGGCCGCACCTGCCGCACCGCGTCCGCCACGTTTTCCGGCGTCAGCCCGCCCGCCAGAAAAACCGGCTTGCCAAATTTCTGCGCCTCGACCGCCAGCTCCCAGTTGAATTTTTCGCCCGTGCCGCCGAGGCCGGCCTTGGAATGGGCGTCCAGCAGAAAGGCGTCGGTGTGGAAATTCTCCAGTGTTTTCAACGATTCTGCGTCGCGCACGCGCAGGGCTTTCATGCTCATCACGCCGAACTGCGTGCAAAATTCCGACGGCTCGTCGCCGTGGAATTGCAGCAGGTTCAAATTGCATTCGCCCAGCGCGCGCAGCACCAAATCTTCCGCCGGGTTCACGAACACGCCTACGCGCAGCACGAACGGCGGCAGCGCGCGGGCAATCTCCGCCGCCTGCGCGGCCGTGACGTGGCGCGGGCTGCCCTCGTAAAAATTCAGCCCGATCATGTCCGCGCCCGCCCCGGCGGCGGCCAGCGCGTCGGCGACATTGGTGACGCCGCAGATTTTTACTTTGACGCTCATTTTGCAGAGACATCATTCCACTTCGCGGCGTAAAGCTCAACTGCGTTTCACCGCCGGGAGCGCCGGCTTCCAGCCGGCGTGGACGAATTCAAACTCGCCGGCTGGATGCCGGCGCTCCCGGTGCGGCGGCGGCACCGCTTTTCTTTGTTTTTGTTTTGTGACTCCTCACGTCGTCTCCTACTTTGTTGCCGTGCCGCGCACGATTTATTTTGATTACAACGCCACCACGCCGCTTGACCCGGCGGTGCGCGAGGCGATGCTGCCGTTCCTGGGCGAGATGTGGGGCAATCCTTCGTCCGTCCATCACGTCGGGCGCAAGGCTCGCGCGCTGCTGGATGACGCCCGCGATCGCGCGGCGAAATTTCTCGGCGCGAAGCCGAGCGAAATCATTTTCACCAGCGGCGGCACGGAGGCCAACAACCTCGCCATCTTCGGCACGGCGCGCGCGCTCAAAGCGAAGGGAAAACATCTCATCACATCCGCCATCGAGCACGACGCGGTTTTGCAGTCGTTCGACTATCTGGAAAAAAACGAGGGCTTTGAGGTCACGCGCCTGCCGGTCAATTCCGATGGACGCGTCGCGGTGGATGATTTGAAAGCGGCCATTCGCACGGACACCACGCTCGTTTCCATCATGGCCGCGAACAATGAAATAGGCACGATTCAGCCGGTGGCGGAACTGGGCGCGGTGTGCCGCGAGCGCGGAATCATTTTTCATTCGGACGCGGTGCAATGGTTCGGCAAGGAGCCGTTTGAAAACATTGGTCAGTTCAATGCCAACCTGATTTCCGTCTGTGCGCACAAGTTTCACGGGCCGAAAGGCGCGGGGCTGCTTTACATCAAATCGCCGCTGCATCCGGATCCGATTTTATTTGGCGGCGGCCATGAAAACGAGCGCCGCGCCGGCACGGAAAACCTGCTAGCCATCATCGGCCTGGTCGCCGCGCTGGAAAAATTTGTCCGGCCGCCGGTTTTTGAGCGTGGAAAATTGGCGTCGCTGGTTACCAAGCTGATTGCCGCCATTGAAAAAATTGAAGGCTGTGAATTGGTCAGTCCGCGCGAAAATTGCCTGGCCAACACTCTTTCGTTCGTTGTGCGCGGCTCGGATGGCATTGCTTTGATGGCGGGGCTGGACATGGAAGGCATCTGTGCGTCCAGCGGTTCGGCGTGTTCGGCGGGCTCGCTGGAACCGAGCCATGTGATCTTGGCGATTGGCAAAAAGGAATCGGCCAATTCGCTCGTCCGCTTTTCACTCGGACGCGAGACGACTGCCGAAGAGGTGAATTTTGTCATTTCAATTTTACCAGAAGTCATCCGCCGCGCACAACTCGCCGGAAAAGCTGCCAGCCGTTTGTGAACGGATTGTTGATAGTGCCAGTAACTTTTACTTTTTAATTTTTCTGGCTCATATAGCTTGAACTGGTCGCAGTTAAAAAATTAAGATTCGGCCGGTGATGATTAAGCCGTCGGGAGTTGTTAGGCTTGTTCACAGCCCTTAATAAGAATAGAATTTTTAAAAGAAGACAGAATATTATAAGCGCATGAACCTCACGATCACCAAAGACCAGATCATCGCCGGGCTGCAAGCCGTGCAAAATGTCGTCAGCACCCGCACCACGCTGCCGATCCTTTCCAACGTCCTCATCCGCGCCGAGGGCAGCCATGTGGAATTCACCGCGACCGATCTCGACGTGACCGTCGCCTGCAAGGTCGAGGCCAAGGTCGTCAAGCCAGGCGCCACCACGCTGCCGGTAAAAAAACTCTTCGGCATCGTCCGCGAACTGACCGGCGAAATTGAAATAGAGACGGACGACAAAAATCTTTCCAGCATCCGCAGCGGCTCGTCGTTCTTCAAAATCCACGGCCTCGCCGCCGATGAATTTCCGCCGTTGCCGAAATTCAAGGACGACAAAAAGGTTGCCCAGCCGCAGGAAAACATCCGCGCGATGATCCGCAAGACCAGCTTTGCCGTCTCCACCGATGAATCCCGCTATGTTCTCAACGGCATTTTCATCAGCCTCAAGGAAGGCAAAATGACCTTTGTGGCCACCGACGGCCGCCGTCTCGCGCTCGTGGACGAGGAAGTGGACATTTCTGAAAAGAGCGCTGGCGAATTCATCGTGCCCGCCAAGGCCATCAACGAACTCAACCGCCTCTTGCAGGACAAAGGCGATGTGGAAATCAAGTTTGGTGAAAACCAGGCCTCCTTCGCGCTCAAGAATGAAAACGGTTTTTCCGTCCTGCTCATCACAAAATTGATTGAAGGAAATTATCCGAACTACCGGCAGGTCATTCCCGGCGAGGCCAAGGAACGCATCGGCGTTGGCCGCGAGGAACTCGTGCAGGCGCTGCGCCGCGCGGAAATCATGACCAGCGAGAAGGCCAATTCCGTCAAGCTGTCCTTTGGCAAAAATGTCCTGACCATCACCGCGAACTCCCCCGAAGTCGGCGAGGCGCGCGAGACGATGGCCATCAATTACAAGGGCAAGGAACTCGCCATCGCCTTCAATCCGCGCTACCTCATTGACCCGCTCAACGCGCTGACCGAGGACGAAGTGTTCATCGAGCTGATTGACGAACTCAGCCCCGGCGTCATCAAGATCAACGGCCCGTTCCTCTACGTCGTCATGCCGATGCGGCTGAACTGAAATAATTTGAATCAATCAAAGAGGCTGGATTATTCCGGCCTCTTTTTTATTGCAGAATATGTGGTGGCGTGACGGTGGAGCCGAGCGAGCAGGTTGGAGTATCGCCAATTTTTTTTGATGGAATAGCTGCCGCCCAGCGGACACCCGGGAATCTTGCCCGCGCTGTTGAGTTTGATGTATGGCGTCAGGCTGGTGGGGAAATGGATGGCGTCGCCATTGGTCAGGTGATGTTCCAAGGCAAACTGGTTGGCGGCGGCATCAATCTGGCGTAGGTTGTTGATGCAGGCGTTTGCGGGACTCGTGTGGAAACCGCAATAGTTTGGAACAAAGACCCAAACTAGGAAGGCACATATGCAAACAACAAGAAGCACTTCTGGCAACGTGAACGCCAAACGAGAGATTTTATTGTGTTCACTCATATTATCAAGTGAACACCGCCCGCCGAATTCTGTTGCGCCGATTTTTTACCGTCTCCGTCCGCCGGGCGCGAAGTGGTAGCCGCCGTGGACGCGGCCGCCGCGCACTTTGCCGGGGAAACCCGCCGGCGCACCGGCCTTGGGTTCCTCAAACAGCGCGGTGTAGGTGTAGTTGAAATTTTCCAGCTTCACGCGCGGGATTTTCTGGCTGATGAAGCGTTCGATGGCGAAGACGTGCGGCGCGTCCTCGGCCACCATGATGGTGAAGGCGTCGCCGGTGTTCTCGGCGCGGCCGGTGCGCCCGATGCGGTGGATGTAATCCTCCGGATGCTGCGGCACGTCGTAGTTGATGACGTGGCTCACGTCCGCGATGTCCAGCCCGCGCGCGGCGATGTCCGTGGCGACAAGCACCTCGTATTTGCCCTCGCGGAAACCTTCGAGCGCCTGCTCGCGTTCCTTCTGCGTGCGGTTGGAGTGCAGCACGGCGACGGCGTGGTTGTTGCGCTTGAGCAGACCCGCGACGCGATCCGCGCCGTGTTTCGTGCGGCAGAACACCAGCACGGAATTGTAATTCACCCGCTTCAACAGTTCGAGCACCAGGTCGGTCTTCTGCATGTCGGACACGGGATAGATGACGTGCTTGACCGTCTCGGCGGGCGTGCGGCGCGCGCCAATCTCGATGGTCTCCGGCTCGTGCATCGCCCATTGGATGAGCGTCTCGATCTGCGGCGGAATGGTGGCGGAAAACAGCGCGCTGTGGCGCTTGCGCGGGCATTTTTCCACCAAGCGGCGCACGTCGGGCAGAAAGCCCATGTCGAGCATGCGGTCGGCCTCGTCGAGGACGAGAAATTCCACCTTGTCGAGCCGCAACGTGCCTTGTTCGAGATGGTCCAGCAGCCGTCCGGGCGTGGCGGCGACGATGTCGGTGCCGGCCTTCAATTCGTCATTCTGCTTGCCATAGCCGACGCCGCCATAGACGACGGTGACTTTCAAATCCGTGAAGCGCGCGTAGTCGCGGATGGCGGTCTCGACCTGCGACGCGAGTTCGCGGGTCGGCTCGAGGATGAGCGCGCGCGGGCCGACAGGATTGTGATGGCCGAGCTTGGAAAGAATGGGCAAAGCAAACGCCGCCGTCTTGCCGGTGCCGGTCTGCGCGCTGCCGATGACGTCCTTGCCGGACAGCACCAGCGGGATCGCGCGAAGCTGGATCGGCGTCGGTTCCGTGTAGCCCACGGCGCGGACGCCTTGGAGCACCTTTTCACTTAATCCCAGCGCGGCGAATTTCATGTCGGGCTTCCTTCCGTCGCGGCCGGAACTTCCGGCTGCCCCGGCGTTTCAACAACCGGTGCGGCGACAGCTTCAACGGCTGCTGTCGGCGTCTCAACCGGTTCGGCAAGTTGCGTGACCGGCTCGGCGGCGAGCGTTTCCGGCGTGACCGTTTCAATGGTCGTGGCGGCCTCGGCTTCGGCGGCGGGCTTTTCCGCAGCCGTTTTCTTGGCCGGCTTGACCGGCTTGGGCAAAGGTTTCTTCGCCGTCTCCATCCGGCCATCGGCGAATTCCAGCACGGCACCCTGATGAATCAGCCAGTGCAAATCCACGATGACCGCCGTTTGTTCCGGCGTCGCCTCGGGCGCGGCGGGTTCGGCCGGCTTGGCCGGAGCCGCTGGTGACGGTGCGGAAGCACTTTCGCCTTCGGCCACCGGCGCTGGCGCGATGGGAATTTCCGTGACGGGCGCTTTCACCACCTTGGGCGTCGGCGCGAGCGCCTCGATCAGTTTCTTCCGCGTGCATTTCGCGTTGCCGTTGACGTATTCGATGATGCGCTTGATGTTTTCCGAAACCGGCGTGGTCTCGAGGTCGAGGAACGTCGGTCGCGCGACGCTGACGTGCGTGACGGTCTTGTTGACCTTGAAGAATTGCAGGCCGTATTGCGCGAACTGCTGGCTCAATTTCGTCGCGATGGGCAGCGGGAAAAACTTCTGCTGCTCCCATTCCTGGCGGATGAGCCGCTGCAGCCCGTTGTCGCGCAGACTGCGGCTCGGCAAACCGGCCACGATGAGCGTCTCGACCGGCTTGATGATCGAATCCTTGTGCGTCGCGCGGAAATGTTTTTCGACTTCTTCCATCGTCGCGAGTCTGAGCGGCTCCGGGACATTGAGGCAGACGTATTCCGTCTTGAAGCTCTGGTCTTCGACCCATTTCTTCACGACGACCTCGTCCTTCACGATCTTGACGCGCGCCTTGAACATATCGAACGGCATCCGCGAAAACTTTTCCGCGTGCAATTTGCGCAACTGGTTTTGGTAATCGTGATGGTTCGGCGGGCCAAGAATTTCGCCGCTCAAACCGCATTGCGCGACGAACGTGTAGACGCCCTTCGGCGGTTCCGTCGCCGTGCGTTCGGCATTGTAAAACGTGGCAAAATGATTTTTCAGGACGTGCGCGACGGCCTCGTCCTCGTTCGTCCACGGGGTTTCATCAAGCGCGCAGGCGAACAGCGGCTGTGCCGCCGCGCCGGACTTTTTGGTGAGCAGGACGGAATAGCGTTCCGCCTTCTGCAAGATCAGCAGCGCGATCTTGAACAGCGGATACGCGCGGCCGGTCACCTTGATCTGGCGCGCGAGCTGTTCGACGCCGCGTTCTTCGGGAATGAACGCAACATTCAGCTCCGGCAACGGCGCGGGCGGCGCGGGACGTTCGCGCGGTTCATCGCGCCGGTCGCCGCCACGGAAACCGCCCTGGCGGTCACCAAACTTGGAACCGCCGCCACGCGGCGCACCGCCAAAGCCGCCCCGGCGTTCACCGCCGCCAAAGCCACCTCCGCCCGCACCATCGCGGCGCGGGGCGCGGCGTTCGCCGGGCTTGCCGCTGAAGGTGCGCTCGGGCTTGACGCCCTCGTTGCCGGTGAACTTGGCGAATTTGTTGGCCTCGGTTTTCCCCTGCGCCCACGCGGGCTGGAAGAGGTTGTCCAAGTTGAGGTCGAGATCGGAAACAGTGCTCATGTAAAAACGAAAATTAGGAATGAATAAAAATTACTTGGCTTCGGCGGCGGGGGCGGCGGCGCGCTTGGCGTGGATGGCCTCGATAATTTTCTTGGCGAGCTCCGGTTTTTCCACGAGCGTTTTTTTCGCGGCGTCACGACCCTGGCCGATGAGCGCGCCGTCGAATTGCAGATACGCACCGCGTTTATCCACCGCGCCGCACTCGATGCCCACATCGAGAATGCTGCCTTCCTTGTCAATGCCGTGGTTGTAGATGATGTCAAACTCCGCCTCGGCAAACGGCGGCGCAACCTTGTTCTTCACGATTTTGACTCGCGTGTGGTTGCCGTAAACATTGCCGGCGGCGTCTTTCAACTGGTCTTTGCGGCGAATGTCCATGCGGACGCTCGCGTAAAATTTCAGCGCCTTGCCGCCGGGCGTGGTTTCGGGGCTGCCAAACATGACGCCGACTTTTTCGCGCAATTGGTTGGTGAAAATGCAAGTGGTCTTGGACTTCGCCAAAATCGCGGTGAGCTTGCGCAAGGCCTGCGACATCAAGCGCGCCTGCATGCCCATCGTGGCCATGCCCATGTCGCCGTCGAGTTCGGCCTTCGGCACGAGCGCGGCGACGGAATCAATGACGATGACGTCGAGCGCGTTCGAGCGCGCGAGCGTTTCGCAGATGGTCAGCGCCTCTTCGCCTGACGACGGCTGCGAGACGAGCAGGTCGTCGAGGTTCACACCGAGTTTTTTGGCGTAGCCGGGATCCAGCGCGTGTTCCGCGTCGATGAACGCCGCCAGGCCGCCGGCCTTTTGCGCGTTGGCGATGACGTGCAGCATCAGCGTGGTTTTGCCGGACGATTCCGGGCCGTAAATTTCCACCACGCGTCCGCGCGGAATGCCGCCGACGCCGAGCGCGAGGTCAATCGCCAGCCCGCCGGTCGGGATGACGTCAATTTTCACCAGCGCGCGCGCGTCGCCGAGGCGCATGATTGCGCCGTCGCCGTAGGCTTTGGTGATGGACGAGATCGCGGCATCGAGTTCGCGTTCGCGCGTGGCGGCGGCTTTGGACTCGACGACAGATTTTTCCACGGACTTCTCGGATTTGACGGCCATAAAATTCAGGGGCTGTTTTTTGATTTAACGGACAGGAAGGTTAATAAATTAAAGCCAGATAGTCAAACGCCGATGTCGGCGTCACGCGGTGGGACGGCCTGATTTGAAGTTTCCGTTTTTTCGCGCTGGCTACGCCGCGCCGTGGCCGCCGGGCGGATTTTTCAACTGCTCCTGCCGCGCGCGGATGGTTTCCGCTTCTTCGCGGATGTTGACCAGTGAAATTTGCGTGGCATGAAACAGGTTCACGCAGCCGCCGACCAGGCCGGTCACGCCCACGATGCCGAGCACCAGCCCCAGGCCGACGACCGCTTGCAGGGCGAGTTCGCTGCCGAATTGTCCCGCCACCGCGCCGAGCAGGGTCACCAGCGTCGCCACCACGAACGCGCCCAGCGCGACGTAGATGAAATGCAGCGCGCGCAGCAGCAGCGACGCCTGCCGCTCGACGCGGTTGACGTGGCCGAGGAATTTTTCCCCGCGCGGCCGCGTCTCGCGCTCCGATTCTTTCAGCAGTTCGCGCATGGACTCGCGGGTGCGCAGGAGGCGGTTGATGGTGCTTAACGCCAGCAGGCACGACGCGTTGGTCAGCAGCGCCGGCGCGGCGATGAACGTCAGCACGGCGAACGGATTGTTGGACAGCAGGTTGTTTCCCATGGTTTCGATGAATGATTAAACCGCCCGCTTATTACGGTCAAAGCGGCAAACCGTCAACTGCTCATTCCAAAACGCCGCCGGGAAATTTTTTATGAATGCCGGCTAGGGTGCGTTCGTGGAGCCGGCGGCCGATTCCTTGATAAACTGGTCCAGCACCGTCAAATAGCCGTCGAGCGAATCGCCGGCATCGGGGCCGAGCGTGCGCTTCAGCTCCCGCAGCTCGTCGGCGGACGACTGGGCTTCGCGCCGCAGGTCGTCCAGGTTCATTTTTCCGCTCAACAGGCCGGCGACCAGCTCGTCGTATTTGCCGGCGGCCTCGGGCGAGCCGGCCAGCATCTGCTCACGGATTTTGCGGATGACGTTCGTGTTCAAGGCCGGTTGCGGCAGTGTTGCCACCGTGGCCGCATTGGTTTTCAGCAACGCCGCCAAGGCCGTTGCCGTGGGCAGATTGGTCGGCATCGGGCTGGCGGCGGCCGGCGCGACCGCGTTGGTGCCGAACGCCAGCCGCGCGACCTTCTGGCGCGGCACGGTGATTTTGCCCAGCGCGTCGCTGTCCAAGACCACCGCGTCGGCGGACACCGACAGCACCTTGCCGGAAAAACGGTCGCCGTTCTGCAGCTCCAACTGATCGGCGCGCAGCCCGGACGCGGCGCACAGGAAAATCATTCCCGGCCAGAGCAACTGCCGCTTGAAATTCATGGCGAAGGTTAGCCCATCCGGGAAATCTCCGCAAATGCCGCCGCGACTCCCGCTTGACAAGCTTCCGCCGCATGACAAATTTGAAGCCATGAAAACAAATCTCTATTTCCGTTACGCCACCCTGCTCGCCACCGTCCTTCTGGCCTTTGGCCTCGTGACCCGTGGCCACGCCCAGGCCAACACCACCATCACCACGCTGGACGAAGCCTACGCGACTCTCGCCCAGGCCGACCACGATTATCAAGGCCATCGCGCGCGCGCCATGAAACAGATTGAAGCGGCCGTCAAGGAACTCGGCGGCGCCATCAGCGGCCACGGCAAGGGGCATGAACCGCAGGGCACGTCCGACGCGCAGCTCAAGGCCGCGCAGGCTTTGCTCCAGCAGACCACCGGCAGCCTTTCCGGCAAGGCGCTCAAGCACGTCAACGCCGCCATCGCCCAGATCACCGAGGCGCTGGCCGTGAAATAAATCCGCCGGCCAACGGCCGAATTTTCCAATCACCGCCCGCCCGGCGAAAACCGTGCGGGCGGTTTTATGTCCAGCGGTGACGGACAGAACGAAACGTATTTCTGCTCGCATCCGGCGGCTTTGGCTGGCTACGCTTCGGCCGACAAAATCCCCGCCAGACAAAAATGAAGATTGCCAAAATAGTTTCTTTGGCCGCGCTGCTCGGCGCGGTGATGAGTTTGCCGGCCGCGCCCATCCGCGACCCGCACTCGCCGGGCTTTGTCACGGCCACGGAACTGCCCGATGGCCGCGTGCCGACGGCGGACGCGGACGGAAATTTTATCATCGGCCCGACGCATCTTCCGGCACCGGAAATGACCACCAACGCACTGCAAGGCACGGTGGTTGAATTCACCATGAGGTCGGCGGACAGCAAGATTTATCCCGGCATCGCGCGCGAACCGAACACCTTCGGCACGCCCGACACCAACGACCCGGCCAGGCTCATCGTGACCACCAGCCATCCCGCGCCTTACACGCGGCGCGTGGCGGTTTATGTGCCCAAGCAATACGTCCCCGGCACCGCTGCGCCGTTCATCGTCGGCGCGGACGGGCCGGATTGCGCGCTGTTCACCGCGCTGGACAATTTGATCGCGGAGAAAAAAGTGCCGGTGATGATCGCCATTTCCATCGCCAACGGCGGCGGCGATGCGCAGGGCAGCGAACGCGGTTTGGAATACGACACCCTGTCCGGTCGCTACGCCGAGTTCGTCGAGCAGGAGGTTTTGCCGCTCGTGGAAAAGAAATGTTCCGTGACGCTCACGAAAAATCCCGACGCCCGCGCGACGATGGGCACCAGCTCCGGCGGTTCCTGCGCGCTGGGCATGGCGTGGTATCATCCCGGGCTGTATCACCGCGTGCTCGCGTATTCCGGCACGTTCGTGAACCAGCAATGGCCGCCCAACGCCGCCACGCCGCACGGCGCGTGGGGTTATCACGAGCGGCTGATCCCGGAAGCTCCCGCGCAGCCGCTGCGCCTCTGGCTGGAAGTCGGCGACCGAGATTTGCTGAATCCAAACATCATGCGCGACAATATGCACGACTGGGTCGTTGCCAATGAGAACATGGCGAAAGTGCTCGCCGCGAAAAATTATCATTACCAGTTCGTCTTCGCCCGCAACGCCGGCCACGGCGACCGCGCGGTGAAACAACAAACCCTGCCCGAAGCCTTGGAATGGCTGTGGCACGACTGCCCGCCGGCGACGAAGTGATCCGGTTTTTTCTTTGCGTGCGGTTCGCGGTTGAATCGGATCGTGGCCGATTCGGAAGGGATGGCATCCGCCCTGCTTTACGGGAAGGTGATTTGGCTGGCGGGTCGAAACGCGGCCGTTTCCGACCGACCAGGCCGGATCAGGCTCAATAAATCCAATGAATGCCAATTTTCCCGGCGGCAGTGAAATGCCCAAGACGCTCCCGGCGCGGCTGGCTGAAAAAATTGTGTCCCTTGGCGTGTCCCCAAAGAAGGCATTGGAGTATCTGGCTTTGTTTGTGGTGCTGGGCATCATCTATTACTGCGAACTTACGCGCGGCCGCCAGCAAGCCGCCTGCAGCACCACGGAACAGGTCATCTATTTTTCCGACCTGCCGCTGATCTTTCTGAAATATTTTCTCTGCACCGCGTGGCCGTTCGCCATTGTGGCCGCCTATGATTCCACTTGGACAACCAAAGATGCGGGCAATGTTTTTCTCGCCGGCTACGTCGCGGCCAACTGGGTCTGGTTCCACCACACCGGCTGCGGCTTTTGCATCTTGGCGGCTTCATTCCGCACCATCCCGCTCGTCTGTGGCGCGATGCTGGCGCACAAACTCGGCGCGTGGCGTCACCGTTCCCGACAGGAGGAATGAACCGCAGGTTGACTTGTCCGGTAAGTTTTCTTGCCTGCGGATGATGGCCGATGGCCTGTCCCCGATGTTTGCAAGCTTGCGGATGACGTCCGCAAGCGATCCCGCAAGACGAACAAGCTTGCAGACCACGTCCGCAAGGCTGTAAACCGCGTCCGCAAGCCTGCGCCTGAAACCGGATAGTCATCCGACGATGTCCGCAAGCTATCCGATGACATTCGCAAGCCAGTCAACTTCGTTCGCAAGCGTGCGAACCTCCTCAGCAAGCCTGCAAACTGCGTAGGCAAGCCTGCGGACGACGTTTGCAAGTCATCAAATTGGGCTGAACCGGCTGAAACCGGCGGGTTTTCGTCAAAAACCGCTCAAAACCGGCAATTTTGCCGCCCCGACGGGGCTGGCCTGCCGCGCCGTAGTCGGACGAAGGCGGGGGAATGGGGTGGCGCGGGTGGCGACAAAGATTTCGCTCCTGACGGAGCTGGTAGGGCGCGTCACTCCGTGCGCGCCGTCGTGGCGAATCCGAGGGCGATGGTTGCAATCGGCGGCGGGCAGAGGACTGCTCGCCCTACCAACCGCAACGCGGTTGCAGCATTCAGCCCAGCGTTGGAGCGAAGCGACTACGCTGGGTGAACGGGCAGAATGAAAACAACTCTGAAGGAGTTACAGCAAGAAGCGGAGGTGATGCAACCCCTTCAGGGTTGAAAAATTTCGGGGCAGGTAACCCAGGGTAGCTCGTGCCTCGCAACCCTGGGCTGATGGATTTGAATCCCGTTGGGATTCACAGGCAGAACGCGTTCACCGGAATTGGTCGAAGAATGAATGATCAACCTCGAAAACTTCTTTGCGACGAAGGCCGAGTTGCTTGGTTTCAAAAAGCTCAACCAATCTTTCCCCGTCGACCATTTCAATAGGAATTACGCCATCGCGATTAGCTTCTTTTTCAGCATCGGGACTGAACCAACCAGTGGTGATGAAAATTCCTTTGTCAGCTCGTCCCATAACCGCATTTCTGAAATCACCAACTTGTGCGCGGCTGACTGAACTCCGAATTTTTTTGCACTGAAATAAAACCTTCATGGTTACGAACGGATTCAGGCGAAGAATTCCTGTTCCATCAAGTCCGCCATCGTGGCTCTTGCCAGTTACTACAACCCGCTCAAGACCGTATTCGTGAAGAAGTCGTTTACTAAGTCTTTCAAAACCGTCTGCCGACAAGGATTGGAGAACTTCGAGGAGTTCGTTCTCTTCAGCTTCTTCAGGTGTTTGAACTTCAATTTCACCTTCTAGAATTGCAGGCGTGACTTCTGGTTGTTTTACTCGCACTCCGCGCGTTTCAGCATGAATCTTTACCCATTTCTGAACAAGTTGCCGGCTTTGTTCTTCTGTCAGTTGAGCTTTTACTCCTTCGGGTGTGAGTGTCCAAATTCCCCGACGAGAACCGTCAATCAAGCCTGCCCAGACAAGATATTGTCGTGCCCACTGCACTTGGTTCTGAAAACGCACATTGCCAGACTTGTTGCGACGCTCACGTTCCTCAATCGGAAGTTTTACAGCATCGGCAATTAAATCATAAGTGTCACGGGCTTCACCCGAGCCACCGAGTTTCCGCAGCGCATCCAACAGAAGCGGTATCCATCTTATGAATTCAGCATGTCCTGTTGGTTTCGCCATAAATTTAATTCCTCGTTGTTGCCAGTTCTTCTTCAAAATCCACAATCTCCTTGATCTGCACCAGAAACCAGCGGTCAATTTTCGTGAGGTTGAAAATCTCCTCGATGGTGAAGCCGGCACGCAGGGCGTGGCGGATGAAGAAGATGCGTTCGGCGTTGGGCACGCTCAGCTTGCGGCTGATGACGTCGCGCGGGAGGATGTCGCGGTCGCCATAGACTTCCGTGCCGATGCGCCACGGTTTGCCGTCGCCGCCCAGGCCGCTGCGGCCGATCTCCAGCGAGCGCAGGCATTTTTGCAGGCTTTCCTTGAACGTGCGGCCGATGGCCATCGCTTCGCCGACGCTTTTCATCTGCGTGGTGAGCGTGGGGTCGGCTTGCGGGAATTTCTCGAAGGCAAAGCGCGGAATCTTGGTGACGACGTAATCAATGCTTGGCTCGAAGCTCGCCGGGGTTTCGCGCGTGATGTCGTTCTTGAGTTCGTCGAGCAGATAGCCGACGGCCAGCTTCGCTGCAATTTTAGCAATCGGGAAGCCCGTTGCTTTTGATGCCAGAGCGGAGCTGCGGCTGACGCGCGGGTTCATCTCGATGATGACCATGCGGCCGTTCTCCGGGCTGACGCCGAACTGGATGTTCGAGCCGCCGGTCTCGACGCCCACAGCGCGGATCACGGCGAAGCTCTGGTCGCGCATGATCTGAAATTCCTTGTCGGTCAGCGTCTGGATGGGCGCGACGGTGATGCTGTCACCGGTGTGGACGCCCATGGGATCGAAGTTCTCGATGGAGCAGATGATGACGCAGTTGTCGGCCTTGTCGCGCATCACTTCCATCTCGTATTCCTTCCAGCCGAGGAGGGATTCTTCGATGAGGATTTCGTTCACGGGCGAAAGTTCGATGCCGTTTTTGGCGATGGCTTCAAACTCTTCCTGATTGTAGCCGATGCCGCCGCCCGTGCCGCCGAGCGTGAACGCCGGCCGGATGATGAGCGGAAACTTGCCGATCTTTTTCGCAACGTCGCGGGCTTCGTCCAGATTGTGCGCGACGCCGGAGATGGGAACATCGAGGCCAATTTTCAGCATCAACTCTTTGAAAGCGAAACGATCTTCGCCGCGATGGATGGCGTCGGGTTTTGCTCCGATCATTTCCACGTCGTGACGTTCGAGCGCGCCGTTTTTGTGAAGGGACATAGCCGTGTTCAGCGCTGTCTGGCCGCCGAGCGTGGGGAGCAAGACGAGTTTGCCCTTCGCGCCGAGGCGTTTCATTTCCTCTTTCTCGCGGATGATGATCTTCTCCACGCATTCGGGCGTGATCGGCTCGATGTAGGTGCGGTCGGCGAACTCCGGATCGGTCATGATGGTGGCCGGGTTGGAGTTGATGAGGACGACGCGATAGCCTTCCTCGCGCAGGGCTTTGCAGGCCTGCGTGCCGGAATAATCGAACTCGCACGCTTGGCCGATGATGATCGGGCCGGCGCCGATGATGAGGACGCTGTGGATGTCGGTGCGTTTGGGCATTTGGAAATTTATGATTTACGATTGTGCGGCGACGCGCGGCCAAATCGTTGGTTCAAACGGGCAAGATTGAACACCGATTTGGGACGGAACGAAAGAAAAAAGCCGGTTCACTTTCGTGAAAACCCCGCCGCCGCGCCGGTCATCGGCACGAAGCGCACGGGCAACCGCGCCTGCTCCACCAGCCGGTCGCCGAGTTTTTCAAAAACGAACAGCTCCTGCCCGTCGAGCGGGCCGACGGGAATGAGCATCCGCCCGCCGGCCTTGAGCTGGCGGATCAGCGGCGCCGGCACCGCTTCGGGCGCGCAGGTCACGATGACGCTGTCGAACGGCGCGGCCTCGGGCCAGCCGGCGGAACCGTCGCCGAGGCGCAGATGGACATTGAAGCAGCCCAGGCGGCGCAAAGTCTCTCCAGCCAGGCGCGCGAGCGGTTCGACGATTTCGATGGAGTAAACTTCAGTCACAAGTTGCGCGAGCACGGCTGCTTGGTAGCCGGAGCCGGAGCCGATTTCCAGCACGCGGTCGGCGGGCTGCGGATTGAGCTGCGTCGTCATGGTTGCCACGATCCAGGGCTGGGAAATCGTCTGACCAAAACCAATGGGCACGGCATGATCTTCGTAAGCGAGCGGTTGTTTGTCCTCGGGAACGAACTCATGGCGCGGCACATGTTCCATCGCCGCGCGCACCGCCGGCGGAAATTCCGACAGCTGTTCCCGCACCATGCGTTTCCGCGCGGCATCGAACAGGATGCGGTGGCTGAACCAATTTTTCATCGTCCACGCCTCGTCAAGCGGCCTTGAAAATCTTCCGGTGGAGGCATTCCCAACTGGCCGCTCCATGACACCTTACGCCCAAGTTTCCGGCGGCTCAACTGCGCCGTTGGCCGGTCGCCGCCTTGATTTTCTTGATTCAGGCGGGTTGCGTTCCTAGCATCGGCTCATGAATCCAGAAGCCAGCGGTCTTCCTGATGCCGGCCGCTTTTCGATGAAACGATGGTCGCCCGTCGCGGCGCTGGCGCTGCTCGGGGCGCTGGTCACTGGCTGTCCGCACAACGATTATACGGTCGAACTGAAACCCACGGCCAGCGGCGTGGAACGCACGCTGACGTTTTACCGCGCCGACGGCGGCAACTCCAACGGCGTGCCCAATTACCAGGAATTTCCCGCCGACGAGCTCGCGGCCATCGCGCGGGTTTATCCGGCCAACGCGGTGAAAGCGGACGGCCAGCGCCACGTCGCCAGCGGTGAATTTTCCGGCGCGCTGCCGAATGACGTTGGCGGCGCCGGCTCCTGCACGAATCTCGTCACGAGCCTCGGTGCCGCCGGATTTTACCTGGAGCGTTTTCGCGGCGACGACGACCTGGCCGGCCGGACGGAAAAACAGTTCCGCGCGGCGGACAAGCTCACTGATTTGGCCATGGGCTGGACGCAAACCGAGTTTGGCCGCGAGCGCGGCTACAAAAAGCTGCGCAAATTTCTGGATGAAGATTTCCGGCGCGACGTCCGGAACGCCGGGCTGTATTTTTGGGCTGGTGAAATCAGCGCCTTGTCCAACACCAACGCGCCGGAAGAATTCACCGCCCGGTTTGCCCAGTATCTCTGCGAGCGCGGTTATGTGAAACTTTCGGACATCCCGGAGCTGTCGCCGGCCTTCAGCGGCGATGGCACTAATTCCGGTCCGGTCCTGCGTTTGATCCAGCGATTGGTGGCGGAGAAGATGGGTCTGGCGGCATCCGACCCGCCGCCCAAGTCCCTGGCGGTGCTGGCGGATCCCGCCGCGCTGGAGCGGTCCTGGACAAATTATCTGGCCCAGACCGGTCTCTATCGCGCGCGGGTCAAGGAATGGGAAAAGAAAAAGCAAACGGAGCCCGGCCTGAAAAAGCCGGAGCCGCGCGAATTGCCGGGCGATTTGTTTGAAGACCTGCTGGAACCGTTCAAGCTCTTTGGCGGCGAGGCCGATCAGCTCACCGTCAAGCTGGCGCTCGCCCACGCGCCCGCCCACACCAACGGCAAATGGCAGGACGGACAGGTGGTCTGGGCCGCCAGCCTGGATGAAAATCGCGCGCTGCCCGCACTTTGTTACGCCAGTTGGAGCAGTCCCGCCGCCGAGTTTCAAAAAGCGCATTTCGGCCGCGTGCTGCTCGACGGCGATGAACTGACGCAGTATTGCCTGTGGCAATGCAGCCTCGGCGGAGAACAGGTTCCGCAATGGGAGAATTTTCTGGCCGGCTTGCAGCCCGGTCAGGAACTGACCAATAAACTCGACGCTTTCCAGTTCGCCACCGAACCGGCCCGGCCCGCAGCCAGGGACAAACAAAATCAATTGGAGGCCGGCCGCAAATTATTGAAGGACGCCTTGAAAAGGCCGGACGCCGGCTCCAATTCAAAATAGCGGGCGTTGATTCACTTGGGTCAAGCCCGGCGTGGCGGCGAATTATTTAGGCGGGAACCGCACGGCATGCCACGGCTGGCTGCCCTCGGAAATTTTCAGCGTGACGTTGGTGGTGCCGACGAGTTTGGCGCCGGCGGCTTGCAGCCAGTTGTCAATCGTCTGGCCGTGCGTCTGAAGATTGAACCCGCCCAGCACGACGTATTGCACGCGCTGGCGGATTTGCGCCGGCGGATCGGTCAGGAGAAAATGCTCCACGCGCCGCGTGCCGAACGGCCGCCACAGCGAGATGTCGCAGTCGTCGGCATCGCCGATGAAACCGACCACCCGCAAATCCGGCGGCAGCAGTGCGCGCACGCCGGCGAGCGCGTCGTTGCGTTGCGAATAGACGGTGTAAACTTTCAGCGCGCGCGCGATGGCGGGCTGGTTTGGATGTTGCGCCGCCAGCCTGGACAAAATGGTTTTGGCCGGCCACAGCGGACGGTCCGGCGACAGCACCAGGACGACGAAGGCCAAAACCAAAGTTGCGCCCGCCAACGCGCGCCACCAACGGCGGCGGACGATTTGCGACTGCCCGGCTCCGGCGAGCAGCAGCGGCAGCAGCGGCAAATAATACGGCGCGACGAGCCGGGGCGCCGTGTTCAAGCCCGATTTCATGCAGTAGGCGAGCAGCGAAAACCACGCCGCGACCTGCACGCACCGGCAAAGCTGCATTGGCATGGCCAAATTGACCGGCGACGGGCGGGAACTTCCACGAATCCGCCACGCGCCGAACACCGACAGCACCAGCAACAGGCTGACGCCAAAACCAAGCCCCACCCAATCCTCGGTCGGCAGCTCCCCGATGATGTAAATGCCGTCTTCGAAGTTGGCGCTCATCGCCTGGACGATGCCGTGCGGCAGGATCAGCAGCGCGTGCTGGTTCCACCAGCCGGCCAGCGGAAAGATTGGCGGCACAAAGTTGCCCAGCAGCAGTTGCGCGCCATTGCCCAGGATGCCGACCACGGGCTGATGAATTTCCATATGAACCTGTTCAACGGATCTTCCCAGCCAGTCGCCGCAATGGATTTGGTTCATCAGCGCCAGCGGCAAAAACGAGGCGATTCCCGCCAGCGCCAGCACCGGCAAGGCTGGCCGCCAGTTGCGCCACAGCAGCGGGAAAATCCGGAAGACCAAAACCAGCCACGGCAACAGCAGCGGCAGGCTGACGGGCTTGATGCCGGTCATCAGGGCGGCGGCCAAAATGGAAAGCCACAAATCCCCGGCCCGGCGCGACGCCCAGGCGCGACAGCCAAAATCCATCGCCGCCAGCGCGAAGACGGCGGCCAGGGCGTCGTTCCCGATGCTGCCGGCCTGGAGCAAAAAAGTGTAGCCGGCCGGCAGCAGCCACATCCACGCCCACGCGACGCGCGCGGAAACACCGAGCCGCGTGAACACGGAAAAGACCAGCCCCGGCAGCAGCAGGAACGGAATGAAGTTGACGAGAAAAATGGCGCGGTCGGAATGTGTGAACAGCACCACCGGCGTCGTCAGCCATTCAAACGCGCAGCCGCTGTAATTCATCCGGACGATGGCCGTGTGGATCCAGCACCACTGGCCGTGGGAAATCCATTGCAGGACACGCGCCAGATGGTAATTCAGGCCGGTGTAGTTGCTGGGCGGATAAATGGCACCGCCAACAAAAACCAGCAGCGCCAGCACCGCAAACGCGCCCGGCAGCGGCCGGCGTAAACGGCGAAGGACTTTTTTCCAGTCCGGAAAAATTCCGAGGATTGGCAAATCAAACTGTTTCCGACCAATAAAAAAAATCGCGGCGACGACGGCAAAAAAAACAGCGTAGCCCGGCCGGTTCAACTGCCCGATGGCCGACAAGCTCCAGCCGGCCAGATTCGCCAGCGCGCACCACCAAATCCAAAATCTGGCGAGCTTCATCCCGTCAAAAAAGTTTGGACTGGTTGCCCGTCGCCGGCTTCAGGCCAAGTTTTTTGTAGCTCAATTCCGTCGCGACGCGGCCTTGCGCGGTGCGGTTGAGGTAGCCTTCCATGATAAGATACGGCTCATAGACTTCCTCGATCGTGTCCGGCTCCTCGCCGACGGCGACGGCGAGCGAATTCACGCCGACCGGCCCGCCGCCAAATTTCACGATGACGGCTTCGAGAATTCTTTTGTCCATTTCGTCCAAACCGTTTTCGTCAATCTCCAGCATCGCCAGCGCCTTGTCAGCAACATCCTTCGTGATGCGGCCGTCGTGGCGCACCTGCGCGTAATCGCGCACGCGGCGGAGCAAATTGTTCACGATGCGCGGTGTGCCCCGGCTGCGTCGGGCAATTTCGTGCGCGCCCGCCGGGTCAATTTCCACGTTCAATAAATTTGCCGAGCGCAAAACAATTTTGTCCAGATCCGCCGCGCAATAATAATCCAGCCGTTCGCGCATTCCGAAACGCGTGAGCAGCGGCGCGGTGAGCAGGCCGCTGCGCGTCGTCGCGCCGATGAGCGTGAAGCGCGGCAGGTTCAACCGCACGCTGCGCGCGTTTGGACCCTGATCAATGATGATGTCCAGCTTGAAATCCTCCATCGCGGGATAGAGATATTCCTCGATGGTTTTTTGCAGGCGATGGATTTCGTCAATGAACAGCACGTCGCCTTCTTCAAGGTTCGTGAGCAGGCCGGCGAGGTCGCTGGCTTTCTCGATGGTCGGGCCGCTCGTCGCTTTGACATTTGCGCCCATCGCCTTCGCCAAAATATTGGCAATCGTGGTTTTGCCGAGGCCCGGCGGGCCGCTCAACAAAATGTGGTCGAGCGATTCGCCGCGCTGCTTGGCGGCGGCGACGGAAATTTCCAGCCGCTCCTTCACCTTGGGCTGGCCGGTGAAATCGGAAAAGAGCGAGGGCCGCAGCGTCATTTCCAGCGCCGCGTCGGGTTTGTTCAAGTTGGAGACCGGTCGTTCGGACATCGCAACCAGCTTGCGGAAAGCGCGCCGCAGCGGCAAGCGCGATTGCGCATGAAAAACCTCTGGATTATCAAAATTTATCCCGCTAGGCTTTGCGCCTTATGCCAAAGCGAAATGTTTTTATCGGTCTTTTGCTGCTTGCCGCCACCGGGGCTTTTGCCGGCGACGCGGACATCCACTTGCCGCTGCTCGACCAGGTGAGCTTTGTCCACGGCGCGGTCACGAGCCACGCGATCTTGTTTTTCGGGCTGTTTGTCTGCGCCGTCGGCGCGGCGTTCGGCATCTGGGAATACACCCGCACCCGCGCGCTGCCCGTCCACAAATCCATGCGCGACGTTTCCCACATCATCTGGGAGACGTGCAAAACCTACCTGTGGCAGCAGGGAAAATTTCTGGCCGCCATCTGGGCGCTCATCGCGGTTTGCATGATCTACTATTTCAGCGGGCTGCAGCACAAGCCGTTCACCGAGGTGCTGGTCATCCTCGCGTGTTCCGTGTTCGGCATTCTCGGCAGCTACGGCGTCGCGTGGTTCGGCATCCGCATCAACACCACCGCCAACTCGCGCGCGTCGTTCGCGGCGCTGCGCGGCGACCCGCTGAAAACCTTGTTCATCCCGCTGCAGGCCGGCATGAGCATCGGCCTGCTGCTCATCTGCGTGGAGCTGGCGTGCATGATCGGCATCCTTATTTTCATCCCGACCGAGCTCGCCGGGCCGTGCTTCATCGGTTTCGCCATCGGCGAATCGCTCGGCGCGAGCGCGCTGCGCATCGGCGGCGGCATCTTCACGAAAATCGCCGACATCGGTTCCGACCTGATGAAAATTGTCTTCAACCTGCCGGAAGACGATCCGAAGAATCCCGGCGTCATTGCCGACTGCACCGGCGACAATGCCGGTGATTCCGTCGGCCCGACGGCGGACGGCTTCGAGACCTACGGCGTGGTGGGCGTGGCGCTCATCGCGTTTCTGGCGCTGGCGCTGGCGTTGTCGCCGCTGCTGTGCGCCAAGCTCATTCTCTGGATGTTCGCCATCCAGGTGCTGATGGTGCTGACGTCGCTCGGCTCGTTTTATTTCAACATGGCCGTCGCCAACTTTCGTTACGGCGGCAAAAAAGATTTTGACTGGGAGGCGCCGCTCACCGACCTGGTGTGGATCACGAGCATCGTTTCCATCCTCGTCTGTTTCGGCGCGAGCAAGCTGCTGCTCGGCGATTTCACCATCACGCAAGATGGCGCGACTGTCCCGCTGCCAAACCTCTGGTGGGTGATCTCGGCCATCGTCGGCTGCGGCACGCTCGCCGGCGCGCTGATCATGGAGTTCACGAAAATTTTCGTCAGCACCAAGTCGCGGCACGTCCAGGAAATCACCACCGCGTCCGACCAGGGCGGCGCGTCGCTGAACGTCCTGTCCGGTTTTGTCGCCGGCAATTTCTCCGCGTTCTGGATGGGCATGGTCATTCTTGCGCTGATGTTCACCTCGTTTCTGTTCTCGCAAAATGCCGACTTCGTCGCGCTCATCCCGGCGAAATTTGTCTTCGGCGCGCCCATCTTCGCATTCGGCCTCGTCGCGTTCGGTTTTCTCGCGATGGCGCCGGTGACCATCGCCGTGGACAGCTTCGGCCCGGTCACGGACAACGCGCAGTCTGTTTATGAATTGAGCCGCATCGAAAAGCTGCCCGGCATCAGCGCGGAAATCGAACGCGATTTCGGCTTCACCCCAAACTTTGGCAGCGCAAAGCTTGAATTGGAAAAGGGCGACGGCGCGGGCAACACCTTCAAGGCCACCGCCAAACCGGTGCTTATCGGCACCGCCGTCGTCGGTTCCACCACGATGATTTTCGGCATCATCATGCTGCTCGAACACGTCTTCGGCGACGCCGTCAGCCGCCTGAGCCTCGTCATGCCGCAAATTATTTTTGGCCTGCTCATGGGCGGCGCGGTGATCTACTGGTTCACCGGCGCCTCCTGTCAGGCGGTCGTCGCCGGCGCTTACAGCGCGGTCGTCTTCATCAAGAAAAACATCAAGCTGGACAAGGAGGCCGCGTCCATCGAGGACAGCAAACGCGTCGTGGAAATCTGCACGCGCTACGCGCAAAAAGGTTTGATCAACATCTTCGTCGTCGTGTTTTGTTTCGCGCTCGGCCTGCCGTTCATCAACCCGTATTTTTTCATCGGCTATCTCATCGCCATCGCGTTTTTCGGTTTGTTCCAGGCCATTTTCATGGCGAACGCCGGCGGCGCGTGGGACAACGCCAAGAAAATCGTCGAGGTGGATTTGAAAATGAAAGGCACGCCGCTCCACGCCGCCACCGTCGTCGGTGACACCGTGGGCGACCCGTTCAAGGACACGTCGTCCGTCGCGATGAATCCGATCATCAAGTTCACCACGCTCTTCGGCCTGCTCGCTGTCGAGATCGCCGTGGAACTGAAGCAAAAAAATCCGGACTCGCCGCTATCCTATTTCATCGGCGCGGGCTGTTTTCTTATCGCGCTCGTGTTTGTCTATCGCTCGTTTTATTGCATGAGGATTCCGGTCGAGGACGCCGGGAAAAACTGACCGCCGATTGTTCTCGAAAAAAACCGGCGCACGTTTCAGATTAGTCGTGTGTCCGTGATTCAACGTTCCATCCAGGCCGGCTGGCAGCTGCGCGTTTTCTTCACCGAAAATGTCTTTGCGCCGGACAACCCGGTGCTGCGCGACGCGCTCGCGGACACCGGCCCGCGCAAGGCGCTCGTCGTGCTGGAAGACTCGCTCGCCCAGGCGCTGCCGGGGCTGGACCGGCAGATTGAAAATTATTTTTCCGTCCACGCGGAAAAAGCCCGGCTCGTCCATCCGCCGCTGTTCGCCGTCGGTGGCGAGCACGCCAAGAATTCCACCACGCTTGTCAGCGAAATCCATTCGCAGATCCACCGGCACCACATTGACCGGCACTCGTATCTCATCGCCGTCGGCGGCGGCGCGTTGCTCGACGTCGCCGGGTTTGCCGCCGCCACCGCGCATCGCGGCGTGCGCCACGTCCGCATTCCGACGACGACGTTGAGCCAGGCCGACTCCGGCGTCGGCGTGAAAAACGGCCTGAACGCCTTCGGCCAGAAAAATTTCATCGGCACCTTCACGCCGCCGTTCGCCGTCATCAACGATTTTAATTTTCTCGCCCCGCTCGCCCCGGGCGACAAGCGCGCCGGCTACGTCGAGGCCGTCAAAATTGCCTGCATCCGTGACGCAAAATTCTTTGACGAACTGGAACGCAACGCCGATAAGCTCGCCGTGTTCGAGCCGGATGCGATGAAGCGGCTCATCCGCCGCTGCGCCGAGCTGCACCTCGACCACATCGCCACCGGCGGCGACCCCTTTGAAACCGGTTCCGCGCGCCCGCTCGACTTCGGTCACTGGTCGGCGCACAAGCTGGAGCAGCTTTCGCAGTTCAACATTTCGCACGGCGAGGCCGTCGCCATCGGCATCGCGCTGGACGTGATTTACTCGCGCGAAATCGGTTTGCTCAATCCCGCCGTCGCCGCGCGCATTTTGAACCTGCTGGAAAAACTCGGCTTCAAGTTGTTCGCCGACGAACTGCTCAACGCCGACAACGCCAACCTGCCGACGCTGTTGTCCGGCCTGGAAGAATTCCGCGAACACCTCGGCGGCGAACTTTCCATCACTTTGCTTTCCGAAATTGGCCGTGGCATGGAAGTTCACGAAATGAATCCGCGCGCCATCGCCGCCGCCGTCGCGGAACTGCGCCAGAGAAAAAATGGTTGACCACGAAATACACAAAACGCACGAAGGGAAAATTTCCATTTCGTGTCATTTCGTGTGTTTCGTGGTTGTAAAAAATCCGGCATGAACCGGCTCGCCGTCATCAACGTCGTCGGTCTCACCGAGTCGCTCATCGGCGAACACACGCCGCGCATCGCGGAATTTCGTGGCAGCGGCGCCCTCGCCGCCATCAGTCCCGCGTTTCCCGCCGTCACCTGCACCGCGCAATCCAATTATCTCACCGGCAAAACGCCGAGCGAACACGGCATCGTCGGCAACGGCTGGTTCAACCGCGAGCTGGCCGAAGTGCAATTCTGGAAACAGTCAAACCACCTCGTCCAAGGTGAAAAAATCTGGGACGCGCTGCACGCACAATTCAACGATTCAACGATTCAACGATTCACGACCGCAAATTTGTTCTGGTGGTTTAACATGTATTCCAGCGTGGATTATTCCATCACGCCGCGTCCGATTTACCGTGCCGATGGCGGAAAGGTTTTCGACGTTTATTCCTGGCCGTATTCTCTCCGCGAAGAAATCAAAAAAAACTTGGGCGAATTTCCTTTCTTCAGTTTTTGGGGGCCGGCGGCGGGAATTGATTCGCCGCAAGGCAAGGCCGATGCTGCGTCACGTTGGATTGCGGAATCCGCGAAGTGGATTGAAAATAAATACTCGCCGACGCTAAACCTGATTTACCTGCCGCATCTGGATTACAACTTACAAAGACATGGCGTTAAATTGTTGAATCGTTCCATTGTTAAATCGGCGCACGATTCAACGATTCAACAATTCAACGATTTAACAAATCCTGCCATCCACCGCGACTTGCGCGAGATTGACGCCATCGTCGGCGACTTGATTGAATTTTTTACGAAGCGCGGAACGCAGGTGGTTTTGCTTTCCGAATACGGCATCACGAACGTGGATACGCCGGTGCATCTCAACCGGATTTTTCGCGAGCAAGGCTGGCTGACGGTGAAGGACGAACTTGGTTTGGAAATTCTCGATGCCGGCGCGAGCAAAGTTTTTGCCGTGGCGGATCATCAGGTCGCGCACATTTATTTGAACGACCGGTCGCTGGAAAAATCCGTGCGCGAGGTTCTGGAAAAAACTTCCGGCGTGGAAAAAGTTTTGGGCAAAGCGGAAAAAATCGCGGCGGGCATTGACCATCCGCGCGCGGGTGATTTGATAGCCGTCGCCAGCGAAAACGCGTGGTTCACTTATTATTACTGGCTCGACGATGCGCGCGCGCCGGATTTTGCGCGGACGGTGGACATCCATCGCAAGCCGGGCTACGACCCGGTGGAATTGTTTCTGGATCCGAAAATTCCGGCGGTGAAATTAAAGATCGCGTGGCGGCTGCTGCAAAAAAAACTTGGCTTCCGCATGTTGATGGAAGTGATTCCGCTCGACGCGACGCTGGTGAAAGGTTCGCACGGCCGGCGACCGGCGGATAAAAAAGACTGGCCGGTGTTCATCACCAGCCAGCCGGAATTTTTGAGCGCGAAGGAAATGGAATCAACGGACGTTTTTCAAATCCTGCTGCGGCATATTTGTAGGATTGAAATGAAAAATGACCAAGCTCCGTAGGAGCGAAATCGTCGGGAAATATGCCGCTCCTACGGAGCTTGAAATGTTGTTTGGTTTGGAGCTACAAAGATTTCGCGCCGCCGGCGCTGGTAATTAGTTAAGGACGCCAGAAACCAAAATCCGTGCCAGGCATGAAATGGAGTATCAAATACACAATTATCAGAATAATAATTGTGACAATAATCATCTGAACAATCTTTGCGACTTTGAAAAATATATTTTTCGCAAAGCGAAAGATAGTTCGTTCCGTTTCAGAAAATCCAATCGTAGTTTTGCGTGAATGCTGACTGGGGCTTTGGGGAGACGCATCGTTTTGGACAACTGTTATGGGAGGAGATTGGTTAATTCTAGCTTCCAGTATTTTCAAATTGGATTGTGCCTTTTTATGTCCCTGTTCAGCAGCCTTGCGATACCACCTTCCCGCCTCAATGAAATCTTTCACAACGCCAATACCGTATTCATGGTTGTATCCTAAAATGTATTGAGCAAGTTCGTCTCCCTGTTCAGCAGCCCTACGATACCATTTTGCCGACTCTACCTCATCTTTCGCAACACCTGTCCCTTTGGCGTAGCATTGGCCTAAATAGCCTTGCGCACTGGAATGGCCTTGTTCGGCAGCCATGCGAAACCACTTTACCGCCTCCGTATAATCTGGAGGCACATTGTAATAGTATTTGAATGCGTGTTTGAATTGAACTTCTGAACCGCCTTTGTCGACTTCCTTGTGGCGATATTCTATTCCTGCGTCCGGTGATGGGACTTTTAACTTCTGCCACTGCTGGAACAATGTTGGATTTTTTTCCAGCATTTCGTTCACCTGCTTCATCCAAAATTCCCTTGTGGCAGGATCCTTAAAATCCTCGTCGGCCTTCGCTCGTAATTCTTCAAATGTCATAGCTTGAATGCCCGCCTTGGTGATTAAGTTTCAGATGGCGGCATGTCAATCCGACCGAGTTTCAAAACCAAACGTTCTGTGCCAAAATAATTCTCTGATGGATACTGACCAAGATAACATTCAATATCTGCACGAATCCATTCCTCGGCTTCTTCTTGCGACAGGTTAATAAGCGGAAACTGAAAATACGTTCCAGTGTCATCATCACAAAATCTATGTGAATCTATTTTGCGTAATTTCATGTGGTAGTATTCTGCTTAACAATCTGCGTTGGTGTGTTTTTTTTACTTCACATTTTTGACTTTGCACCCGCTAAATATTTTGTCCAGAAAAAATCACGCCAGCAGCGGCGGCGTGAGCGAGCAGCCGTTGGTAAATCTGTAGCTGCATGGTTGTCGCTTTGCGGGTTCCGGTGAGGTTTGTTCCAATAATGTTCACCACGAAATTTTGGAGCATGGCGCTTTGCAACAAGCCCGATTCGATTAGAAAGTAGGCCAATCGTTCCGTCATGGGGGTATTGGCGTTGATGTTAAGTTCCCGAAGTTCGTTGATTAAGGCCATGTTCTCGCTAACGTCCGAGTGCTCCAAAATGTAGCGCAAAGTTGCAACGGCATCGGGGTTAAGCGGCTCGTCTTTGAAAAGTGGAAGTTTAGGCATACGATCAAGTATGGTTGCCGCATCGTGCGCCAGCTAAAATTTTTGTCCAGAAAAATTGCCTCGGACACCTGCGTTTGCACCACGACGACCAAACGCCTATTGCTTCGTTCTTCCACGCCAAACTGCCGTTGGCCGCTATTTTCCCATCTGCCCACGCGTCACGCCAAGTTGATTGAACAATTTTAGTTCGCGCCAGAGCTGCGTGCCGGAAATTTCGCCGCGCAACAACTGCCGGTATTTCGTGATGGTGCGGACGACTTCATCGGGATTTTCATTCAGAAATTCCACGCGGAAATTGCGGACGCCGAGCGCGAGGAGCCGTTCCACAAATTCCGCGCCGGTCTGCGCCTGCGAGTTGAAGACGGTGTTGCGGCAGCCGGCGTCGGCCTTGAGCGGATGCTCCGCGCCCACGCGGTCGCGCAGGCGCACGTCATGCGTGTCGCACGGGCGGCCGCAGTCGCGGTAATCCTTGCCGCTGGAAAGAAACGCGCAGAACACGCAGTGCTCCATGTGAAACATCGGCATATGCTGATGGATGGTGACCTCAAACCATTCCGGCGGCGCGGCGGACAACAACGCGTCGAGCTGCACCACATTCAAATCATAGCTGGCGGTGACGCGTTCGAGGCCAAAATGATTTTTGAAATAGTCCGCCGAGAGGCGGTTCGCTACGTTCAGCGAAAAATCGCCGACGCGACGCGTGTCCGCGAAAAATTTCAGGTGATCGTAGTTGCGCACGAGATAGCCGTCGGCGTTGCACGAACGGACTTGGTTCAAAATCCAGTCGTCGCCCATTTTGAAAATGCGCGGCGGGGCGACGAAAATCCCGGGCGAGGATGGCGCATTGAGAATGGAAGATGGAACCGAGCAACCGCGCGCGGTGTGAAATAAAGTTACGGCGTCGCGATATTTTTTCGGATCTTCAAACTCGCAATAAATTGTTTCCATGCCGCACTTCAGCGCCGCTTCGAGCTGCGCCAGGTTGCGGACAAGGATGATCAATTGCGGGTCAGGTTTGCCACAGAGACGCAGAGACGCAGAGGTTTCAGAAATTGGAACAGACGAACTCTGTGCCTCTGTGCCTCTGTGGCTATTCATCTGCCATCGCTTCGGCTGCACGCGGAGCTTTTCCAGTTCGATGACAAATTCGCGGCGGAGACGGTTCAATTCGCTGACCGGAACTAAAACTTCACCGGACAAATGATTTTTAAGCTCGCCCAGCTTGAACGGCGTGCCGCCGAGGCGGCCAAATTGTTCTCGTAATTTTTCTTCGGTCAGCGGAACTTTCTCCGCCTTCGCGAGCGGCATCGTGGATTCGACTTTGGCGACATTGCCGGATTCATCGCGCGCGATGACCGTCAGCGGTTTTCCAATTAGCCCGTGGACTTCAATTTCAATCGGCCGCTGAAATCTGGGCGCGTCGCCGGCGAAACTTTGGCGCAGCCGCTTGTCGAGTTCGGGATCGTTCGTCTTCCAAATCTTATCGCCGATGTGGACGCGCAAAAAATCAATGTTGCCGTAGCCGAAACGCAACTCGGTCAACTTCTCACCGGGGATTTTGAAACGCGGCTCCTGAATTTCGTAAATGCGTCCGCCTTCTTCTTTTTCATCCGGCTTGCCTCCGTCAAAAACAATGCCATCGCCGAGTTTCACGGGCGCGGTGAGATTGATGATGACGCCGTCGCGCACGATTTTTTTCACCTCGCCGAGATAGACGCCGCGCTTTTTTCCAAACCGTGCGTGCACGAGTTTTTGATTGTCCGTGCCGCCGAACCAGCCGGTGAACAGGCCGCGCGAAAAGGACATTTCTAATTCGTATTTTTCTGTTTCGCCACAGAGACGCAGAGACGCAGAGGAATTTTGGGAATGGATACTCTGTGCCTCTATGCCTCTGTGGCCAAGTTTGTCTAAAGCATTCCGATAAACGCGCGTGATGCTGGCAACGTATTCAGGCGATTTCAAACGGCCTTCAATTTTCAGTGAGGCGACACCGGCGCGCACGAGTTCCGGCAAAACTTCCAGACCGGACAAATCCTGCGGACTCAACAAATACCGTTTGTCGCCGAGCGGAACCTGCTGGCCGTCGGAAATCAAATCATACGGCATACGGCAGGCCTGCGCGCACTCGCCGCGATTTGCCGATCGGCCACCGAGTGATTCGCTCGTCAGGCATTGGCCGGAATAGGCGACGCATAGCGCGCCGTGGACGAAAACTTCCAAAGGCAGTGACGCGTGGCGAGTGGCGAGTGGCGCGATGGCTTCATCTACGCTGCGGATTTTTTCGATCTCGGCAATGGAACATTCGCGTGCCAGCACAGCGAGGTTGCAGCCGAGGTTGCGGGCGAATTCAATGCCCGCCGCGCTGGAAATCGTCATCTGCGTCGAGGCGTGAATCGGAAAATCCGGCGAAAGTTCGCGGATCAGTTTGCAGATGCCCACGTCCTGCACAATCGCCGCGTCCACGCCGGCGGCGATGATGGCGCGCAGATAATTTTCCGCGTCGGCGAGTTCGTTCTGAAAAACGAGCGTGTTGAAGGTGATGTAGCCCTTCACGCCGCGCCGGTGGAGAAATTCCATCAGCTTTGGCAAGTCGGCCTCGGTGAAATTGTTGGCGCGCATCCGCGCGTTGAATTTGTCGAGGCCGAAGTAAATCGCGTCCGCGCCGTTTTCCACGGCGGCCTTGGCGCAATCCCAATCGCCGGCGGGCGCGAGCAGCTCCGGCAATTGCGGATTGCGCCCGCCTTCGCTGCGCTGCGGCGCGGCGAGGATTGCGGCCTGCGGATTGGTTTCAGTTGCGGCTGTGCCGGTCATTGCAAATTAATTTTAACCGCGAAACCCGCCGAACACACGAAAAAGCGGTGAAGGCCGGCGGGTTTGCGAAACCAGCGGCGTGGAAAAATCGTCTTTCATCCGTGTGCATCTGTGTTTATCTGTTGGGGAAATGATTCATCCGACGGCCATCATCCATCCGCAGGCGAAGCTCGGCGCGAACGTCCGCATCGGCGCGTATGCGGTGATTGACGCGGACGTGGAGCTCGGCGCGGACGGCGTGGTCGGGCCGCACGTTTATCTCACGGGCGTGACGAAGATTGGCAGCGGAAACAAATTCCACGCCGGCTGCGTCATCGGCGATGCGCCGCAGGATTTGAAATACAAGGATGAGCCGACCCGTGTGGACATTGGCGACAACAATGTTTTCCGCGAGCACGTCACGGTGCATCGCTCCAACAAAATGGCCGAGGCGACGGTGATTGGCTCCAATAATCTGCTCATGGCGAGCGCGCACGTCGCGCACAACTGCGTGGTTGGAAATCACGTTATCCTTGCCAATGGCGCTTTGCTGGGCGGACACGCGACGGTGCAGGATCGGGCGTTTATTTCCGGCAATGCGCTCGTGCATCAGTTTACCCGCATCGGCACGCTGGCCATCATGCAAGGCGGCTCGGCGGTCAGCAAAGATGTGCCGCCGTTCACCATCGCACGGGGCGATAACAAAATTTGCGGCTTGAACGTTATCGGGATGCGCCGAGCGGGGTTTTCAGCGTCAGAACGGCTGGAATTGAAAAAACTTTATCATACGCTTTTTCGCAGTGGAAAATTGTTTCGTGTTGCCATCGCCGAGGCAGAAAAGAATTTCACCAGCGTCGGCGCGAAAATAATGCTGGAATTTATTGCCGCCGCCAAACGCGGCGTGTGCGCCGACACCGGCGTTGGTGGACACAGCCCCGACGAAACATGATCACGCCGCCAGATTATCAGGTGATGGGCGAGGACGGCCAGGAATACGGGCCGGTCTCCGACGAACAAATCCGCGCGTGGGTCGCGGAACACCGCCTGGAGCGGAAATCGCCGGTAAAACCGCCCGATTCGCGGGACTGGGTGTTCCTCGAATCGCTGCCGGAATTTGCCGGCCTGTTTGCGCCGCCCGCGCCGCCGCCGCCGAAACGGCAGTTGCAAAAATGGCCGGCCGCCATTTTAATTGCTCTGGCGGCGGGATTGATTTTGCTGGTGCTGAAAGCAATCAAACATCATTGACCATGTATAAGATCATCGGGAACGACGGCAAACCCTACGGGCCGGCCGCAGCGGAACAAGTCCGCGAATGGATCGCGCAAGGCCGCGTGGACAACCGCACGGCGGTATTGCCCGCCGGCGCGGCGGAGTGGACGTTTATCGGCCTGCTGCCGGAATTCGCGCCGCATTTTTCCGGTTCGCCGCCGGTGATTTCGCCGCCGAAACAAAACGCTGTTTCAAGCAATAATACCAATGGTTTTGCGACAGCCGGCCTGATTTTTGGCATCCTTTCCTGCATCTGCTGCTGCGGCTGCCCGTTCAACATTCTCGGCCTGGTTTTTTCCATCATCGCGCTGGTGCAGATCAACGGTCAGGCGCAAAAACAGGCCGGCTGGGGGCTGGCGCTGGCGGGGCTGATTTGCTCGGCGGCCAGCCTGTTGTTCAATTTCGGCCTGGGAATTTTTCAACTCGCGCTGACGCCGGCCAATGTGAGCTGGCACTGCGGCGCCATCTGAATGAACGCGGCTCCGCCCAAAATCGCCCCGGTCAATGCGCGGTTCGCGGGCATCCTCCTGACGGCAGCCGGGCTGGGAACCGCCGCCGTCGTTTTCTTTTTTAACCCGGCCACCCACGCGTTTTATCCGGTCTGCCAGTTTCGCCGGCTCACCGGGCTGAACTGTCCTGGCTGTGGCATGACCCGCGCTCTCTACGCGTTGCTGCACGGGAATTTTTCCGCCGCGCTGCATGACAATGCCCTGTTTGTTCTGACCCTTGGCACGCTGGCCTTGCGCGGCGCGTGGTTTTTATGGAATAACTTTTACGGAAGGTCAACCGGCGAAATTTTCCCGGTGAAATTTCTCTGGTCACTGCTGGCCGCTGCGCTGGTGTTCACCATCCTGCGGAATCTGCCAGCGTTTTTGTTCCTGTCGCCGTGACGCAAGGCCATTCCCGGCTGAATCTAGCAATATGTTTTTTCTTGCGCTTCTGAAGCCAAAATCATTTAATCAGTATTGGCTGGCAAGTATTATGTTAACGCGGAAATTTTGGCCTTTCGAAAAATGCAGAACATCAGTCCGTTAAAATAGTTAGATTCTTTTAGCATTTTCAGAATACAGAAAGCTTTGATTTTCTAGTTTATTGTTTCGTTATCATTAACTTTTAATATTTTAAACCAATAACATTGAATTAATGTTCGTTTATCCCAAAAAATATGATGTGATTGTGGTGGGTGCAGGTCACGCCGGAGTTGAAGCCGCTCTGGCTGCTGCTAGGATGGGTTGTGAAACTTTACTGCTGACCATCAATGCCGACAGCATTGGCCAAATGTCTTGCAATCCAGCCATCGGTGGCCTGGCAAAAGGACATCTGGCGCGAGAGATTGATGCACTCGGCGGCGAAATGGGTAAGGCTACCGATATGTCCGGGCTTCAATTCCGGATGTTGAACACCAAAAAAGGCCCGGCGGTTTGGGCGCCAAGAGCACAGTGTGATAAAAAGGCATATCAATTTCGTTTGAAGTGGATCTGTGAATCCGAACCAAATTTGGATGTAAAGCAGGGACAATCGTCAAAAATAATTCATCAAGATGGAGTTGCTTCTGGAGTAGAAACTTTGTTGGGAGTCCAATATTTTGGAAAGACCGTGGTGATTACGACCGGGACTTTTTTAAGAGGCTTGATGCACATCGGCTCAAACCAACAATCAGGCGGGCGGGCTGGGGATGCTGCGGCCATGAACCTTTCCGCCTCGTTGCAAGATTTGGGGCTTGAATTGGGTCGCCTTAAGACCGGAACCCCGCCAAGGTTATTGCGAAAATCAATTGATTTTTCCAAGACCGAAATTCAGACCGGCGACAATCCGGTTCCATATTTTACATTTTGGAAAGATGATTTGTTCCACATGGAACATTCCAGGCAGAACCGAGTCAAATCAAATAATTCGGATGGAAAATACCCGCCGCATTCAATTTTAAGCCAAATCAACGGCCAGTTGCCATGCTATATCACATTCACAACCGACAAAACGGCTGATGTCATTCGAAAAAACCTTCATAAATCTCCGATGTATTCTGGTGTAATTGAAGGCGTAGGTCCTCGTTATTGCCCGTCAATCGAGGATAAAATTGTCAAGTTTGCTGAAAAGGGGCGGCATCAAATTTTTCTTGAGCCGGAGGGGATTGAAACCGATGAGATTTACGTCAACGGCTTTTCCACCAGCCTGCCATTTGAGGTTCAAATTGAAATGGTTCATTCCATCATTGGTTGCGAATACGCAGAGATTATGCGACCAGCCTACGCGGTCGAATATGATTTTGCCTTTCCAACCCAGCTTCTGGCATCGCTTGAAACAAAGGTTTGTCGAAACCTGTTTCTGGCAGGACAAATCAATGGGACATCGGGTTATGAGGAGGCGGGCGCACAGGGACTGATGGCTGGGATTAACGCCGCGCGGCGGATTCAAAACCGGGAGCCAATAATCTTGCGCCGTGATCAGGCTTACATCGGGGTTTTGATTGACGACCTTGTTACCAAGGGAACCTTCGAGCCTTATCGGATGTTTACCTCTCGCGCTGAATACCGGTTGTTGTTGCGTCAGGACAATGCCGATTTGCGGCTGTCGCGCCTCGGTTATGAAATCGGATTATTACCGACCCGGAATTTTCAAAAATTTTCCGCCAAAGAGGCGGCGATTGAGAGCGAAACATCCCGTTTATACACAACTTACTCACAAAGAGATTCGCTGGCAAAAATTTTGTGCCGAACCGAAATGTCTTATCAAGATTTGCCCGGTAATAATGCGAAACTGGATGCGGAAGTTATCCAGCAGGTTGAAATTTCCATCAAATACGCCGGCTATGTTGACCGTCAAGAAATCGAAGTTGCTCGCACGAAAAAACTTGAAGACAAGATCATTCCTGATGCGTTTGATTTTGGCATCGTTCCCAGCCTGCGGCTCGAAGCGCGTCAAAAGCTGGCTAAAATCCGGCCGCACACCATAGGCCAGGCTGGGCGAATTTCAGGCGTTTCACCAGCGGACATAAGCATATTATTAATCTGGCTTAAACGTGCCGCCAATGGAGTTGAAAATAAAGCAGCCACTTCCGAAAGCATTTGTCGCTTGAATCATGCCGAAGGCAATGACGTGTCATAAAATTCATAAGTAATTAATAAATAAGTAAAAACATTTATTTAGTTTACATCAGTTAGAGCCATGAATATTTCATCCGCCATCTTTGATTGCAGCGCGCCGGATCTAGCCTCATGCCCGGACGAGTCGCTGCCGGAGTTCGCCTTCATCGGCCGCTCGAACGTCGGCAAGTCGTCGTTGCTGAACACGCTGGCGGGCGTCGAGCGGCTGGCGCGCGTTTCGCCCACGCCGGGTTTTACCAAGCTCATCAATTTTTTCTCGATGGGCAAGACGTGGCGGCTCGTGGACTTGCCGGGCTACGGCTACGCCGAGGGTTCGCGGAAACACGTCTCGCAGTTCAACCGCGCGGCGGCGAATTACATCCAGCACCGGCCGAATTTGTGCTGCACGTTTCTGCTGATTGATTCCGGCCTCGAACCGCAGCCGATTGATCTGGAGTTTGTGCAATGGCTCGCCAGTCACGCGCTGCCGTTTGTCATCGTGTTCACGAAAACGGACCGGGGCACGCCGGAAGCCGTGGCGGCGAACATCACGGCGTTCAAGGCGCGCATCGCGGGCTGGTTCGAGCAGTTGCCGGAAATTTTCCAGTGCTCCTCCGCGACCGGTCATGGACGCGCTGAACTGCTCGCCGTCATTGGCAAGATTGTGGACGCCGGCCCGGCGCTGTCCGAACCCGCACCGCCGCCCGCACCGCTGCCGCCAGAAATCGAGCCGCCGTTCCGCATGGAAGTGCGCGCGGGCAATGCGCGGGAGAAAGATCCGCTCGCCAAAAAGAAACTCAAGGGCGCGCGGCCCTGGTGATGTCCTGGTGGCCGGCCGCCATTTGCCGTCGCGCACCCGCGCTTGAACATTCCCTCCTCGCGGACTATTTTTGCGCCATGCCAATCTACGAATTTCATTGCGCCCAGTGCGAACACGATTCCGAGATTCTCGTCCGCTCCGCCGAGTGGCGCGGCACCAAATGCCCGCACTGCGGCTCCACGCGGCTCGACAAGAAATTTTCCACCTTCGCGTCCGCCGGCGCCGGCAATGACACCAACGCGAGCAAAAAAGCCGGCGGTGGTCGCCGCAGTGGCGGCTGTTGCGGCGGACACTGCCACGGCGGTCACTGATGCGGAAAAATTCGCCGCATGAATTTGCCATCCGATGTCCGCGCCATCGCCGGCCAGTTTCAACTGGCCGGGGACTTTCTCCACGCCGAACCGTTCGGCAGCGGCCACATCAACGACACATACCGCTTCACGCTTGCGGCGGGCGGCGCGCGCCGCCGGTTTGTTTTACAGCGCCTCAACACCGCGGTTTTCCAAAATCCCGCCGCCGTCATGGAAAACATCCGGCGCGTCACGGCGCATCTCGACGAAAAAATGTCCGGCGCGACTGATGCCGCGCGGCGCGGGCTCACGCTGGTGCCGGCGCGCGACGGGAAATCATTTCACAGCGACGCGGACGGAAACTGGTGGCGTGTTTTTCCATTTATCGAGCGGACGCGCGCGGTGGATGTCGTCGAGTCGCCCGCGCAGGCGTTTGCGGCGGCCCAGGCGTTCGGACAATTTCAAAAACTCCTCGCCGATTTGCCCGCGCCGCGTTTGCACGAGACGATTCCTGATTTCCATCACACGCCCAAACGGTTTGCCGCGTTGGAAAAAGCCATCGCCGCCGACCCGTTCAACCGCGCCGCGTCAGCGAAACCGGAAATTGAATTCGCCTTGAAAAATAAGGCGATTTGCCGCGTGCTGCTCGACGCGAAACTGCCGGAGCGCGTCACGCACAACGACACCAAGCTCAACAACGTGCTGCTCGACGACGCGACCGGCGAAGGCGTCTGCGTGATTGATCTGGACACCGTCATGCCCGGTCTCGCGCTTTATGATTTTGGCGACATGGTGCGCTCGATGACGAATCCGGCGGCGGAAGGCGAGCGCGATCTGGCGAAAGTGGAGATGCAGTTCGCGGTGTTTGAGGAGTTGCTGCGCGGCTATCTCGCGGCGGCGGATTTTCTGACGCCGGCGGAAATTTTTTTGCTGCCGGTTTCCGGCCAGCTCATCGCCTTCGAGCTGGGACTGCGCTTCCTCACTGATTTTCTTTCCGGCGACACCTATTTCAAAGTCCGGCGCGAAGGCGAAAACCTCGACCGCTGCCGCGCGCAGTTCAAGCTGTTTGAATCCATCCGCCGGCAGGAACCGGCCATGACCAAACTGGTGGCGACGATTTAATTTTGTAAGCCGGTTACGGCACGAATTTTTCCTCGCCGAGTTTCAGCGTGAGCGGTTCCGCCGCTCCGTCCACTTCCAGCACCGCATCGTCCTCGTGGATTTCACGGCAGCGGATCCGCACGGTGCGGTTTTGCAGCTTCACGCTTTTCGTCTCGCCCGGCGCGAACGACACGCCGCTGACAATGGCGCGGCGTTGATTGCCTTCCAGCAGCAGCCCGCCCAGCTTCAATGCCGCCGGCAGCGGCGCGGGCAGATTTGTGAACGTCATCGCCATTTTTTGCACCGGCGCGGCGAGCGCGGCGGAATCCGTTTCCAGCGCCGTGGACGTGCCGTTTTTCACCCAGTTCAGGATGTAGGCGATGCCGTTTTCCTTTTCAATCACGACCAGTTTTTTGATGGCGCCGTGCGTGTAGGGATTGGCGAGAATCCGCCGCATCTGCTCCGGCTGCGACCGCGCCTCCATCAGCTTGTAGGCCGACAATTCGCAAATCGCCTCCGTCGTGTTGCTGTCAATGACGTGGTCCGCCGGGCGGTTTTCATTGATCCACAGATGCGTGTATTCGTGCGCCGCCGTGGCCGCCAGCTCGGTGCGCAAACGTCCGCTCAACAAAACAACTTCATGCGTGCAATCGCCGTTGCGCGTCTTGCGCGTGTGGGAAAAACCGAACTTGTGCAGGCCGTCCTCGCGGCCTTTCTCCGACCAGTAATCCACGTCGAACAGGTTCACCGTCACCTCGGGAAAATTCAGCGCGAAGCCGCTGCCGTAAAGCTCCACCATCTCGCGGCGCGCGTCCGCGAAAACCTCCCGCGCCCCGGCCGCGTCCAGCACGGCGTTTGGCTTGTCGAACTTGCAGATGAAGCGGCCGTCGCCGGTCTGGACGCAGCCGTTGCCGTCGCGGACGGGCAGGCCGCAGAGGGAGCAATGGTCTTCCAGCTTGTAGCAGTCGTCGCAGACGGCGCCCCACTTGGTGAGCCAGATTTTGCCGGTCAACGGCCCCTGGCCGCAGACGACGCAGACATAATTCGTCGGTGCGGCGGACAAATCAAAGGCCGCCGCGAACAAAAATAAAATGAGCGCGAGTGGGCGCACAATCATGGTTTCACGAAATCATTGGAGACGCTGTTGAAAATGATGTCGTCTGCGTTGCCAAAAATTTTATCTTTGCCCGCTGAACGAATAATGAAATTGGTCTGCTGGGAAAATTCGATTTGATAAGGTGTTTCCCAAGGATCAACCATTTCATTCGGGTGTTCAGATGTTCGCCGAAAATTCAGAAATACTGTCTTTTGTGAATTTTTTCCGCTCAACACATTTACGATGTTTGAATTTTCTCCAGAAGGATAATTTCCGAAGGTTTGCTTGTAATTTTCAATTCCCAAGTCCAATTGCTTTTCATCCATGCGCGCGAGCGGAATTTTTGCTGGACCACCGCCGACCAAAAATGGAAAAACAAACAAATAAAGAACGATCCACAATAAAGCGAATCCCACCAAAACAATAACAGCACTCTGTTTTAGATTGTATTTTTTCACAGCGTCAGCGCCGCGTCCCAGTCTTTCCACACCGGCTCGTGCCGAGCTTGCGGATGCGTTCGGCCACCTCGCCCGGCGTGCGCTCGTCGGCTTTCATGCCATCGCCAGTTGTAACGCCGCCAGCGGTTCCACGTCGTGTTCAATGACACGCGCCTTTTCCAGCCGTGCCAGCCGCAAATCGTAGTCCGCCTGCAAGCCCGCCCACAGTTCCGCCGTCGTGCCAAAAAATCGCGCCAACCGCAACGCCGTGTCCGCCGTGATGCCGCGCTTCTCCAGGACAATCTCGTTGATCCGGCGCGGCGGCACGCCCAACGCCCGCGCCAGCGCGTTTTGCGACAGGCCGTGCGGCAGCATAAACTCCTCGCGGAGAATTTCGCCCGGATGGATCGGAGCCAGCTTGTTCGTTTTCATAATCAGTGATAGTCCACAATTTCCACGGCCAGCGCATCTTCGCCCTGCCAGCGGAAGCACACGCGCCACTGGTCATTGATGCGGATGCTGTGCTGACCTTTGCGGTCGGCTTTCAACGCTTCCAGGTGGTTGCCATACGGCACACGCAAATCATTCAGGCTGCGCGCCTGGTGCAGCACCAGCAATTTCCGCCGCGCCACCCGCTGAATCTGCGCCGGCAAACGCCGCGAAGATTCGTCATGGAACAACTTTTCAGTTTCGTGGCAGGCAAAACTGCGGATCATCTGCGACCACTATAACGCGTAGCGTCATAGATTGTCAAGGATGGCATTGAGATCAATTGCGGAGCTGCGCGGTCTTCCGCCGGCCACGCCGCTGACGAATGGTTTCTTTTTACATCGTCAGCGCCGCGTCCCAGTCTTTCCACACCGGCTCGTAGCCGAGCTTGCGGATGCGTTCCGCCACTTCGCCGGGCGTGCGCTCGTCGGCGATGTTGAACTGGCCGGTCGCGTTCGTCGCGCGGTTTTCCAGCGGCGCCCATTCGCTTGCGCCGGACGCCAGCTCCTTGATGACGCCGCGCTCGGTGTGGTGGATTTTCTCGCGGCCCGCGCCGGTGTAGCCGCCGGGCTCGGTGCGCGCGCCGGCGCTCATCATCGTCACGCCGAGCGGAATCAGGCCGTCGCGCAGCTTCGGATTTTCGCGCGTGGATAAAACAATGCCGACATCGGGAAACATCAGGCGGATGGCGCAAATCAGTTGCGCCAGCTCGCGGTCGCTGATGTGCGTGAGCGGCTCGAACTCGCCCGCGCACGGCCGCATCCGCACGGTGGAAATCGTCAGC
>Ga0316226_1000709_pt1 | contig 41769 bp, 36 predicted proteins | sample TBH18017metaG_FD_206009 | JGI IMG/M metagenome (GOLD analysis project Ga0316226, IMG submission 206009) | Freshwater microbial communities from Trout Bog Lake, Wisconsin, USA - TBH18017 | ecosystem: Environmental > Aquatic > Freshwater > Lake > Hypolimnion/Profundal zone | place: USA: Wisconsin...
GCTGGGGACTCTCCAGCTTGCGAAAGCGGCAGAGGACTGCCCGCACTCCAAGACGCTGACGCGCTTATCGGAAGCCCCACTCGGCTCCATCGCCACTCCTGTAAAGCCAAAGTTATCGTGTTACAGCATACTAGTGCCCTGTATCACGAATAGCGTCGCATCTGCCGGAGGCGATTTTTCGATTTTTCAAGGCGCGAACGAGCGGCAATATCCCCATGGATCTTGCCCGAGTAAGCAACGCGGAAAAATCGGAAAATCGCCCCGGCCCTTCGGGTTGCGATGAAAATGGGCTGGCGGCTGCGTTGCGGCTCGGTTACAGCCCGCAGCGGGGATGCGCCCTCGCCGCGCCTTGCCGACAGCCCATTTTGATCGCAACAGATGCGACGATATTCATGATACAGGGCACTAGGTCCGAGCTCGCGAATATCTTGCCTCACTTTTTTGAAAACCGCTGCCCGCTTCCGGCGGCGTGCGCGTGCAAGACCCGCAATTCGTGCTCGGTGAAGATCCACCAGGCATAATGCAGGAAGGTGAGGAACGACCACGGCTGGGTTACCGGGCGGACATCCCCGGCACGGATGGCGTCGAAAATGAGTTCCGGAGTCGGCGCACCATCGCTTTCAGGGATTCGCGCCAGCGTGTAATCGTGACCGAAAAAGTCGAGCCGGTGCGCATCGGAAGTGGCCAGCAACGGTTTGCCATATTTTCGTGCGATCGCCGCGGCCGGGCGGTTCGGGTTAATCCAGCGGGTATAAAAATGACTCCACTCGATGGCGTCGAACAGGTCGATGTTTTCTAACAGCCGCCGCCGGCCGATCGACCCCCCGAACACGTAAAACGGGTGCGGGGCGAACGTCAGCATCGAGCGACCTCGTTTTTCACGCAATTTTTCCAGATCACGTAACTTGTGCAATTTGGCGGCCTCTTCTTCGGTGATGTTCACGATGATGACATCGGCTCCTTCCAGACGCAGTTCCGCCGCGGGAATGAGCAGGATGTCCAACTCGCGCGCGGTGTCAAAAACCTCGCTCTTGGTGAAGACATGGTCGTGCAGGGTGATCGCCAGCGCGCCGAAACCGAGGTCATGCGCCCGGTGGACGAGTTCGGTGGCGGAATGATCCAGTTCGTCGAGTGGATCTTCGTTTGCATGCAAGTGAAAATCGATCTTGATCCAGCGACCCGATGCATCGCCCGAATTACCGGAACTGCTCGCAACGCGGGTGTCGGCGATGATGGAGGGCGAATCAGACGGAGTGCGAATGCGCATGACAGGGCAGATTTTCGACCGGACGCCCGATATTTCAAGACTGGAAAAAAACACGCTTGCACACGACGCGGATCGTGATATTCGTTGTGACTCCTTCAGAAAAGCTCGGGTGGTGAAATGGCAGACACGTACGTTTGAGGGGCGTATGCCGTAAGGCATGAGGGTTCAAGTCCCTCCCCGAGCACTTTTTTCAAACTGGCGGGGCCAAGCCGCTTACTTCGGGCGATTGGGAGCTCATCTGTTCTTTGATGAAGACCCGCGTCAACGGTTATCCCACAGCGCTTCGATTGCGTCGCATGCGGTCGCGCCGCCGTTTTCGCGCCGGATTTCCTCGCCAACTTTCGCGGCTGTGCTGGCGTAGCTTTCATCCTCGAAAAGCCGGCGCAGTTCGCGGGCGGCGCTCTCGGCGTTGTAGCGCCCGCGGCGGATTGTCCGCCCAATCCCCAGTCTCGCCACCCGCGCGGCGTTGTCGGGTTGATCGTGCGCGAACGGCATCACCAGCATCGGGCGTCCCGCGCGCATGGCTTGCGCGGTGGTCCCGATGCCTCCCTGATGAACAGTCGCCGCTGCCCTTGGAAAAAGCATCGAATACGGCGCATATGAAAAAGCCACAACGCCCGGCGGCAACGGACCGGCGGGTTGATTCCGCGGGTCGCTCCCGATGAGCAGCACCGCTCTTTTCTTCAGGCGTGCCGCCGCTGTTGCGCTGTGCTCGTAGAAGCGGCCCGCGTTCATTACTGCCGACGACCCGAGCGTGAACACGATGGGCGGAGGGCCGTCGTCGAGAAACCGCTCCAAATCCGGCGGCAGCGATGCCGCTTCAACCTCGCGGTCGTTGAAAAGGAAACCGGTAGCGCGCGCCTGCGCCGGCCAGTCGGGCTGCCGCGCGCCGAATTTCTCGGAGAACAAAGCCAGCGCCAACTCCGGTGAATGCTGCCCGTCGAAGAGCGGGTCCGGGTTCGGCGGCAGTCGCAATTCCGCGCGCATTCGCCGCCACGGCTCGAACCACGAGTGAGTGCGCCATTTCATCAGCGCCGTTAGCCAGCGAAAGAGGCGAGGGTCGGGGCGCGCGCCCGAAGGAGAGAGCGCCGGCGGGTCGAACCGGGACAGAAACATAATGGGCGCGAGCGAAGTGGACACCCAGCGTATTCCGCGTTCTTCAGCAGCCAGTCGAGCCCCGTAGGCGAGGGGATGGGCGACGAGCAGCGCCGCCCCGTCGAGCGCCGCCCGCGAATCGATGTAGCTGTCGCGCAGGGCGGGGATGAGCCAGTCGCGAAACACTGCTTGCGGCCCTGTCCAGAAGCTCATGAACCGTTTCATGACGGCGGGGTCGTTTTCGAAATCCGGGAAATCCGGACGCACCGGACGGAAACCGATCCCCGCCGACTCGATCTTTTGACGGTACGATGCGCTGGTGGCAATGACGGGATCGTGCCCGCGCTGTCGAAGTTCCATTGCAAGCGCGATGAAGGGATTCAAATCCCCGAATGACCCAAACGTGGCGAGGGCGATGCGGCGGGGCTTGGAGGCGGTTGCGGGTGTTGGGTTCAAGGACATTGTTCGTGTCGGGGCGATGCATCGCAGGCGGCAGCCCCGGGAGATTCGCACACAATGTCGTGCCGCCAAACAATAACTTTTTTCTCGCTCGGGCGTCTTTTCCCTTTGCCACGCTTGGTGTTGCTGTGTAGCCTTACGTGCGTGCCGATGCGTGTCTCGCATCCAATTCCTTCGTTTCTTTTTCAATAGTGAACCGATTTTTTCACGGCGATTCCGCAGCTGTTCGACCCAACGACGGTTTTTTCGGCGTTGTGAATCGACTGCTGGTTGTCGGCATCGTTGCCATCCTGGCTGTCGGCTGCATCCTGGCGTTCATTCCGCTTCTGAGGCAACGCCATCGGGAGACCGCCCAGATCGAGCAACTACAGACGGAGGTTTCCCGCAAGAAGACGGCGGTCGCACAATTGAGGCGGGAAGCGGAGTTGCTGAAGAATGACCCGGCCTATATCGAACTGAAGGCTCGCGACCGGCTCGACATGATGAAGCCCGGCGAAACGATCGTGCGGTTCGAACCAGGGCAGCCGCCGGTATCTCCGGCGCGGCCAGTGCGTTGAAGCACCCCCCCTTGTCGAACAATCATCGCAGGGCTTGGGAATCTGCGGACGGTCGTCTTTCCCCGCGGACGCTACCGGGATTGGCCGAAGCGCCGGCGCCATTCCGCCCGGTACTGGCCCATTGCTTCGACGATGCCGTCGCGAACCTGAAACAAACGGATGCGCAGTTGCCGGCGTTGCTGTGGATTGAGCTTTGCTTCCTGTCCGAACTGGAGGCTGGCGTCGATGGAGACGCTCATCGCCTTGAGGGCTCGCTTCAGGTAGGCGATCGTCATGCCGATTTCGTCGATGTCGTCGTCGCTGAACGCCGCCGCCAGTTTCGAACTTGCCACGTGGCTGTTGGCGATCAGTTTGACCGCCGAGGGGCTGTTTTCCAGATCTCCCAGTTCATCGAAGAGTTGATCCATCCACACCGTTAGCGCAAAGCTGGCCTGGTAGAGCGGGTGCAGTTCAAAGCCCTCGGCTTCGATTTCGGCGTCCACGGAGAAATCGTCCTGCGCATCGGCGTCCTCGTCCAGACCGTCGTTGTCTTCCCACTCTGAGGAATCCGCATCGATGACATGGTTCCAACCCATCTCCCGGGCGATGATCCGGTCGCGTTCGGGGTCGTCGTTGTACTGTTCGAGCAACTCCATGTACCGCTCGGTCTTGCGGTCCTGCTGCTGGAGAAATCGCTCCCAGTCGTATTCATCCCACACTCTTTCGGGGTCGTTGTGTTCGGACATACCGCATTAGTTAGACCGTTTCAGCGAATGCGCAAAGGTTTTATGCGGCACGGCGGCTCGAAACGCCTCGTGGAAAATATTGTTTGCCGGTGGGGGAAAAGCCGGGGTGGCTAAGCTGGAATGAAGCGGGTGCCCATGCGGCGCCCGGCAAGGATTGCTTCGATCGCGCCGGGGTTGCGGCCGCTGGCGATGACCGTCGGGATGCCCGCGTCCACAGCCGCCTTTACGGCCTGCAACTTGGAAGCCATCCCTCCAACGCTGAGCTTTCCTTTGGTCGGCAAAACGCAATCGGTTACCGCGTCAATATCGCGGACCTCATCAATGAGCTCGCCGCCGTTCATCAACCCGTCGGCGGAGGTCAGCAGGATCAGCAAATCGGCATGCGCGAGGATGGCGACTTCCGCCGAGAGGCGGTCGTTGTCGCCAAAGCGCAGTTCCTCCACCGCGACGGAGTCGTTTTCGTTGACGATCGGCACGACGGTGCGTTCGCTCAGCAGCCGCGAAAGGGTGTTGCCGGCGTTAGCGTAGGAAGTGCGGCTGTCGAGATCCCCGTAAGTGAGCAGCAACTGCGCAACGTGAAAGCCGTGGCTCGCGAATGCTTCTTCGTAGAGATGCATCAATTTAGACTGCCCGACTGCGGCGCATGCCTGAATGCCTGCCAGGTCGCGCGGGCGCTCGTGCAGCCCCAGCGTCATCAAACCCGCGCCGACCGCGCCGCTGGAGACGACGATGCATTCGACGCCGCTGCGGACCGCCGCGGAGACTTCGCCGGAGAGTCGCTGAATCTGACCGTGGTCGAGCGTGTTTGCTTCCGGCTGCGTCAGGATGCCGGTGCCGAATTTGAGAACGATGCGTTTGGGTGCGACTGCCATGAGGAAAATGAATACCTGTCCGGTGGCCAATGAAAAGGCTGAAATCGGGTTGACGGCTGCGGACGGGTTCGGACGACACACGGTCGTGGGGGGGGCGGAGTGCTTTCACCCGCGTCCTCGCCGACGCGAACTTTTGCTTCATCGAACCACGGATTTCACGGATTGCCACGGATGAAACCCATCCGTGTTCATTCGTGTAATCCGTGGTTGATCGGTTGAATGCGAGCATCTTGGAAGATGCCTTTGGCGGGGCGCCAAAGGCCGCTCCCCAGAACCCGGTCTCCGACGTTTTCGGTGGATTGCAAAGCCAAACTCGTACACTGTGCGGAGATTCTCCATTATGAACCGGCTCATTCGAATTGTTGTATGCTCGCTCGTTTGCATTCTGCCGGCGGCGGCGTCCGCAGCGGATCCGTCGCCGTTTGCCGCAGAAGTCGCCAAGTTGAATGAGCAGGCGAAGAATGGGGACCTTCGGGCGATGGGAATCATTGGCAGTCTGGCCCCCGTCGATGGAGTGACGATCGGCAAGGAAGAGGCGATTCAAGCGGCGCGGGCCTCGGCGGAAAAGCATAGTCCGACGGGGTTATTTGCCATGGCGTTCCGGCACATGACAGGGGATGGGGTGGAGAAGGATCGCTCGAAGGCTGTGACAATGGCGAAGGAAGCGCTTGTGGGTTTGAAACCGCTGGCGGAAGCGGGGGATACCTGGGCGCAGTTTTTCATGGGAGTGACTTATTCCGGAGGCCTCGGCTGCGAGAAGAATGTGACGGAGGGCGCCGGGTATTTTCAGAAAGCGGCCGATCGAGGTTTGGTCCCGGCGCAGGCCGCTTTGGGACGCTGTTATCTGTCGGGTCTCGGAGTGTCGCGGGATGCGGCGGAAGGGACGGCATTGTTCCGGAAGGCGGCCGAGCAAGGGTTGGCGGAAGGGGCGTTTATGCTGGCGACTTGCTACCAGACCGGAACGGGTGTGCAAAAGAGCGCCCAGGACGCGGTGGAATGGATGCGCCGGGCCGCGGATATGGGGTTGGCTCAAGCGCAATGCGGATTGGGGACAGCGTACGCGCTCGGAAAAGGGGTGGAGAAGGATAATACCGAAGCGGCGAAGTGGTACGCGAAGGCGGCGGATCAGGGTCACGCGGAGGCGCAGTGCAATCTCGGTTATTTTTACAAGAAGGGCCTGGGGGTGGAGAAGAACGCGGTGACGGCGCTGAATTTTTGGCGGAAGGCGGCTCTTGGCGGTTCGGTCACGGCCGAGATGCTCTTGAGCGTCGCTTATCTGAAGGGAGACGGCGTGCAGCGGGATCGCGATGAAGCAAAGCGGTGGTTGTTCATGGCGGCGAATTCCACCAACCCGCGCTATCGCCTGCAAAGGGAGCAGGCCGCCAAAGCATTGAAACGTCTGACGGAGAGCGGATCGGTGCCGTCATTGGCCGATCTGATTGTCGCGCCCGACCCGTCAGCGAGAGCAACGCCGCCGCCTGCTTCAATTCAGTTGCATTCGGCGCCGAAAAACGCGGCGTTGCCGTCGCAGAGCGGTTCGGAGGAGAATGTGACTTCCGGTTCGCTGCTCTTTCAGCCCGGAAAGCCGGAGAGTGAGTAAAGAGGGGGCGGACGATGTTCGCGCAAAGGACGCCAAGAACGCCAAGGAAAGATCGGTCCGCAGATTGTCGCAGATTCCTTCATCCGGGCGGATGGTAGGGACGGCGCCGTTGGTTGGCCTTGGGCGCATCGAATTCTAGTTTTGACGGTTTCCTGCCGGGGGATATGATCTTACGTTGATGAACATCCTGGAGATTGCGAAAATTGCAAAACTGTCCACCGCGACAATCTCGCGTGCGTTTCACGAACCCAACAAGATTCGTCCGGAAACACGCCAGCGGGTGCTGGAACTGGCTGATCGGCTCGGCTACTATCCCAACGCCAGCGGAAGGGCACTGGTAAAGGGCCGCCACGATGTGCTCGGCGTTGTCTGGCCGTTGGAGGTGGAAGGCGCCGGGGCGTTGTTTGCACATCGCTTTCTCGCCTCTTTGACCCAGCAACTGGTCACCAACGATCTGGACTTGCTGATCTGTCCGGTGGACCGGCGGGAGACGGTTACCATGGAGCACGCGCGGCGCACCATCCTCCGGTCCCGGTGCGATGGATGGATTCTCCTTTATCCGCGCCATAACGACCTTCTCATTAACTCGCTGCGATCCGGGCGAAAGCCGGTCATCTGTCTGATGGGCGGCCTCGCAGAGTGCCCGGACTGGAAGCTTGTTTCCCTCGACCAGACTTCATGGATCGAAAGCGCCCTCGCCATGCTCCGGGAAAAGGGCGCGCGGCGCGTTGTTTTCCTGGGTTGCCGAAACCAGGAACCCGATCACGAAGAACGGCTCGCCGTGTTTACCGCGCTGGCGCCCAACTACTTTGGAACGAGCTTTCTAGCGCACCCGTCCTGGCCGATGAGTGTGGAGGAAGTGGGAGCGCTGCTCGCGAAGGAGGAGATCGACGCGGTGATCGGAGTCGATGACGCCGCCGCGCTGGTCGCCGTCCAGGCCTGCCGTCAAGGCGGAGTTCCAATCCCCGAAAAGATCCAGATTATTGGGATTGACGATTCCGCGGACGCCGCGCGGTCGGTGCCGTCTCTGGCGACTTTCCGGCAACCGTTGGATGAAATGGCCGCCAGCGCGGTCGATCTCGCCATGGGGCGTCGTGTTCGCACGCGAAAATTCATGGCGACCTTCGTTCCGGGCGGCAGCGTCAGGTGAAGCCGGCTCGAATTCACGACAGGTTCGGTTGCGGATGGTGCAGGACTGGGGAGCGCACGCGCCCTCGCGTGCGGCCTTTGGCGCCCTCGCCAAAGGCGTCTTCTCAAGAAGCTCGCATTCAACCGATCAACCACGGATTACACGAATGAACACGGATAGGGGAAAGTTGAAATCGACATAGTAACCGCTATCGGGCAGAATTAATCCGGCCTAACGTTCGACTTCTCTTCGAAAATCTGTGCTATCCGTTTCTGCAAAGGAGTGGAGGACTTGAAGGGGACGACAAGGTTCTTCGCGCTCAGATGTCGGTTTGACGCGCCGCTGGGCTTTGTTCATAGTGGCCGCCTCACATCCAACTTATGAAACCCATGCTGAACCCATTGCTTCGCTGCGGCCTGGCCGTTCTTTTCCTTGGAGCGATCTTCGTTGCCGCCGACGCTGCGGAATCCAAGGCAACCCGCCTTACCGTCTCGGTCGACAAACCAGGCATCGCCGTCAGCCCCTTGCTTTACGGCATTTTCTTCGAGGAGATCAACCACGCCGGCGATGGCGGCATCTACGCCGAGATGGTGCGAAACCGGTCGTTCGAGGAGCCGCTGAAGGATAAAACGATCCCGGGGTGGGAACTGGTTACCGGCCAGGGAGGCGCGGGAAAGATTTCGGTCGAAACGGACCGACCGATGAGCGCGAAGAATCCGCACTTTCTGCGGCTCCAGATCGAGAATGCGAACGGGCGCGTGGGAATTGCCAACGAAGGGTTCCGCGGCAGCCACAAGGAATCCAATGGGATGTGTGTGAAACAGGGCGCGGAATATCTGCTTTCCCTAAGCGCGCGGTCATCGACGGGGCAACCGCTGATTGTGTCGCTCGAATCGCCAAATTCCGTGCTTCTGGCGTCGGGCACGGTCTCTGCGCCCGGTAAAGAGTGGACGAAACTCACCTGCCGCCTCGTTGCAACAGCCTCCGGCACCGACGCTCGTCTGGCGGTCGCCGGGAATTCAGCAGGCACGGTCGATCTCGATATGATTTCGCTCTTTCCCAGAGACACATGGAAAGGCCGCGAGAACGGCTGGCGTCCCGACCTGATTCAGAAGCTCGTCGACATGAAGCCTGCTTTCATGCGGTTTCCCGGCGGTTGCTGGGTGGAGGGCAATTCGCTGGAGGACGCCTACCGCTGGAAAAGGACGATCGGGGAGGTGGCGGACCGGGCGACGGTGCGCAATCTCTGGCATTATTACTCCTGCAACGGCCTGGGCTTTTACGAATACCTGCTGCTTTGCGAAGATCTCGCGGCGGAGCCGTTGTTCTGCATCAACTGCGCCATGAGCCACACGGAAATGCGCACCCAGCCCACCAGCCTCGACGGGGTCGACGAATACATCCAGGACGCACTCGATGCCATCGAATACGCCAACGGGCCGGCGGACAGCCGGTGGGGATCGCTCCGCGCCAAGGCAGGCCATCCGAAACCGTTCAATCTGAAATACATGGAGATCGGCAACGAAAACGGCGGCGCGGCTTACAAGGTGCGGTACGCCGCGTTCCGGAAAGCGATCAAGGCGAAATATCCGGAGATGCATCTCGTCTGCGACAGTTACGAACCGCCGGCGGACACCATCGAAATCTCCGACGAACATTACTACAGTTCGCCCGAGTTTTTCGCCACGAACGCCGATAAATACGACCGCTACGACCGCGCCCGGCCCAAGGTGTTCGTGGGCGAATACGCCGTCACTCAGGGTTCCGGCGCGGGCAACCTTCTGTCGGCGATCGGCGAAGCGGCCTTCATGACCGGCATGGAGCGCAATGCGGACCAGGTGCTGATGGCGTCCTACGCGCCCCTCTTTGCCGACGTTCATTACAAGGGATGGAATCCGGATGCCATCTGCTTCGACAACTCGCGGGTTTACGGAACGCCCTCCTACCACGTCCAGGCGCTCTTCGCGAAGAACCGGGGCGATGTCAATTTGCCGGTTTCCATCGAGCAACCTGTTGCCGCAAGGCCCCACACGGGGGCGATCGGTGTCGGCACCTGGCATACGAGCGCGGAGTTCAAGGACATCGTGGTTACCCGTGGCGAACGCGAATTGTGGCGGAGCGATTTCTCCAAGGGAACGGACGACTGGCGGCTGGAACACGGCCAATGGAGCGTGGAGGACGGCGCATTGCGGCAAACGGCGGTGGACAAGCCTTGCCTTGCCGAGGTCGGCGATCCGTTCTGGACCGACTACACAGTGCGCCTGAAAGCGCGCAAGCTCGGCGGTTCCGAAGGGTTCCTCATCCGTTTCCTTGCCCGTCCCGACCAGGAGCGAATCTGGTGGAATATCGGCGGCTGGAAGAATACCGCCCACGGGGTTGAGGGAGCCGGAGGTTCTGATAAAGTCCCCGGTAAAATTGAGACCGGTCGCTGGTACGATATCCGGATTGAGATCAACGCTGACCGCATCCAGTGTTTTCTGGACGACCGCAAAATTCACGATTGCCAACTCGTTTCGCCGAAGTCGGTGTTTGCTGTGGCCGGACGGGTTAACGGCACCGGCGAGGTGGTCCTAAAAGTGGTCAATGTCTCGGGAGCGGAAATGACTGCGGCGATCGACCTGCAAGGCGTCGAGAGGGTCGCGTTCAAGGGGCTCCGCACGGTGTTGACCGGGCCGGCCGCGGCGACGGAGAACACCCTCGCTCTGCCGGAACGCGTACTCCCCGTAACCGCCCCCGTGGCTATCGATGGCCCGCAGTTCAAGCAAACGCTGCCGCCATGGTCGGTCTCGGTGCTTCGGGTGAAGGCTGAATAGCTCGGACAGCTTGCTTGTCACCGCCGGCCTTCTTGCCCGCGGAAGCGGTGAGGAACAACGGCCAGCCAAATAAATCTGCGTTATCTGCGGACTCTCTTCTTCTTTGCGGGCTTTGAGTCCTTTGCGATTGACTAAGACCCGAAAACCGCAACTCTTACGAATTTAGTCGCAAATGAGCATTCCATCTCTGGACGAACTGTTTGAATTCCTCCGTTTCCAAAGCGTTTCCACCGACAGTAACTACGCGCAGCACGTAGCGGGTTGTGCCGAATGGCTGGCCGAAAAACTCAACCGCATCGGTCTTCAGGCCAAGGCGTTTTCCACCGGCGGTCATCCGGTGGTGATGGCCCGCAATGAGCCGCAACCGGGGCGCCGCACCATCCTCATCTACGGCCATTACGACGTGCAACCGGTGGACCCGCTGGACCAATGGACTAGTCCGCCGTTTGAGCCGCGCGTGCAGGATGGCTTGATCTACGCCCGGGGCGCCGCGGACAACAAGGGGCAGATCTTTGCACACATCTTAGGCGTCGAGAAGGCTCTCCGGGAAAACGGCGATCTGCCCGTCAACCTCATTTTCCTGGTGGAAGGCGAGGAGGAATGCGGTTCCGAACACCTGGAAGCGTTTCTTCTGGAGCACCGGGAGGAGATCAAGCCGGATATCATTGCCATTTCCGACACCGGGATGGTGGCAGCCGGGATGCCGTCGTTTACGTATGGGCTGCGCGGCATCCTCGCCTTGGAGGTCAAACTGCACGGTGCCGCCTGCGATCTTCACTCGGGGATTTACGGCGGCGTGGCTCCGAACCCCGCGACGCTGCTCGCGCGAATGGTCGCCACCTTGCACGATGACAAGTTCCGCGTGACCGTGCCGGGATTTTACGACTCGGTGGTTCCGCTGCAACAATGGGAGCGCGAGGAATGGGCGCGTTTGCCGCTCGATGGCGAGGCATTCAAGGAAATAACCCGCTCGCCGGCCTTGCTCGGCGAAGCCGGCTACAGCCCGGTGGAACGCGCCTGGGGCCGGCCCACGGCGGAAGTCAACGGCATCGGAGCCGGTTATCAGGGGCTCGGCAGCAAGACGGTGATTCCCCGCGAGGCGTTTGCAAAACTCACGTTCCGACTGGTGCCCAATCAAACGCCGTCGGAAATCGAAGCCAAAGTGCGCGCCCACCTGGAGCGGGTCTGCCCGCGCGAGGTGCAAATGGAGATCGCGACCGGGCACGGCGGCGAGCCGTTCTTGTGCGATCCCAACAGCCCCGACGGACGGGCCGCCCGGCGCGCACTGGCGCAGACCTGGGGCAAGGAGCCGGCGCTCATCCGGGAAGGCGGTTCGATTCCGATTCTCCAGACCTTCAAGCGCATCCTGGGAGCGGACATCTTGCTACTTGGCCTGGCTCTGCCTGATTGCGCTGCGCACGCCCCGAACGAGAACTTTCCCGTGGCGAATCTGGAAGCCGGCAGCCGGCTGAACCGGGCATTGCTTGAGGAGCTGGCACGGTGCGGCGAAGGGCGGTAAAGGGATGGAGAGGTCCTTGTTTGAGGGACTGCCGCAGTCCAAGACGCTGGCGCGCAGCCCTGGGCTCTACCGATTTTCCGACTACTTCTTCTCCAAGCGCGCGCGAATCGCCGCAAATCTCGATTTGGCCACGGGCGCTTCAACCGGGGTGTTCAGCAGCTTTTTCAGGTCAATGCGCTCCAGCAGCGCCGGGTCGAGTTCGCGGATGAACGAACTGGGCGTGCAGGGCAGCGTGCTTCCGTACCGAAACCGGCTGTAACAATAAGTCATCGTCAGCGACTTCATCGCGCGCGTGATTCCGACATACAGCAACCGGCGCTCCTCATCGAGCGTTCCCTCCATTTTCGAGCGGTCGTGCGGCAGGATCCCTTCTTCCAGGCCCACCAGATACACGTGCGGGAATTCCAGCCCCTTGGCTGCGTGCATGGTGATCAGCATCACCCCGGCGCTCTTTTCCTTGTCCTCGTCTTCCTGTTCCTCCTGGCGCAACGCCATCGCGTCGAGGTAGCCGCGCAATCCGCCGTCGGAATTCCCCTGATACCGCTCCAGGCCCTCCATGATGTCTCGGATACTGCTTTCCCGTTTCAGCGCTTCGTCGGGCGTCTTGCAGGAACGCCGCAAATCCTCGTAATACCCGCTTTCGTCGATGATCTTGCGGAAGATTGTTGCCTGGTTGGCCAGCGGTTCGTGGAGCTTGGTCTCCCAGCCGTCGAGCTGTTCGGCAAACGTTCGGATGGAAGCCGCCGCCCGCGACGGCAGCGTGTTTTGGAATTCCGCCATTTGCAGGGTCTGAAAGAGGCTGCATTTGCAATGAATGCTCATCTCCAGGGCGCGCTCGACCGTCGAAGCGCCAATGCCCCGCGGCGGAGTGTTGATGATTCGCAAAAGGCTGACATCGTCGTCGGCGTTAAGCACGCAGGCCGCGTACGCCAAAACGTCCTTCACTTCGCGCCGGTCGTAGAAACTCTTCCCACCGACGATCTGGTAGGGGATTTGTCGCTCCCGAAAATAGTCCTCCAGCAGTTTGGACTGCGCGTTCATCCGGAAGATGACGGCAAAGCTCTCCCACGGAAGGGCGTCGGACATCTGCCGCTGCTGGATTTCGTTGGCGACAAACTCGGCTTCCTGCCGGTCGTCAGGCGCCTGGACGAGCCGGATTTTGTCTCCGTCGCCTTTTGCGCTCCAGAGCTGCTTGGCGCGCCGGCGCGGATTGTTCTTAATCAGGCCGTTGGCGGCGTTGAGGATGAAGTTGGTGCTGCGGTAGTTCTGCTCCAGCTTGACGACGGTCGGATTCGGAAAATGGCTCTCGAATTCCAGGATGTTGGAGACTTCCGCGCCGCGCCAGCCGTAGATGGACTGGTCGTCGTCGCCCACGACCGCCACGTTCGGGCGGGAACCGTCGTCGCACTTGGCGAGGTGGGTGACCATTTCGAGCTGGAGCCGGTTGGTGTCCTGAAACTCGTCGATCATGAGGTACCGGAACCGCTCCTGCCAGCGGCTGCGCACGTCGGGGAATTCGCCGAGAAGCTTGACGGTCAGCAAGAGCAGGTCGTCGAAATCGACGGCGTTGAGGTTCTTTAGCTCGGTCTGATACCGCGCAAACACGGTGCCGATCAGCGTTTTTTCATCGGTTGGCGCGTTCCATCCGCTGTTCTTGGCCTTGCTGATGAGCGACTTGGCGACGTTCGGTTCCAGTTTCTCGCCCATGGCGGCGGTCTTGGTGACGATTTTCTTGATCAGGCCAGTCTGGTCGCCCTCGTCGTAGATGGTGAAGTTCTTCTTGTACCCGAGCTTCTCGATGTCCATACGCAAGATGCGTACACAGAGCGCATGGAAAGTGGACATCATCACCTTCTTCGCGACGGGCGGTTCGATCATCCCGGCGAGGCGTTCGCGCATTTCCTTGGCCGCCTTGTTAGTAAACGTGACCGCCAGGATCGACGCAGGGTCGGTTCCCTGTGAGATGAGATACGCCACGCGCATGGTGATGACGCGCGTCTTGCCCGTGCCGGCCCCGGCGAGAATCAGCAGCGGTCCTTCCGTTGTCGTAACGGCTTGGCGCTGTGGATCGTTGAGGTCGAAAAGGCGGAACGACATGAGGATTTCGGGCCGCAGACTCTAGCGCATTGCCACCGGAAGGCAACAGGTGCGTTGGGGGAGTACGGATACCGCTCGAACTTCTTTGTGGACGATGAGGAGCCGAACGCTGTCATATCTTTAGAGGCGCTCAAAGGGCTCGAGAGCTTCGAAACATTTTCCGATGGATTTTCATTTACCGAAAACGACCAGCAGGGTGACGCAAAACACCGCTAGAGACGTCAACGTGCGGATTCGCCGCCAGGCCGAAAAGAACGTGGAACGGTTTTGCGGAGCGGACAAGGAAGCAATCTCGCGTCGCTTGGAGGAACTGGACTACGAATGGGATTTCGAGCGTACGTTTGAGACCGGGGCGTCCACGATGGGCTTGCTGGGCCTCCTGCTCGGCGCGACGCTGGACCGGCGCTGGCTGCTCCTTCCCGCAGCCGTAGCGGGCTTCCTCCTGCTTCACGCGGTGCAGGGATGGTGCCCGCCACTGCCGTTTCTTCGCCGGCGCGGTTTCAGGACGGAAGCCGAAATCGAGGAAGAGCGCGACACGCTGCGAATCCTGCGAGGCGATTTCAAGCAGACCGGCGACCCGCGCGAGGCCCTGGCCGAGGTGCGCCTGAGCATCGGTCCGTCCATCACCGGCGCCAGTCTCGGGGACGGCAAGCGTCACGGGCTGCGGGTGAGGTAGAGTGGTTGCGGCGTCTCGCCGCTGAATGGGCAACAGGACAGCGGCGAGACGCCCAATACTGTTCGTTTAGCGAGTTTGAACGATAGGGAAGGCAACTCGCAACGGATTGCGTTGGGAGTTCCGAGAAACGCGCCAGCGTCTTGGAGCAACGGCAGTCCTGTGCCGCGTTGGGATGGCGCGTCGGCACCTGAGGTTGCTTTCCTGGTCGTCTGACTGCCAAGTCCCAGGCAGGGGCTCGCCGTTCCTTTGTTGTTAATGCTTCGCCGACATGCGGCAACGGGGCGGCCGTGTTTGCCCTGGGAAAAAGAAGAAAGACATGGCTGGTCGTGGGAACCAAGTTCCGCAGTGTACAAGGGTTGGCCCGGCATCCGAAGGCGGCACAGGACTCTTTCCATTACCCACATCTTTTCGAAGGGCGTGCGCAGGCTGATCAGGGCCAACGGCCCGCCCACATTGTAGCCTATGGCAACGCCATAGGACTCCTTCCGCAGGGCCGATTTGGGCTGTAGGCCCATCACAAAGGCCCACATGGGGTTTGTACCGCGCTTTCAGCCCCAAAAACCCGCCAAAGTCGGGTATAAGGCGCAAAGGAACATGGAGAGCGCATGGAGTCGAAGGGGGAGCGCGGGCATCCTGCCCGCAGCCTCTGGCATCCTGCCAGAGGCATGGACGCAAGCCAACTTCCCATCGAGCGCTCTCTTGAAAACGCCGGCAAGATGCCGGCTAATGCGGGCAGGATGCCCGCGCTCCCCTTCGACTCGGCGTCTCTTCTCAAAATTATGTTCCTTGGGAGCGCTAATCCGTTGGCGCCCAAAGACCTATGGCGTTGCCATAGGCTACAATGTGGTCGCGCCTTCGGCGCTGAAAAATCAAGTCGCCGGACTTGTGGGTAATGGAAAGATAGGACTACCGTTGCTCCAGGACGCTGGCGCGACCGCCGAAACCTCATTCGCTTTCGAAACCGCTGCTTATCCGAACAGCATTGGGCGAGACGCCGCTGCTTGGTCTGCGTCTTTCCTGATCGGGCCGCTGTATTATTTTGGCGGAGACCTTTCTATTTTCCGCTTCTCTGTTTACTTTCTCCGGTCTACCCAACCAATTTAATTTGAAACCCTTTCGAAACCTCGGCCAGACCCGCTTACCGAACGGATCGCAGTTGTCGCTTCACGAACACGACAGCGAGTATTTTCTGAAACTTAATGGCCGTCAGCTCATGAGCACGACCTCCACGGTTTCGGAATTGCTGCTGGCGCAGCTTCTATGCAAAGGGCTCGGGAAACATGCGAGTGCTTGCGTGCTCATCGGCGGCCTCGGGTTGGGCTACAGCCTGCGGCGGGTGCTTGAACTTGTCGGCCCCACCGCCACGGTGGAAGTCGCCGAGTTGCTGCCGGAGGTCGTGGCGTGGAACCGTGAATTTCTGCATGCCGTGAATGGAGCCCTGTTGGACGATCCGCGCGTCAAAGTCATTGTTGAGGATGTAATTGAGGTGATTCGCCGCGGCAAGCATGCTCGGTACGATGCGATCCTGCTCGATATCGACAACGGCCCTACCTCGTTTGTGCAGGCGGAGAACTCACGCCTCTACAGCCGCCGTGGCCTTGGCCTCATTTCGCAGGCTCTCACGCCCAGGGGAAAAGTCGCGTTCTGGTCAGCCTGTGAGGAACCCAAATTTCTGCAAAGCCTCTTCAATGCGGGATTCAAAGCCCACGGGATCCCCGCAAAATCGCACGATAGAGCGAAGCGCGACGAGCATGTAATCTATGTGGCGGAGCGAATGTGAGGCGCCAGACGCCGCTTATGGCGAGACTAGCGTCCACCCGGACGGAAGCGAAGGCCCGGCGATGAAACCGCCTATCTTGCCGAACTGGTAGATGTTGTTGCTGTAGTTGATCGACAGGGCCACCAGCAGGAACTCTGTCTGAGTCGGACGCCCGCAGCCAGGGTTCATGGTAAGGATAAAGTCAGGGAGCGCGTCATGATTGAAATCCGCGACGCCCGCGACCACGAAACCATTGACGCCTGCCGGCGCAACGCCTACGGCCTTGAGCGCGTTTCCCAAGAGGCCTTGCATAAAAAAGATGAGGGTTCCCTGTCCGGGGCCGCCGGCAAAGACCAGGTCCGGAATGCCGTCCCGGTCAAAATCGGCCACGCCCACCAAGCGATAAGGTGCGTCCACCGAGGCAACGGCAGGAGCCGTCATCCGGGCGGTGATCGGACCCGAGGTGATCGGATTCATGTACATGATCCGCGTGGTCCGGCTGCTGCGGTTGAAGAGGATCAAGTCTTTCGTTCCGTCGCGGTTCATGTCGGCGGCGGCGATGAGATCGTAGCCCGCCGGCAGAAGAGGGCCCATCCTGGAGGTCACTGCCCCTTTGGAATTGCGCAGACCGTAGAGGACTTTGCCGTCCGAGGAAACCATCAGGTAGTCCATGATCCCGTCCTTGTTTAGATCGGCGATGGCAACCAGCTTCATGCCGGTTGGCAGAGTTCGGCCGACCGTTGTCGTCAGGTAATGGGTTCCGTTCAGCAGTTTGTACTCCGTCGCACGGGTTTTCGGGTTGTAAATGACAAGATCGGTCTGACCGTCCCCGTTCATATCGCCGGCAACCGAGGTTCCGAAGGCGAATGATGTGCTCAGAGCCAGCAGAGCGGCGAGCAGCACGGCAGATTTGCGAGGCGCTCTCATATTTGTTGCGAAATCATGGCAGGTCCGCGAGGAGAATACGAGATAAAGGTGTGCCGGGCGTTGGAATATTTTGAAAATTCCAAGCGCGACAGAGCCGCGACCAAATTTATTCAACCGCTTGCACGAGTGAGAGCGGTGCTCAGTAAGGGCGCGTCACAAAATAAGTGTCACAATCTGGCTTGTTCTTTTCGGCGCTGCCGGCGTTGCTCGTCAGTCACAGATCGCAGCGGATATGCTCCTTCCTCGCGCCTTGGCATCGCCAAAAACTCCTGCGCCATCTTGTAACACTTATTTTGTGACGAGCCCTAAGCTGTCATCCTGCGGTCTACTCCGAATGCCAGGGGCGAAACGCAATCTTGAATTTTGCGTCCCGGTCCAGCACCGCGGCTTCGACGGTGGCATTCTTGAGTTGCACTTCCCGGTGCGCCTCGATGACATCGGCGGCAGGCAGTTCCTCCGAATCGCTATCCAGCGCCAGGTGCCCCACAGTCCATGCGTCCAGCGCGATGGCTGCCGCTTCCGCAAAGCTTGCGGTCGCGAACGTCTTGGTTTGCAGGAACTTCTCCATCATGGCGCTGGAATGAGCCTTTCCGGAAATCACCGCATACGGCACCGCTTCCTTTGCGAACGATCCGCCGTTGGTGTGGAAGGAGCCGTCGTAATCCAGGCGCACGAAAAAATCGGGCTCGCCGCGGTTGCCTAACTCGGCAAAGAGCATCCGGGTCAGGTAGGGCGGACCGTAGATCTGTTCGAATGCGTTCTTCAGGGCCGGGCTGAGCGAATAACCGACCATGCGGCGCAGAGCGACGTCCTGGGCGGATCGCGTGAACCCTTCGGTGCTCGCCACTTCGATCGCGGCCATCCGCAGCCGCTCAATGTCTCCGGGGTGCCCGATTGCCGCCATGGCGATCCGGTCGTAAATCTCAAAAATCTTTTGGCGCTCGTGCCCGACGGTCATCAGGAGAATTCCTTCCCCGCAACTCAAGCCGGCGATGGGACTCCCGACCGCCAACTGGTGTTCGATATATTCGCGGCGGTTCTGAATCGCCTCCACCCAACGATAAGGCTCTTCGATCATTCGAGTTCGGCAAATTTTGGCGTGTGTTTGGGCAACGACTGGAGATCGCGCCGGTAAGCTTTGGACAGAAGACGTTCGGGCAGCGTGACGATGCCCGTCTGGTCGATGATCTTGACGATGGGAAAGATCCGCCCATGCCGGTCGACCCCTCCCGTGGCGGTATCGCTTTCGGCTGCCGTATCCAGCGCACGGAGCGCCAACAGCAGAGCGTCTTCCTCGTTCAACTTCGCCAGCGGGCGCTGCGCAAAGGTGTTCGCATAATAAAGAACCGCCCTGACCGCCGGCGAGCCGGACCCGGTCGCGGCGAAGTCGGCGGCTTCGAATTGCGCGCCCATGGCGTCATAAAAATAGAGCCGGGGAATGCCGGCAGCGGAGTCGAACGTGGCGAAAATCGGAACGACGATGCCGATCCCCTGAACAGCAAAGCCGAAGTTATCGCGCAGCAACTTCGAGAGAGCGCGCACCTTTCCGTCCAGGCTCATTTCCTGAAGCTGGCTGCGACGGTAGAATTGAAAGGAGTGTTCGAGGGTGCGCGCCATTTCCCAGGCCGTTGCGGGAACCCCGGCAATGGCCATCAGGGAAAAGCGGTCGATTTCCAGCACCTTGTCGGCGCGGTCATAGACCACCACGTTGCCCGCGGTGGCGCGCCGATCGCCGGCCACCAGGACGCCGCCCTTGAACTTAAACGCAAGGATCGTCGTGGCCTGCGTTTCGCAGATTGCCCGCCCCGACCCGGCGCCGGCTACATTGCCGACGGGTTCTGCTGCCGGCGTCAACCCGTGTCGGCGGAGCAGGGTGACAAAATCGCCGCTGTGGCTTGGCGCTTCGGCAATAGGCGTTACGGGAGAAAAAATGGGGGGCTGTGGCATGGGTTTGTGGAATGACTATTGGCCGGTTCTTTGACGGTAGCGTTTGGACTGGTTCGGATCGACGCGTCGCATCCGCTTTAGCAGGTCTTTCGTGTCGGGTTTCGAGATGTCCGGCGCTTTCGGGCCGCCTCCATCTCCCTCTTTCGGCCCCCAAGGTGCAGGAGCCAAGGGTCTTTGAGTCCTCTCAGGCATGGGTAAGGGTAAGTCGTTTTGAATGGAACGCAAGCGACAGACCCGCGGAACGGGGCTTGCCATTGCGGCATGGTCGTGAGAAAGATAATTGCATGCAACTCTGGTATCGTTTTTGCGCCGATTTCAGGCGGGCGGTTTTTGTCCTGGCGGCAGTTTCCGCATCGACAATTGCCGCCGACGCCCAGACTTCCCCGGCAGCCGCGCACAAGCACCGGGGCAGCGGGACGCTGTTGGAAAAGTTGGAAGGGCTGGTCGATCAGCAGAGCAATGAGATTTCCACGCAGGCCAAGCAGATCGGCGAGCTTTCCAAACAGATCGAGCAGCTTGGCAAACTGGCTGAATCGCAGAGCAAGCAGCTCGAAGCTCAGACCCGGCAGATGGAACTTCTGGGCAAGCAGATTGAGAGCCTTTCCGGCGAAGTGACCAAAGTCGGTCAGAACTCCGATGGCGCCGGGGCTCGGCGCGACACCCCGGCGGCTTCCGCGGGAGAACCCTCCGTGACTGCGGCAACCGCCCCTGTACAATCGGCGACGTCGACCCCGCCGGCTGCGGTTATGCCGTCAGTGGAGACATCCTCCACGCCGGCCGCGAGCGGTTCGGTGCCGGTTGCGCAAATTGTCGGCCCCACCTATATTATTAAAAAAGGTGAGAACCTGACGACTATCGCCCGACGCGCCAACACCACCGTCGCCGAGCTTCTTAAATTGAACAAAATCGAGAACGAACGGAAATTGCAGATCGGCCAGATGCTAGTTCTGCCAAAGCCGGGCGAACCCGCAGCCACCTCCCAACCCAAGAAAGACAACCAGTAAAATGGACGAATCGACAAAATGGTTCTTGATGAAGCACACCGACGGGACCGTCTTCGGTCCGATGAGCTTCCAAAATTTACGCCAGTGGGCCGCGGACGCCTACATCGCGCCGCTCGACAAGGTTTCCCAGGATTCAAAAAGCTGGATTAAGGCGCCGATGATCCCTGAGCTGGAGATGGACTTTCTGCTTACTATCAGCCCGGATTCCTTCTATGGGCCGACCACTGTCGGCGCTGTCCGGGAGTTCCTTGCCAATGGCGAATTGACGCTCGATTCCATTGTCACCAACTGCAAGTCGTGCGAGGAGGGGGCGCTACGCGAGTTCGGCATTCTTCCCGAGGTGATGGATATCGAAGAGAGCGAGCAGCCGATGCCGCCGCCGCGATCGAGCATTCGGGAGAATCTCCAGAGAAGAATTCGCCAGCTCGAAGAAGCGTTGGTGGAGGAACGCCGGCTGCGTCAGGTTGCCGAAGGGCTGCGCACCAAGGCCGAAGCGCGCCTGGCGGAATTGGAAGAGTTGCTGGGGTAGTTTGGGCGGAGTGCCAACTGGACGGCGCCGGGGGCGGCATCGTAAGGACAAAAAGGGAATTTGGGTATGCACTTCACTCAAGCGGGCAGAAGCAGTTGAGGTGTGAAGTGCTCAGGGCTGTCGGAGGCCCAGAAGGAGGCTGGAGCCTCCGGGAATTCTGCGTACCCAGGCAGGAGCCTGGGGTACGAGCGCGGTTAACTCGCAACGGATTGCGTTGGGAGATTCGGGACACGCGCCAGCATCCAGGGAGCGCACGCGCCCTCGCGTGCGGCCTTTGGCGCCCTCGCCAAAGGCATCTTCGCGGCTGATCGCGTCGGACTGCGAGTTTCGGGGAGCGCACCCGTCCCGGGTGCTGGCCGAGGCGTCTCGCCTCGGCGAACTTTGCGCGTGGAGTCGACGCAATGCGCGGGGGAGACTGGAAGTCCGCGTCGGCGGGACGCCGGCGCCAACACGCGAGACGCGTGCGCTCCCCGGAGGCCCGCTCCCGAACGCCTGTTCTTTCCGGCAGGTTCTTTGGCCGCCTGCAAGTCTCAGGATGACAAATAACGCGAGCCGCTTTGATCTCTCTGCCCCGGCCCCGGAATTGTGGGTAACTGAAAGAGTCCTCTGCCGCTTTCGCGGGCCGGATTAGCCGCCCGTCCAGAATAACGCTTCCCGAAACCTCTGGCGGACCCCGGTGTTTACGCTATGTTGATTTTATCCTCCTCGAACTGCTTTCCGCGGTCCGGTTGAGTCCATGAAGACACTCTTCATCCTCGCCATCATCTTAAACACGCTCTTCGTCCGCGCTGCCGCCGGACAGTCGCTCACTCCATTTGAAAGGCCGCCCGGCGCGCCGGTTTCCGCAGGAAACGACGGCATCGACCATCTCGTCTTCGGCAAGCTTAAGGAACTGGGCATCATCCCGGCCAACCCTAGTTCGGACCCTGTCTTTCTGCGGCGGGTGTTTCTCGATGTGATCGGCACGCTTCCGACCGCCGAGGAAGCCAGGGCGTTTCTGGAGGACAAGGACCCGAACAAGCGATCCCTGCTTATCGACCGCCTTCTGGAGCGACCCGAGTTTGCCGACTACTGGGGGATGCGCTGGTGCGATCTGCTGCGTGTGAAGGCCGAATTTCCGGTGAATCTCTGGCCCAACGCGGCGCAAGCTTACAACCGCTGGATTCGAACCAGCATCAAGGAAGACATGCCGTACTCGCGCTTCGCATGGGAACTCCTTACATCCAATGGCAGCAACTTTCGCGCGCCACCGGTCAATTTCTACCGGGCCGCCGGGAGCAAGGATCCGAAGGCGATCGCGCAGGCCGTGGCGCTGACGTTCATGGGGGAACGCGCCGAGAAATGGCCGCCGGAAAAACTGGCCGGGGTGTCGACGTTCTTCTCCCAGATCGGGTTCAAGCCGACCGGCGAATGGAAGGAAGAGATCGTCTATTTCGACGGCATCGACCACAAGAACGCCTTGAAAGCGCCGGCGGTGTTGCCCGACGGAACCAAGGTGCAGCTTTCGCCGGATAAGGACCCTCGGGAATCTTTTACGGAATGGCTGTTTTCCTCGCGAAATTCGCCGTTTGCCCGCAACGCCGTCAACCGCATCTGGTTCTGGTTGATGGGCCGCGGAATCATCCAGGACCCGGACGACAGCCGGCCGGATAATCCCCCGAGCAATCCTGAACTGCTCGACTACCTGGCGCGGGAACTGGTCGCGACCACCTACGACATGAAGCAGATTTACCGGCTCATTCTCAATTCGCAAACGTATCAGCTTTCCTGCATCCCGGTTTCCATCGACTCGCAGGCGGATGAACAGTTTGCGTATTACCCGTTGCGCCGGCTCGATGCCGAAGTGCTCATCGACGCCCTGAACCAACTCTCCGGAACGACCGAGGAGTATTACAGTATGATCCCCGAGCCGTTCACGTGGATTCCGGAGGACACGCGTTCGATCGCTCTTCCCGATGGCAGCATCGGCAGCTCGTTCCTGGACCTGTTCGGGCGGTCGCCGCGCGACACGGGCCTGCTCATGGAACGCAATAACCGGCCCAGCTCCGCCCAGCGTCTTCACTTGCTGAACTCAAGTCATGTGCAAGGAAAGCTGACCAAGAGCGACAGGCTCAAGGCGATTTTTCGCCCGGGGTTGTCGCCTGCCGAAATGATTTCCGAGGTCTACCTGACTTTCCTCTCGCGCTACCCCACCACCGCTGAACTGGAGACGCTTGCCGAGTACAACCAGGCGGGCGGTAGCGACGAGGCGCGCCGGCGCCAGACCGCGTTCGACCTCATGTGGGCGCTGACCAACAGCACCGAATTCCTTTACCGTCATTAACCCGTCAACCTATGAACATCGAAATTCCCTCCGACAATTCTGGCCACTCGATCTCCCGCCGGGAAATTCTGCGGTGCGGGTCGCTGGCCGCCGCCGGCGTCCTGCTCGCCAACCGTATTGCTTTCGGCGAGTCCGCGCCGGCTGCCGCTGCATCGCCAACGCCCGCGCTGCCGGCCAAGGCGAAGGCGGTCATCCAGGTCTGGCTCTGGGGCGGCCCGTGCCACATCGACACGTTCGATCCGAAGCCGGGAGCGGGCAGCGACTACTGCGGGCCGTTCGACAAACCGATCAAGACCAACGTCGATGGAATTCTGATCAATGAACTGTTGCCGGAGCTGGCCAAGCATGCGGACAAGTACTCGATTATCCGCAGCATGACGCACGGCAACAACGGGCACGAAACGGCGGCTTACATGGTGCAGACCGGCCACGCCGAGGGCGGCGACCGGTTGGTCTACCCGTCCGCCGGCGCGGTGATGTCGTTATTCAAGGGGTACGAAGCGGGTTACACCGGGCTGGTTCCCCCGTACATCGTCCTCACCGAGCCGCAGGGGCGGTTCTCCGAGGCTGGCTTCCTCGGTCCGCGCTACAAGCCGTTCGCCACCGGGGGCGATCCCTCGCGCACGCCGTTCGCCGTCCAGGGGATCGTCGCGGAGGGCATTACGCCGGAACACCAGGTGGAGCGGCGCGACCTGCTGCACCGGCTCGACACGCTGGGCAACGCGATGAAGGGGAATCCGCAGCTTGCCGATTTCGCCAAGGCCGAGGACGCCGCCTACGACATGATCCTGGGCAAGGGCGCCAAGATCTTCGATCTGGGCGAGGAATCCAAGGAGTTGCGGGAAGCGTACGGGATGAACAAGTTCGGGCAGTCATGCCTGGCGGCGCGGCGGTTGGTGGAACGCGGCGTGAAGTATGTGACGATCAACTACAGCGGCTGGGACACCCATAAACAGCATTTCCAGGCCATGCGCCGGAAACTGCCCGAGCTGGACAAGGGTGTGGCGACGCTGTTGCAGGATCTCGCTTCGCACGGCCTGCTCGACAGCACCGTGGTGTGGGTATGCGGCGAATTCGGACGCACCCCGAAGGTCCAGTGGGAAGCCCCGTGGAATGGCGGGCGCGGTCACTGGGGCAAGGTGTTTTCCGCGTTGGTGGCCGGCGGCGGCTTTAAAGGCGGCCGCCTCGTCGGTTCGTCGGACAAGCGGGGAGAGGAAGTCGAAAGCCGCCCGGTCTACCCGTGGGATTTTATTGGCAGCATCTACCAACTGCTCGGCATCGATCCGGACGGTTCATTCCCGCGAATGAGCGACCGCAACGTCCGCCTTACGCAAGGGACCGGCGAAGGCATCAAGATCGGCGGGCGGTTGCAGGAGATTATGTGAGCCCAACGTGGGCCCACGATTCCACAAAATGAGACACCCCGTTTCGCCTTGCGGGCCAAACGGGGTGTCCCTTTCTTTTCGTGGGGGAATTCTTTAGATCTTGCTCTTGAGATCCTTGCCGACAACGAATTTGACGGTCTTGGATTTCTTGATCTTGATCTTTTCCTTGGTCTTCGGATTGACGCCGATACGAGCGGCGCGTTCGACGACCTTGAAGGTGCCGAAACCGATGAGCTGAACGACCTTGGTTTTCTTCAGGCCGACCTTGATCCCGCTAACGACGGCTTCGACGGCGCGTTCGGCGTCGGCTCTGCTAACGGTATCGAGGGATTTCTGAACTGCTTCGACGAGTTCTGCCTTATTCATAAATTGCTTCCTAAACGGATATTTAACTACTGTTGCTAATGGTTTTCTGAGTGGAATTTGCCTTCGGCGGGAGTCCGCCTCGGGCGCTTCGAATGTTCTCGCAGTCTGGATTTTCACTGTCAAAAGAAATTTTGCAGAGATTTGAAAAAAAAGCCGAAAAACGGCCTTTTGGCTGTTCTTGCGGGCATCCGAAGGATTGCCAAGCTCCGGTTGCGGTGCGAAACTGCCGGTATGAACATGACCTTCGACGAGCGTATCGCTCGTTATTTTGCAGCAAAGCCCGCAATTCATCCCACCGCGTTCGTCGCACCGGGGGCGGATGTGATTGGAGACGTCACGCTGGAAGAGGAATCGAGCGTATGGTTCCAGACGGTGCTGCGGGCCGACATCAACCGCATCCACATCGGGCCGCGCTCCAACGTGCAGGATGGGACGGTGGTTCACCTGGCCGACGACTATCCGACGATTGTGGGCGAGTTGGTGACGGTGGGCCACAAGGCGCTGTTGCACGCCTGCACGGTGGGGGACGAGGTGCTCGTCGGCATGGGGGCGATTATTCTGGACGGCGCGGAGATCGGTGCGCGGTCGATTATCGGAGCGGGCGCGCTGGTGACCGGCGGCAAGAAGATTCCGCCCGGTTCGCTGGTCCTGGGAGCGCCCGGAAAAGTGGTCCGGCAGCTCGATCTTCAGGAGCAGGCCGACATCAAGACGTGGGCGCTCAAGTATGTGGAGGTTTCCAGGCGGTATCTGCGGCAGGCTGCGGGGTAGGGGGATAGCCCCGTCGGGGACGCTGTTGAAACGATGAACGGCAGGGTCGCGTCCGACTTCTGATCTTTTCCTGGAGCCCAATCGCGCTCGAAAGCGGGGGCGCTTCGGGACACCCATTGCTTTCCTCCCGCGCTTTCCAACAGTCATCCCGTTGTGGTTGTTTTCTTGTCTGCCGAGCTTGATTCCGCACAAGAGGCTGCCACACTGCCCAGCATGAATTTTCCGACACCCCTCTGGAACCGACTTTACGAGATGGCCGACGAGATTCGCGAGCTTGCGCCATGGAAGAATTATTTTGAGGCGGAACTCTTTGCTATCCAGCCTCGGTCGGACGGCCCTGTTTATTTTGTCAGCGTGATGGGGAACCGTGGCGAACACCATGCAATCGCCTATTACCCAGGGGCCGAGAGCTTGGACAAGTTTCGCCTTGCCCAATTAACGAGCGACCAGCGGCTTGGCATTGAAGCTCTTATGCTGAACGACCACCTGCAATTGGCCTTTGAGGCGAAGAAATATCTAAATCCGCCCGACCTGGAGATCTTAAACAGGCTTGGAAAGGTTTATCGAGGCAAGTGGCCGGCCTTCAGAAGCCATCAGCCCGCCAGGCTGCCTTGGCCTCCGAATCTCCCCGAGTTGGGGGATTTTTCGGGGCTTCTGGAGCAGACGCTCGTCGTGCTGAAACGACTGGCGGCGGGCGAAAGGCTTCTGTGCCCGTTTGATCAAGAGGAATTCTTCCTGCGGATAAAGGAAGGCGACTGGCAAGACAGCAGATGCCGGGTAGCGGAGCTGCCGGTGGATCGACATATTCTGAGAGCGGAATTGCCCAGCGGGGCTCTTGAGGGAGTTCAGCGAACCAAGGCTCATTTCGAAATCGACCTTTGCTTGATGCCCTCACCGATTACTGATGTGCCTCCGGGCGAGCCACCGTACTATCCCTTTATGCTTATCGTGGTGGATTCACTTTCCAGGATGATCATCGGTTTCAATCTCATCTCGACGAAAGAAGGGGTGGACGCAGCGATGGTGCAGTTGCCAGATACGATCACAAAAGTCTTGCGGAACGCGAAGGTAATTCCCGCGTATATTGCGGCACGCCACCCGGTATTGTGTTCGGCGTTAGCGAGCTATTGCGATACCTATGGAATCGAGTTTGGGCCGAGCACGAGTCTGCCGGCAGCCGACGAGGCTCTTGCGTCTGCCATGTCATTCATGGGCTTTCCGGCAGGGTTATAACGGGCAGACAACGCGCCACGGCTTCGCCGCTCCGAATGGTCTCACGTCCATTCCAGGTAGAGGTCAGGAGGTCTGAGCCTTGAATGGCTCTGACTTAAGGAGGCTTTCGGCAGGCACGGGAGACACGAAGAAGCTGAGGAGCGTGGGATGCAAGTTCCGGGGAGCTCACCCGTCCCGGGTGTTGGTTGAGGCGTCCCGCCTCGACGAACTTCTGGCGTGGATGCGCCCACAGCCTTCAGAGTCTGAGGACCGGAAGGCGATTCGATGGCCAGAAGTTCGCGCTGGCGGGACGCCGGCGCCAGCACGCGAGACGCGTGCGCTCCCCGGAGTCCCCGTCCCGAGCGCTATCTGCAATACGAACCAGCTTTGATCCAAGAACGCCCTTGCGCTGCTTGTAGGCGGCGAACGTGGTCGACGGCGTGCGTGGCCGGTCCCAGCCCTTGTGCCTTCTCCTTACCGCCACTGCGTCAGCGCACAACCCAACAGCAGCGTTCCGTAGGCGATTCCTCCAATCGCAGCGGCTTTCCAGCGCAGGTCTGTTTTAGTGATCCATCCGATCTGGTCGCGCAAGAGATAGGGCATGCCGACCCAGAACATCCCGACCGTCGCCCACGCATAGGCCAGCAACGTCAGCAGCAAGCGCGAGGTTTGCGGACGGAGAAACGCCGCCTCCAGCAACGGTTCAGCCGCCAATAAGAGCAAAATCCCCAGCGCGCGAACGGCTAGAAAATCCTCTACAAAGAGAATGGTCAGGAGATAAGCGGCGACGATTCCCAGCATGATCGTCTGCCGCCACGAAGTGAATTCCCCCAGATCGATCGTCGCGATCAGCGAAAACGCCCAGATGGCATCGACGGTGAGCAAAAGCCTGCCCCACCAGACGGACCGGGGCAACGCCTTCAGAAACCGGCGGATTTCCTGCTCGTTCACCAAGGCAATGATATGGGTGACAATCAACAGGAGGCCCACCGCCAGGCCGACGGCATACAAGCTCAGAGGATAGATCATGACGCAGCAAGAAAGGCGAAACGGAGGCAACTCACAAGGAAGAAATCCTTCGTCACGGTTTTAGAACCGATTTCTTCTTCCACAACGCCCAGCATTTGGAAATATGCACGCTCTCATACTTGCGGGCGATTTCTTCTTTGTAGACCCTCGCCAACATGCGGTTTGTGCGGTAATCGCCCGGAAATCGGGGAATCATCAAAATATCGGCGCCGGCAAAAGCGCGATCGAAGGGCGGACAATGATTTTCGTCCTGCAAAAAGCCCGCCTGCCAGGCGCTGGCGCCCGGCGCCGGTCGCCACCCCAAGGCGAAGGGAAACCAATTGGTGTAATCGACGGTTTCAACCGTGGCATTGGCCGGAGCACCGCTCTTCAGCAGAAGCACCCCGTCGTTGATCTCCTCGCAGAAGGTGACCGGCATGATGGGGTTGCCTCCGCAGTTCAAGACGAAGAGCTGCGAGAGCGCCGGGGAATCGAAATGCGGGCCTTTTTTTACATAAACCGGGGAGAATTCGATTTTCCAGTCCGCGCAGGACGCCAGGCTGCCGAGCCCCGAGCCGACGGGAACAGCGAGGACCGCCGCCGTCAGCCATCCCAGCACCCGCGTTCTCCGAGGATCGAGATCGCATTCGCGAATTCGGTCGGCGGCCAACTGCAGGAGCACGAGCGCCAGAAAGCAAAACAGCGGTGCATCCCACAATGAACCGTCGGGAGCATTGGTGAGAATAACGCAAACAGACATCCCGGCGACTAGAACGATCGGGAGAAAAAACGCCTTCATTTCCCGGAAAACGAACCATGAATGCCAATTCCCATTTGACCGGGACACAACGAAGAACAGCGCCAGCACCAGCACCGAAACCAAGGCCCTGCCCCCTTCGATCAACGCCATTGAAGCGTTGAGTCCCCCGCTGCGGGCGAATGCCGCCGACTGCAGGTCCTGAAGATAAGCGAGCAAATTCCCATGAAAATAGACGGCGATGGGGAACAGCGCCAGCACAGCGCCGCCAAGGCAAGCGCACCACCATCGCGGGCCAAATCGACCGAGGCAAATCCCAGCCCCGAGCAGTCCGAGCGCACAAAGGAAATACGTTATTTTCCAATAGAACAGGACAACGACAAGCCCGCCGAAAACAGCGCCATCGATCGCCACCAGCCGCCGCGAATTCGAGCGCAACGGCAGAAAGGCCTGGGCGATCAAGACGGCCAGCATCGCGTATCCCTGGCGGTTATAAAATGCCGCATAACTTGCATGGTCGAACGGCAGGCGCAGGGCATTGGCGCGAATCGCGACCAGCCCGGCCAGCAATACAAACACACCCGAGAGCCACGGAGAAAACCGCCGCCGGCATGCCGTCCATGCCAAAGCCGATACCAACACATAAAACAACGCGCAGCCTGTCGATATGCACGCTGCATTTGGTCCCGTCAGCTTCATTCCGGCCAAAACCAGCGCGAAATTCAGAAAGCCGATCGGCGAAGGGAAGTCAACGCTGGGGCGAAGACCGCAATACATCTTCCAGGCCACAGAATAATACAGGCCCGTGTCGTGCCCGAACCGGACCTGGACATACGGCCCCAGCCACAAAAGGAAAGCCGACATGAACGCCACAACCGCCAAAACGACAGCCCCCGCCCAACGACTCCCGGATTCGAGCTGCGGTTTTGGAGCATCCTGCCCGGTCTCTCCGGCGGTGGCTTCATTCTGGGCGCTAACTGCGGGCGCGCTTGCCGGTTGCGGCTTAATCTCCATATTGTTAGATTCTGACTTTTCGATTGTGGTAATATTCTCTCTCCCAATCTCCGATTGGGAACGAGCGCGCGTCTTGTCCTTTACTTAACGGCAGTGGGGCGTTGCCCCAGGCTGGTGTGGGGCTGGGTCTTTGGCCCTGAAAGCGCAGGATAAACGGTGTGCTTAGCGCGCAATTTTCTGAAATTTCAATTTTTTTGCCAGCGCTTCTTCAGCAACGCCCAGCACTCGGACTGCGCGACTCGCTCGTACGTTGCTTCGATCTCTTTCTCGTAGACGCTCTGCATCATCTGGTAAGTTAGGGGATCGGCCGGAAATCGCGGAATCAACAAGAAATCCGCCCGACCGAAAGCTCTGTCGAAAGACGGATGAACCTTTTCGTTTTGAAGGAATCGGGTCTGCCAGGCGCACGAACTCGGCGCGGGACGGCTGCCCATCGCAAAAGGAAACCAGTTGGAGAAATCCAGGCATTCCACCGTTGCATTCGGAAAGACGGCGCCATTGAGCAGTTTCACACCGTCGTTGATCTCGTCGCAGAAGGTGACGGGCATTGGGGGGTTACCGCCGAAATCCAGCACGAACAGCTTCGTCAGCGGTTCGGAGTTGAAGTGCGAACCGTTGCCCGCAGCCGCCGGCGCTTTGTCGGTTTTCCAATCGGCGCAATATAGCAGGCTGGCGACCCCCGATTGCACGGGAACAAAGAGAACAAGGGCCGCAATTCCGATCAGGCTTGCCATCCTGGAGGTCGGCAATCCGGCTTCCCGGATACGGTCGGCTGCTGACTGCAAGAGCGCGAGCGCAAGGAAGCAAAACAGAGGGGCATCCCACCGCGGTCCTTCCGGCGAGTTCGTCAGGATGATGCAGATGGAAACTCCCGCAGTCAGGCCGATCGGAAGAAAGAAGTGCATCAGTTCTCGCGGCGCATACCATGAGCCGAAATTCCCCGGCGTTCTGGACAGCGCAAAGAATGCGGAAAGCAAGATCGCCGTGAGCGACGCCATGACCAACGATTCCGGCAGAAGAGTCATGGTCACCGCGGCATCGTGGGCGGCCGCGGAAAGTCTCAGATCCTGGATATAGGCAAGCAGATTGCCGCGAAAGTAGATCGCAATACCCAACAGCACCGTCAGTCCGCCGGCGAGGCATCCGCACAACCAGCGAACGCCAAAATGCCGCAGACAAAGCCCCACGGCCAGCAGGCCCAGCGCGCTCATGAAGAATGTGACCTTCCAGTAGTACAAGACCGCGAGCAACACGCCAAAGACCGCGCCGTCCAGCCATTCAGTCCGCCTTGATTTCACCCGCAACGGAAGAAACGCCTGGGCCATCAGGATGCCGAGCATGGCGTATCCCTGGCGATTATAGAGCCCCGCATAACTGGTCCCCGAAGCAGGCAGACGCAGGTGGTTGGCGCGAATCGCCACCAGCCCAACAAACAGCACAAACACGCAGGAGAGCAGCGAACCGAACCGCCGCCGGCACACTGCCCACGCAAGGCCGGACACTAGAACATAAACCAGCACCGTACTCGTTGAGATGCAGGAGGCGTTCGCCCCCGTCAGTTCAATGCCCGCCCAGACCGGCACGAAGATCAGAAAACCGAAGGGACAATAAAAGTCGACGCTCGGGCGAAGCCCCCAGTGCATCTTCCATGCGATTGAGTAATAGACGCCCAGGTCGTGACCGAAATTAGTCTGAACATAAGGACCCAGCAGGAGAAGAAAAAGCGCGGTGAATGCGACCACAGCCAGGATAAACGGCCCACTCCAGCGCAGAGCAAACGGCGAATCTGAAGCAAGCACAGCCGCCAGCCTGAAGGGTTCCGCTGCGGGCTTGGGCTGTCCGCTCTTGCCGGCTTTCTGTCGTTTGCTTTTCGCCATGGCTCTTGCCGACTAAGCGGCGCCTACTTTCCCTCTTTGCTTGAGTTGGTGCGGAAGGCAAGGCAATCGTACACGACCCGGTCCGGTTGGTAATTGGCCGAAGCGCGAACCATGACGTGGATGCCGCGGAACTCGGCTCGCCCTTGCTGACCGAGCGCGCCTGCGAGATGCTCCTGCGCCTCCAGTGCCTGAACGACCTCCCGATCCTGCCCCAACACAACCGGCTTGACACCCGGAACTACCACCACCATCAGCGGCGCCAGGCTGTGCATGACTTCCACCGGCAACTCCGCCATGGCCTCCTCGACCGCGGCGTGCTTGGCCTCAAGCTGAATCATGCGCGCCTTGGCTTCGGGCACGGTCGACTCGAGGGCGATGGTAATGGCGTCGAGCAAGGCGTGGCGCACCTCGGAAAGGTCGACCAGCGCTTTGAGATCCTGTAACGCCGGTTGCGTCTGGATCGCCTTCGCCAGCGACGAGATCTCCTTGAGGTAAGCGTTCTTCTGCGTCTCCGGCACGAAATACATCACCAGCAGGCGCACCGGGACGCCGTCGGGCGCGCCGTAGTCGATCCCCACTGGGCTCCAACCCAACGCGCACACCAGTTCACCGTCATGCCGCGTGCGCCCATGCGGACACGCCCAACCGAGGCCGATCCCCGTGTTGTGGGATTGTTCCCTCGCCAGGACGTTCTCGGTAATCCCGCCCTCCTCGCAGATGTCCGGGATCGCCTCGATCAGTGTCGCGAGGTACTCAAGCGCCTTGAGCTTGTTGTTGTCGGGCAGTTCGATCAACCGCCCTTCCTGGAGTGCATCGAGAACGCATTTCATAGGTCAATAAGATTGAGGATTAGTCGATTCCGTATTTGCGATGGAACCAGGTTTTCACCCAGTGAGTCAACGCCGAGTAAGCGACCAGGAACCCCGCGATCCAAACCCAGTAAATCGCCGGCAGCGGGACGAACCCGAAATAAGCGGCCGCCGGGCTGTAAGGCAGGTACGCGCCGATCGCCATCACTACCAGCGTTGTAAACAGCAGGAAAGGACTGGCGATGCTCTGGAAGAACGGAATGCGCTTGGTGCGGATGATATGAACGATCAACGTTTGCGTCAGGATCGATTCCACGAACCACCCGGTCTGGAAAAGCGCGGCGGCATAAGTCTGGTCCGGAGCTGGGTTGGCGGTGGCAAAGCGCGCAGCCAGGCCCGCCGGGGCCGCCATATGGAGATTGTGGCAGCCGAAGAAGTAAAGCATCACGAAATAAGTCGCGTAGTCGAAGATCGAGCTCATCGGCCCGATAAAAACCATGAAGCGCTGGATATTGGCGATGTCCCACTTGCGGGGCGTTTTCAGATACTCCTCATCGACGTTGTCGGAGGGGATGCCGACCTGCGAGGCGTCGTAGAGCAAGTTGTTGACCAGGATCTGGATGGAGGCCATCGGCAGGAACGGCAGGAAGTAGCTGCCCCCCACCACGCTGAACATGTTGCCGAAGTTGGAACTGGCACCCATCCGGATGTACTTGATGATATTACCGAATACTTTGCGCCCTTCCAGGATGCCGTCCTCAAGCACTAGCAGGCTCTTTTCCAGCAGGATGATGTCGGCGGATTCCTTGGCGACATCCACCGCCGAGTCCACCGAGATGCCAACGTCGGCCACGCGCATCGACGGCGCGTCGTTGATTCCGTCCCCCATGTAACCGACCACATGCCCCCGCTTTTGCAGGGCGACGATGACGCTCTCTTTCTGGTGCGGGGAGAGCCGCGCGAACACCGTGGTCTTCTCCGCCAATTCGCCCAGCGCCTCGTCGCTCAGGCCGATTAAGCGATCCCCGGTGACAATCTCGCCGGAATCGAGGTCCACGTCCTTGCAAATCTTCCGCGTCACCAGCGCGTTGTCCCCGGTCAAAATCTTCGTGGCCACACCCACTTCCTTGAGCTGCGCGATCGCCTTGGCCGCCGACCCTTTGGGCGGATCGAGAAACGCGATATAACCCAGTAATATCATTTCGCTTTCGTCCGCGACGGAGAAGGTCGTCCGGGTCTGGGGAAACTCCCGGTATGCGATTCCCAGAACGCGGTAGCCGTCCCGGCTCAGTTCCTCGTATTCTTCGAGAAGATCGTCCTTGATGAGGTCGATCATGAGATGGATTTCGTCGTCCACCTGGTACTGCGTGCAGACCTTGTAGATATCCTCCACCGCCCCCTTGCAGATGAGCACGTGATCGCCTTCGTAGTCCACGACCACCGACATCCGCTTGCGCTGGAAATCGAACGGAATCTCGTCCACCTTGCGGCAGGTGCGGTCCACATCCAGATCGCTGTGGGAAAGCACCGAGCGGTCCAGCAGGTTGCGCAGGCCCGTCTGGTAGTAGCTGTTCATGTACGCGTAGCGAAGCACGTCCTGGCTGTCGCGGTTGGTCACGTCCACGTGCTTCTCCAAAATGACCCGATCCTGCGTAAGAGTACCGGTCTTGTCGGTGCAGAGAATGTCGATGGCGCCAAAGTTCTGGATGGAGTTCAGCCGCTTGACGATCACCTTCTTGCGGGACATCGCCAGCGCGCCCTTGGCGAGGTTCACCGTCACGATCATCGGCAGCATCTCCGGGGTCAGTCCGACGGCTACCGACAGTCCAAACAGCAACGCCTCCATCCAGTTGTGCTTGGTCATTCCGACGATAAAGAACACCACGGTGACCATGATCACCATGAAGCGGATCATCAGCCACGTGAAGCCGGCGATCCCTCGGTCGAAACTGGTCTGCACACGCTGACCTGAGAGCCTCTCGGCGATGGAGCCAAAGTGCGTGCGGCTGCCAGTGTTGATGACCACCCCGCGGGCCGTGCCGCTCAACACGTTGCTCCCCTGAAAACAGGCGTTTTGCAGTTCGATGATGCCGCGCCCCCCAACCGCGGATGGCTCGGTGATCTTTTCCACCGGCATCGATTCCCCGGTGAGCGAAGACTGGCTGACAAAGAAGTCCTTCGCCGTAAACAGACGCAAGTCGGCGGGAATAATCGCGCCGGCATTCAGGACGACGATATCTCCGGGCACCACGTCGGCGACGGGAATATCGACTTCCTTGCCGCCCCGGACCACGAGACAGTCCGTCTGCACCATTGCCTGCAATTTCTCGACCGCTTTGCTCGAACGGTATTCCTGCACATAGGCGAGGATGACCGAGAGGAAGATCATTCCACCAACCACCGTGGCCGCGGGCCCGTCGCCCATCAGCAACGAGACAACGCAAATCACCAGCAGTTGGATCACCAGCGGATTGCGGCAGCGATCCAGCAGTTCCAGGAGCACTCCCTTCTCCCGGCGATGACTGAGCACGTTGGGACCGAACTGTTCGCAGGCGCGCTCCACGGCTTCCTCGGAAAGCCCCTGCTCGGTGACATCCAGGTTTCGCAGCGCCTCCTCTGCCGGTACCCGGCATAATTCAACCAACCGCTCTTCATCTTGGGAGACGGTGTTCGACGCTGCCTTCGCCGCCTTCAGAAAGACAGCCGGATGAATTTTTCCCAGGACGATGCGAAACATGAGAGAGATGTCGGTTAAATGGCCATGCGTTCGTTCTTCGAGAGGCGCATTATTGTCAAGGATGTTCCGTCAACAAAACCGATGTTTCCGCTTCCACCGGCTGCAGGGTGCGGTTGGCGAGGGTCGCGGGAACCAGGAAGAACTCTCCGGGGCCGAATTCGAGACCCGCGCAAGCCACCGCTCCGCTGAGAACCGTCACGATGCTAAAATCTCCAACAGCCCCCGCCTCGCGAGGTTCATCCAACGCCCAGTGCCGGATGCGGAAATACTCGCATTCCACCAGCGGCTCGGCGCCCGCTGGTTGGAAGCGCGGCTCGGCGTCGGCGTAGTCGATCGACCTCAGCGACTCCGAAATGTGCAGGGCGCGCGGCTTGCCGTCGAGACCGGTGCGGTTCCAGTCAAAGACGCGGTAAGTGGTGTCGCTGTTCTGTTGAACCTCGACGATCACATTGCCGCCTCCGATGGCGTGAACGCGCCCGCTGGGGATGAAGATGCAGTCCCCCGGCTCGGTCTCCATTCGGTGCAGGAGGTGAGCCACGGTCCCATTGGCCAGCGCCTCTTCAAAAGCCGCGCGCGTCGTTCCGGCAGCGAGGCCCGCGTAAATGTCCGCATCGCGTTCCGCATCGGCGATGAACCACATTTCCGTTTTTGGTTCGCCGCGCAGTTCCGGGGCGATGGCGGACGGCGGATGCACCTGCACGGAGAGCTTCTCTTCGGCGTCCAGCAGCTTGAACAGCAGCGGGAACCGCGGGCCGGCGTTGCGATAGCGCGTTCCGAAAACGGAGTCGCGGAAATCGGTCCACAATTCGTTCAGCGTCTGGCCGCGCAAAACTCCGGTGTGAACGACGCTCTGCGCTTCCTCGCGGTCCACCACTTCCCAAGATTCGCCCACCCGCACGCCCTGGGGCAATTTCTTTCCGTAAAGCGTCTCCAGTTTGCGTCCTCCCCAGACGCGCTCCATAAAGAGCGGTTCAAAAACAAGCGGTTCAGTAAGAGTCATGGCAGTTGGATGAGTTTGAGTGAATGGCGGCGCGAGGTGAAGTCCGCGCGCCCACCATTTCCCTAGCCGCCCCGGCGCCTTTCTTCGAGCAGAAAGTTCGGTGAATTTATCCCAGCGACTCGATGAACGTGCGGATTCCCTGCAAGAGCATCTCCACAGCAACGGCAGTGAGGATCAATCCCATCAGCCGTTCGCAAGCGGTTAGCACTCGCCGCCCCAGGAGCATCGCGATTCGCCCGGCGGAGACCAGAATCAGCGTCGCCAGCGTCATCGCCACCACCAGGGCCGCGAGGTCCGTCCAAAACTGCCCCGGATTGCGCGAGACCAGCAAGAGCACCGTCGCCAGCGCGGAGGGGCCCGCCACGGAGGGAATCGCGAGGGGAAAAAGCAGCGGTTCGCCCCCGCTGTCCGTCGCGCCAAACATATGTTCGGAGGTGGGAAAGATCATCCGCAGGGCAATGATGAAAAGGATGATTCCGCCGGAAATCCCCAACGAAGTGATGGAAAGATGAAGCACTTGCAGAAAGAATTGCCCGAAAAACATGAACACCACGAGCACGACAAACCCGAGCGCGCATTCCCGCAGGACCACCCGCGAGCGGCGCTCTGCCGGCACGCTTCGCAGGCAGGCCAGGAAAATGGGAATGTCGCCAATCGGATCGATGACCAGGAACAGCAGAATGGTGGTGGAGAGAAAAGCCATCTCATGGGAATCGCCGTTGGAGAGACCAGAGGCAGGGAAATTACGCAGGGGAATTGCGAGGCGCCTAATCGAGGTAACCGCGGCGTCCCGCCGCCTGTTCTTTTTCCCGGTTCAGAGACGGGACGCCCGCTGTCGCAAAGATTTGGTGCCGAGATTGTCCCGCATCGGCGCGTGCATTCTCCTAACCCCTCTTCAGGGCATCTAAGACGGATTTTTCACCCACGCCGGGACGCTCCGCGTCCGATGCAAGCAGCATGGCTTCGAAAATCCTCATCACCGGCGGCGCGGGCTTTATCGGCTCGCACCTTGCCGACCACCTTCTGGAAACCGGCTGCGACGTGCGCGCCCTGGACAATCTCGTGCCGCAGGTTCACGGGGAGTCGTCCGGACGCATCCGCCCCGCTCACCTGAACGCCGACGTGGAACTTTTTGCCGGAGACATCCGCGATCCCGAGGCGGTCGGACGCGCGCTGGAGGGCGTCGATGCCGTCGTTCATCTTGCTTCCGCCGTCGGGGTGGGCCAGAGCATGTACGAGCTCGCCCATTACACCAGCGTCAACGCGACGGGCACGGCGGTATTGCTCGAAGCGCTCGCCAGCCAAAGCATCGAACGGTTGGTCCTGGCCTCCTGCTTGAGCGTTTACGGCGAGGGGCTTTACCGGGTTCCCGGCGCTGCCCTGATGGAGGGCCGCGAACGCCCGCTCAGCCGCTTGAAGGAACGCGACTGGGAAATGCGCGACCCGACCGGCCTGCGCATGTTTCCGGCGCCGACCCCGGAATCCAAGCGACCGGTTCCGCTCAGCGTCTATGCCGCCTCCAAACACCTTCAGGAGCGGCTCTGTGCAATCGCCGGCGCGGCCTATGGCATCCCAACGGTAATTCTCCGCCTGGCGAAGGTCTACGGGACGCGCCAGGCGCTTTCAAACCCGCACACGGGGGTAATCTCGGTGTTTGGCGCGCGTTATTTGAACGACGAACCGCCGCTGCTCTACGAGGATGGCGAACAACAGCGCGATTTTATTCACGTTGCCGATGTTGTCCGGGCGTTCCGGTTGGCTCTCGAATCGCCCCGGGCCGCCGGCGGCGTTTTCAATATCGGCAGCGGAATTGGACGGACGATCCGCAGCGTCTGCGAAGAACTGGGCGCGGCGTTGGGCAAGTGGGAAGTGAAGCCGAGGGTCACCGGGGATTACCGCATCGGAGACAGTCGCCACTGTTATGCGGACATTTCCCTGGCCCGATCGGTGCTTGGGTTTGAGCCGCGCGTGCGATTCGAAACCGGTCTGCACCTGTTTGCCCGGTGGCTGGCGCAACAGAGAGTGCCCGAATGCACCTCCGAGGCGGACGAAGAACTGGCCGTGCGCGGGTTGACCATATGACTCCCCTCCCCCCTTGGGGAAACACCCTCGCCAAGGACGATAGAGCGCTCAAAAAGAGACGAAGATGAATCCTGCATGTCTTAAATCCTTGGTCTTGCGCTGCTATCCCTTGTATTTGCACAGTTCTGCGAGGAGTTTTCCGCATCTGCGCGGCTCGCTTCCGAAGAAACGGAGCGCTTTATTAACTGTCATCCTGAGCTTGCGAAGGATCTCACAACACACCATGCAGCGCCGTGTCACTGTTTACCATCCTCGAAGCGTACGGCGCGGCCCGCGACGACGTCCGCTCCGAGATTACTTGAAGGAAAAATCTCGTTCGTCCGGCCTCGCGAGATCCTTCGCAAGCTCAGGATGACAGCTTACTGGGCGCCGTTCTTACTCGTAAGGCGGGATTTACAAGATGAACAGGACGGCAACCTCCCTTTCCGGCTCATCCTGTAAATCCTGTTCATCCTGTCTAAAATTCTTGGCGTGCTTGGCGTCCTTTGCGCGAACACTTCGGGCAGCTGTGCGGTGCGAACGCAACGTCCGCATTCCTCTCTTGGCAGCCGTGCCGGGCGGTGCCACAGTGCCACCCCTGCCACCCGATGCGCCGTTACCTGGAAATCTACGCGATCATGCTCCGCAACTCGCTCATCCGGGAAATGAGCTTCAAAGCGAATTTCCTGCTCTGGATCGTCGTGGAGTTTTGCTGGTTCGTCGGGCAGATCGTCTTCATCGAGGTGCTCTTCCAATACGTGCATTCCATCGGGGACTGGACGAAGTGGCAGGTCGTGCTGCTCGTCGGCACCCACCAGTTGATCGCGCAAATCTTCCAGGCCTTCTTCTACATGAACGTCGTCAACATCCCGGAACTGGTGCGCACCGGGCGGATGGACTTCATGCTGCTGTTGCCGATCGACCCGCAGTTTGCGGTCTCGACGCGCCAGTTCGGACTCGACAGCACCATCAACGCCGGCGTGGGCATCGCGATCGTCACCCTCTCGCTGGCCAAGCTGGGCATCCATCCCGGCCCGCTCCAGGTGATCCTCTACCTGGCGACCCTGGCCGTCGGCGTCGCCATTCATTACTCCATCATGTTCGCCCTCGCGTCCGTTTCGTTCTGGATCGTCCGCGCCCAAGGGCTGGTTTACGGCTATTACAACCTCTTCAACATCGCCCGTTACCCGGAAGCGGTCTTTCGCCACGCCGGGGTGTTCAAGTTCGTCTTCTCGTGGCTGATCCCCGTCATCCTCGTTGCGAACGTCCCCGCCCGCCTGCTCATGGGAATGTTCAACACCGGGGCGCCTTTCGCGCTGGCGCAGCTCGCAACCGCGGCCATTTTCGTCCTGGCAGCCAGTCGCCTCCTGTTCAACCGCGCTCTGGCCCGCTACAGCAGCGCGAGTTCGTAGCGGTGGGACCTTTGTTGCGTTCACGCTGAAAACCAGAAAAAGCGCCCATGATATCGTCGCGACGAAAAAAAACGCATATTCCCCTTGCGCCCCGCCGGGAAACTCGCTAGATATTCGCGCTCAATTTTTTGGGCACCCCCGATACTTATGCCAGCAACGAAACAAGAAAAAGCGCTCGATTCCAGCCGAAGCAAATCCGCCTCGGTGAAGAGTCCTGCTGCCGCTGCGGTATCGTCGGAAGCCAAGATTGGAAAACCCATGCCCAAGACCAATTCAACAAAGCAAGCCTCTCAGGAAGCCTCGAATCATCCACCGGAACCCAAAGCGCCCAAAGCATCCGCGGGCGAAGTCAAAATGACGCCATTTCTCAAGAAACAGAAGGAGAAGCTGCTCGCCTTGCGCGATACCATTCTCGATTCCATGGCCGGGGTGGCCAAGGACAATTTGCGTTCCCGCGCCGAAGGCAGCGAGGCCAGCGCGTTTGGCATGCACCAGGCGGACGCCGGCAGCGATGCCTACGACCGCGACTTCGCCCTGAGCCTCCTCTCGCAGGAGCAGGACGCACTTTACGAAATCGAGGAAGCTCTCAAGCGGGTCGATACCGGCACCTACGGCCTGTGCGAAATGAGCGGCAAACCGATTCCCCACGCGCGGCTCGAAGCCATTCCGTTCGCGCGTTGCACCGTGGAATGCCAATCCCAGATCGAGAAGCAGCGCAAGGCCAGCCGCATCCGGCAGCCTGTAACCTCCCTCTTTGGACTGACCGACGAAGAAAGCGCAGCGGCCGAAGGCGAAGAAGAAGAAACGCCTACCGATCTCAAAGAATAGAACTTTATGCCCAGAGACATCATCACGCTCGAATGCACCGAGGCCAAGGCGGCGGGAAAACCCGTCTCTCGCTACATCACCACGCGTAACAAAAAAAGCCCGAACACCCCCAACCGGCTCGAAAAGAAGAAATACAATCCTTTCCTGAAGCGCCATACGCTTCACCGCGAGGTCAAATAGAGAAATCATGACACCCAAGACACCTGAACGCCGTTCCGCCTTTCGCCGCGCCAACCGCACGATGCCGCGCCGCCGCATCGACATCGGCCTGGACGCGATCGATTACAAGAACCCGGAAATCCTGAAGCGCTTCGTCACCGAAGCCGGCAAGATTCTACCGCGCCGCATGACCGGCCTGCCCGCGCACTTTCACCGCAAGATTACCCGTGAGATCAAGCGGGCGCGCGCGGTGCTGCTGATGAAGTAGTCCAGAACCGGTTTTCGGCGGCCCGCAATCGCGCCGCCAAATACGTTCGCATCCTTCCCATAACGCTTATTCTTCCCATTCGACCAATGGGAACGATGGGGGTTATGGGAAGTATGTTTTTGTTCGTTGGGGCGACCGAGGCGCGCCAGCTTTTTGCGGTGAACCGCCCTGTCCATTACCCACCGGTTTGCAAACCGGACGCACGAGCGAGGACGAGGCATCGAACGCTGTCATCCTGAGCTTGCGAAGGATCTCACGAAGCGATCTCGACGTTCTGTTTAGTAGGTACGTAATCGAAACTGACGGCCCATCCTGCGGCGCCGTCAGCTTCGAGAACGGTGAATGGTGGCATAACGCTAACTGGCGTGTTGTGAGATCCTTCGCAAGCTGCCAATGAACCTACCGGAAAGACGGGGCGTTCGGGAGCGGGAATCCGGGGAGCACACGCGTCTCGCGTGTTGGCGTCGGCGTCCCGCCGACGCGGACTTCCAGTCTCCCCAGTGCATTGTGGCGACTCGACGCGCAAAGTTCGCCGAGGCGGGACGCCTCGGCCAGCACCCGGGACGGGTGCGCTGACTCGAAAATAGACGAAAAGATGAGGCGCGTTAGACAGGGTGACAAACAAGCGTCAACAAGCTTCATTTTCATCCCGCGTGGCGCCTCGCTTGGCGAGGCATGTTGTTCTCCCCGGAACTCGCATTCCGACGCGATCAGCCGCGAAGATGCCTTTGGCGAGGGCGCCAAAGGCCGCACGCGAGGGCGCGTGCGCTCCCCGGAAGCTGGCGCGACGCAGGTTCATGCCCAACAATC
>Ga0316226_1000711_pt1 | contig 41740 bp, 34 predicted proteins | sample TBH18017metaG_FD_206009 | JGI IMG/M metagenome (GOLD analysis project Ga0316226, IMG submission 206009) | Freshwater microbial communities from Trout Bog Lake, Wisconsin, USA - TBH18017 | ecosystem: Environmental > Aquatic > Freshwater > Lake > Hypolimnion/Profundal zone | place: USA: Wisconsin...
TCACAACCAGATAGACAAACTCCGGATGCTGATTAAGGGCCTGGATTTCAAGGTTGGTTGGGTTCTGGCACAAGGTTTGCGGTGTTTATCGCCATGTTAAAGGCGTGTTTTCGCCGCTTGCTCAATAATGCCGCCATCTTGAGTGGGTGGAAAGTTTCGTGATGAGTGCCAGTTCCTATCAGGCCCCCAACAAGGCGCGGGAGCCGTGGCGTGGAGAGATGGTTCTCCTGCTCGGCGCAAGCGGGTATATTGGGCGCACCTTTGCCAGCGAGTTGCGCCGGCGCGGACATGCGTTCATCCCGTTGACCCGGAGGGCCTTCGACTACACCCGGTTTGATTTCCTGTTTGATTACCTCCGCACCATGCGTCCGGTGTTTTTGGTCAACGCCGCCAGTTATGAATGCCCGTCCGGGAGCGTGGCCGGGGAGGGGGAACGGGAGAAAATGATGGCGGCCAACGTCATCTTGCCCCAGATGATCGCCCGGGTCTGCCTGATGACCAAAACGCCTTGGGGCCATGTCTCTTCGGGTTCGATCTATTCCGGCGCCAAGTTGGTGGAGAACGGCAAGCCCCCCATGCCCCGCCGGCTGGACGATCCTGATTCCCTGGAACTTTTTGCGTCGCGGCCTGAGCAATTCCACGGTTTCACCGAGTTGGACGAACCCAATCTCTCCTTTCAGAACCCCTCCAGCAATTTTTACAGCGGCACCAAAGCCCTGGCCGAGGAAGCCATCAAGGACATCGGGCAAAGCTATCTCTGGCGTCTGAGGCTGCCCTTTAACGAGCGCGAGGAAACCTGCAACTGGCTCTGGCACATGCGCCGCCAGGAGGAAATCCATGACGGCATCCATTCCCTTTCCCATTTGGAGGACTGCGTCAAAGCCTGCCTGGATCTCTGGGAAATGCGCGCGCCCTTTGGGACTTACAATGTGACCAATCCCGGCGCCATCACCACGGGCCGCGTCGCGGAGGAAATGCGGCGCGTGCTTCGTTCACCTTTGCGGGTCGGCGCGGGCGGAAACCAAGCCTCGCCGCCCAGTTGCATTCTGGACTGTGGCAAACTCCTGCGCGCCGGCGTCAAGCTGCGCCCGGTTGAGGAGGCCCTGGAGGATTGCCTGGACCGCCTTCGCGTCTCGACATGCGCCGAAAGAAGCCTGGAGTCCGTGTCGCCGAGGTTTTCCGCCGCCTCCATGAACCCTTTCGTATCCGGCGATTATTGCCAGGCCAGGCGATAGAAGCGCATCTTCAAGTTTGCTCCCTCGACGTCCTGGAACTGGGTCCAGGCGTTGCTGGTGGAGGTGATTTGCCAGATGGTGGACCACGTAGTCAAATTGACGGATGCCTGCACCTGGTAAGTGTGGCCCGGGGCGACCGGGAAGTTGATGACGGCAGGGCTTCTGGCGCCGGCCTTGGGCGCGACGTTCATGATTCCCGGAATAATGTACGTAATCAGGTTAGAAAGATCACTCTCCTCGCCTTGGGTGTTGTAGGCGGTGACGGCGAATGTGTTGGTCTGTCCTTCCTGCAACCCGGTAATCTCGTAGCTCGTGTTGGTGCCCGCGTCCACGATGTATTGAAAATCGTCTCCGTTGTTGCCGTAATAAATGTGGTAACCGGTGACGCCGGAGGCGGTGCTGGCATTCCAAGCCAGCGCCAGGGATTGCGTTGCGTTTGCGGACAGGGTCGAGAGCAGGGCCAGAACCAGAAATGCCATCCAACTTACTCTGAAGTTTTTTGGCGAATAATTCAACATAACGATTTCTTATTCGCACAGGCCATGCCAAGAAGAGGCCCCGATGGGCGTCGCAGTTTTGTGTTCGGATTATCGCGGGATTGAGAAGCCGGCCAGCCGCGCGCCCGCCGCCGGCAACCGTGAAAACGGCTTTAATGACGCGGGTTGGAACGGCGCGCCCGCCAGGGAGTGACATGGTCCCGAATGGGGTTTGCAATGCCCCCGCAATTTTGCGAATTTTTCCCCTCCCGCCGCCTTGCGCGGCATGTCCGGGAACGGTTCATTCCATGTCCGCCACGGGCGGACACCTGGCCCAATCTTGGACAACGTTTTTGGGAGGCGGCTTGCGAAATTTTACGCTCTCAAATGACGTAATCCAGGGATGATGCCGGCGCCGACTCCAATAGCTTGGCCCTTTCGCATAAATCGGCGACGGTGGCGCGTTCCATGATGGCCACCACCGCCTCCCGCACCTCCTGCATCACCGAGCGAATGGGGCAGCGGGCCTCATCGGGGCAGGTGCAACGCTCATAGAAGCGGTCGCTCACGCAACTTACCGGGGCCAGCGCCCCCTCCGTGTGCCGGACGACCGAGGCCAGGGTGATGTTCTGCGGCGGACGCGCCAGGCGGTAGCCGCCCACCGCGCCGCGCCGGCTTTCGACGGCGCCCAGCGATTTCAAATCGTTGAGAATCTGTTCGAGAAATTTTTTGGGGATATTTTGTTGTTCGGAAATGGTTTGAATGCGAACAACACCGTTTCCATAATTCAAGCCCAGCACCAACAGCGCCCTCAAAGCATACTCACCGCGCACGGATAGTTTCATTGAGTCACACCATATCATTTCCAGTAAAACTGTCAAGATTCCCGTTTTTTTGGAAATTTGCTCCTGAAAAAAATATTTTGCAATCCCTATTGACATTATAGAGCTTTTCAGTATTCTTGGCTTCCTAATACGGCAACAACTATGAAAAACTTGAAAAACTCAGGGCTGGTTCTGGTTCTGTCCGCCAGTCAGATTCTGGCCATCAACGTCAAAGCGGATCAAACCAGCGACGCCATTGAGGCCCTGAAAAACCAAATTCAGGCGCTGTCGCAAAAAGTGGAGCAATTGCAACAGCAGGAAAATGTCCAGACGGCCAAACAAACCAACGCCCCGTTCATCACGGCGGGAGCGGAAGGATTCTCCCTGCAATCGGCGGACAAGAATTTTGTTTTGAAGCTCAGCGGCTTCGCCCAGGTGGACGCGCGTGATTACGTCTCGACGGCGCGCGGCGGCAGGGACACCTTCACCATTCGGCGCATGCGCGCGATTGCCAGCGGCTCGGTCTATCATGATTTTGAGTATTACCTGCAAACCGATTTCGCCTCGGGCGTCACCAGCACCACGACGAACAACTCGTTCATGCAGGATGCTTACGTGAATATTCATCATTGGGACGGCCTCCAGTTCAAGGCCGGCAAGTTCAAGGAACCGGTCAGCATGGAAGTGCTGCCCTTGGATCAATACCTGTGGTTTCTCGAACGCGGCTTTCCCACTGAACTGGCCCCGAACCGGGATGTCGGCGCGGAGATTCAAGGCACTCTCTGGAACGGGGCCTTGGTCTATCAAGCCGGCGCCTTCAACGGAGTGCCCGATGGCGGCAGCGGCGACGTGGAGGTGGCGGATAATGACAAGGACGCCGTCGTGCGCGTGATCGGGGCGCCGTTTAAGAACACGCAAATAGACGCCTTGCAGAATTTTGCCTTCGGTTTGGGCAGCAGTTATGGTCTTCAAGGCGGCAGCGCCACTCCCACCTTTGCCACCATGGGACGCCAGTCTTTCTTCAAATACAACTCCACCGTCAGCGAGACAGGCCAGCATCTCCGGCTGGACCCGCAACTTTCCTATTACTGGGGGCCGTTCTGCGGCTACTGGGAATACGCCATCTCGGACGAAAAATTCCACTCCTCGGTCAAGAACACGCCCCATCCTTATGAATATTTCGAGAACACGGGATGGGACGTGGTCGGCTCCTGGTATCTGACCGGTGAAAAAAACGTCTTTGGCGTTCTGCCGGCGGTCGAACATCCATTTCGCTTCGACGGTTCGAGCTGGGGCGCCTTGCAGTTGGCGGCGCGTTTCGGCCAGCTTTCGCTGGACCCCAACTCCTTCCCGGTCTACGCGGCCTCCGGCTCGGCCCAGGGAGCGACGTCCTGGAGCGTGGCCTTGAACTGGTATTTGAATCACAACGTCAAGTGTATTTTTGAGTACACGCAAACGGCCTTCTCCGGCGGCAGCCAGACCGCCGGCGCCGTGACCGCCAACGACGAAAGAGTCATTCAAGGAAGGCTGCAGTTTGGATTTTGAGGAGGATCTGGCATGATGCGTTTCCTGTGCATTCTTTGCGCCTTGCCCGTCCTGGCCGCGTTCCCGGCCCGGGCGGGCCAATCCGTCTCCCTGCTCAACGTTTCCTACGATCCCACGCGCGAGTTTTACCAGGAGATCAACGCCGCCTTTGCCAAGTCTTGGAAGGACAAGACCGGCGGCGATGTGACCATCAGCCAATCCCACGGCGGCTCCGGCAAGCAGGCCCGCGCGGTCATTGACGGGTTGCAGGCTGACGTCGTCACGCTGGCTGTGGCCACGGACATTGACGCGCTGCATACCAAGGCGGGATTGTTGCCCGAAAACTGGCAGGAACGCCTGCCGAACAATAGCTGCCCTTACTCCTCGACCATCGTCTTCCTCGTCCGCCGCGATGGCCGCGCCAACGTCAAAAATTGGGGCGACCTCATCCGTCCGGGCCTCAGCGTGATTACCCCCAACCCCAAAACATCGGGCGGGGCGCGCTGGATTTACCTGGCCGCCTACGGCTGGGCTATGCGGCAAAATCAGGGTGACACCCAGGCCGCCCGCCGGTTTGTCGAGCAGCTTTACCACAACGTTCCGGTCATGGACGAGGGGGCGCGCGGCTCCGCCACCACTTTTGTCCAGCGCGGCATCGGAGACGTGCTGATCGCCTGGGAGAACGAAGCCATGTTGGTAGTTCATGGTTTTGGACAGGGGCGCTTTGACATTGTTTATCCGCCCGAGAGCATCCGAGCCGAGCCGCCCGTGGCGTTGGTGGACAAGTACGCGGATCAACACGGCGTCCGCGCCGTTGCGGAAGCCTATTTGCGATTTCTCTACACGCCCGCCGCGCAGGAAATGGCGGCCCGGCACTATTTCCGGCCCAGTCTGGAGGACGCCGCCCGGCGTCACGCGGCGGACTTTCCGCCCGTGAAGATGTTCACGGTGGCGGAAGTTTTTGGAAGCTGGAGGCAGGCGCAAAAAACCCATTTTGACGAAGGAGGCATTTTTGACCAGATCGCGCGCAGCCGCCGTTAAGAGCTTCGCGCCGGCAAACCCCCTTCCGGGCTTCAACATCACGCTCGGCTTCACCATTGTTTATTTGACCCTCATCGTGCTGATCCCCATCGGCGCGCTGGCCATCAAAACCCTGGGGCTTTCCTGGAAGGAGCTGTGGGCGCTGGCCACGAACGACCGGGCCCTGGCCTCCTACCGGTTGAGCCTTGGAGCCTCCCTGGCTGCGGCCCTCATCAACGCCCTATTCGGCAGCCTCCTGGCCTGGGTGCTGGTGCGCCATCCTTTCCCCGGACGGCGATTGCTGGACGGTTTGATTGATTTTCCCTTCGCGCTGCCGACGGCGGTGGCGGGATTGACTTTGGCCAGTTTGTTTTCCGCGCATGGCTGGCTTGGACAGTATCTGACGCCCCTGGGCATCCAGGGCGCCTTCAGCCGCCTGGGCGTCGTCATCGCGCTCACTTTCGTTGGACTGCCGTTTTCGGTCCGCACCATCCAGCCGGAAATCGAGACTCTGGACCCGGACATTCAGGAGGCGGCGATGTGCCTGGGAGCAGGCCCCTGGCGGCGGTTTGTCTCGGTGACCGCCCCGGCGTTGCTGCCCACGGTGTTGACCGGTTTTGGCCTCTCCTTCGCCCGCGCTTTGGGAGAATACGGCTCGATTGTTTTCATCTCCGGCAACCTGCCGTTTAAGACTGAAATCGCGCCGACGCTTGTGGTCATGCGGCTGGATCAATTCGATTACACCGGGGCCATCTCCGTCGCGCTGGTGCTGATGATTTTCTCGTTCGCGCTGCTGTTGACCTTGAACACGCTGCAAGGGTGGGCCGCCAAATTCCAGGAACCATGAACACGCCGGCTGCTCCCATCGCGTCTTCGTCCGCCGCGCCGGCTCCAAAGTCGGACCGCTCCCTCATCCACTGGCTATTGGTTGCCGTGGCGGTGCTTTTCTCGGCTGTCTTCCTGGTGCTGCCCCTCCTCAACGTGTTTGCCCAGGCGCTGGCGGCGGGCTTCGGGCCGTACTGCCATGCGCTTGCCGACCCGGACACCATTTCTGCCATTCGTTTGACATTGATCATTGCCGCCATCTGCGTTCCTTTGAATGCCGTTTTTGGCGTGGCCGCATCCTGGGCCATCGCCAAGTTTGATTTCCGGGGCAAGCCCTTCCTGCTTTCCCTCATGGACCTTCCGTTTTCCATTTCGCCGGTGGTGGCGGGCCTGCTCTTCGTCCTGCTCTTCGGCGTCAACGGCCTGCTGGGCCGCTGGCTCGAAGTCCATCACGTTAAAGTCCTTTTCGCCCTGCCCGGCATGGTTCTGGCCACCATATTCGTCACCTTTCCCTACGTCGCGCGCGAATTGATCCCCATCATGCGCGCGCAGGGTCGAGAGCAGGAGGAAGCCGCCCTGACGCTAGGCGCCAGCGGATGGCAAACCTTCTGGCACGTCACCCTTCCCTCGGTCAAATGGGGATTGTTCTACGGCATCGTCCTCTGCAACGCCCGCGCCATGGGCGAATTTGGCGCTGTCTCCGTTGTTTCGGGCCACATTGCCGGACAAACGGACACCTTGCCCTTGCGCGTGGAAAAGCTGTATAATGAGTTTGATCCGGTTGCCCCCTTCGCGGTGGCGACCCTGCTGGCTTTGCTCGCGGTGGCGACCATGTTGCTCAAGGCGCTTCTCGAATGGAAAACCCGGCATGAGACATGAGCATTGAATTAAAAAACGTCAGCAAGCATTTCGGAAGGGTCTCCGCCGTCGAGAATATCAATCTCACCGTCCCTGAGGGCGAACTCATCGCCCTGCTCGGTCCCAGCGGCAGCGGCAAGACCACTGTTCTGCGCCTCATCGCGGGACTGGAAACGCCCGAAAGCGGCGGCATATTTGTCCGCGGCGCGCAAGTCAACAATTTGCCCGTGCAGAAACGCAACATTGGTTTCGTCTTCCAAAGTTACGCCTTGTTCAAGCACATGACCGTTCAGGACAACATCGCCTTTGGCCTGAAGATTAAAAAGTGGCCCGCCCAGCGCATCCAGGCCCGCGTGCAGGACCTGACCGCCTTGCTCGATCTCCACGGCCTCCTCGATCGCTATCCCCATCAACTCTCCGGCGGCCAGCGCCAGCGCGTCGCCATCGGCCGCGCTCTTGCGCCGGGACCGGATGTCCTTCTCCTGGACGAGCCGTTTGCGGCCGTGGATGCTCAAATCCGCCAGGAATTGCGGCAATGGCTCGTGCGCGTCCATCGTGAGCTTAAATTGACCGTCCTCTTTGTCACCCACGATCAGGAAGAGGCGATGGAAGTGGCCAGCCGCATCGTCATTTTCTCCAAGGGGCGCGTGGAACAAATCGGCTCGCCCCAGGAGGTCTATGAGAAGCCCAGCAATGAATTCGTCGCCCGTTTTGTCGGCGTGATGAATGTTCTCGAATTGGAAGTCCGCGATGGATTTGCCCGTCGCCAGGAATTGGAATTTCCGGCTCATGGATTGGCTGACGGCCAAAAACTCCGCATCGGCTTCCGCCCTTACGCCGTGCAAGTTTCTCCCGACGGCTCGGCCTACCGCTACCGGGCCGTTTTGCGCCGCACCTATTTTCTCGGCGTCATGCTGCGGCTGGAAATGGAACTTCCCAGCGGCCTGATCCTTCGCTCCCGCATGAGCAAGGAGGATTACGCCCGTCTTGGCCTCGCTGACGGACGCCCCGTCTCCTTCCAAATCCGCTCCTATCGCATCCTGTCCAAGGAAGATGAACCGCTTGGAGCCGAAGTGGCCACCGCCTATGAAGTCCCGCCTCATCTGGGCGAGGGGATCTGATTCCAATTGATTTGCAATCTCGCCCTTTTGGGCTTAGGACAGGGCTGCTATGAAATCCATTTTGACCCGCCGCTCATTTCTCAAGCGAACGGCTGTGGCGGCGGGGACGGTTTCCGCCGCGCCATTTCTTGGTTTCCCCTCCATTCTCTCGGCCCGCCAGCCGGGCGACACGCTCAACTGCGTCCAAATCGGTTGCGGAGGGCGCGGCGAAACGCACTTGGATGAAGCCATCCTGCAGCAACACCAAAACCTGGTCGCTTTGGTGGACCCGGATGACCGCCAGATCGCGCGCAAGAAAAAATGGCTTCAAGCCAAGGGGGTCAAGGTCGGCAATGTGCGGGTCTTCAGCGATTACCGCGAGATGTTCGATAAAATCCACGGGCAAATTGACGCCGTCTTCATCGCGGCTCCCAACCATCATCATTGCGCCGCGGCCATGCTCGCCTTGGAAGCCGGCAAAAATGTCTATTGCGAAAAACCGCTGACCCACGACATCGCCGAAGCGCGGAAATTGCGCCAGGCGGCCGCCCGCTACAATAAAGTGGCCACCCAGATGGGCAACCAGGGCCATTGCGGCGAAGGCTATCGCCGCCTCTGCGAATTCGTCCAGGCCGGCGTCATCGGCAACATCACCGAAACCCATAGCTGGACGGACCGCGCCAACGGCGGCGTCGGACCGCGTCCCCCCGCCCTGCCTGTCCCGCGCGGCCTGCACTGGGACTCCTGGATTGGCCCGGCGCCATATCGAGACTTTCATGCCGACCTCCACCCGCACGAATGGCACGGCTGGTTCGATTTCGGCAACGGCTCCATCGGCAACATGGGTTGCCACGTTTTGGAAGGGGTCTTCTGGGCGCTCAAGGTGGAGCATCCCACCAGCATGGAGATGGAGTTCGTCCGCGGCGGCAGCGACGAGCGATATCCGCTCGGCAGCCGTGTGCGGTGGGACATTCCCGCCCGCGGGAACATGCCAGCCGTGAAAGCCTATTGGTATGAAGGGTTGAATCCCACCACCACCGCCAAACCGTCGGGCGAGTTGCATGAGGCCGAGGACGATGCGCGCTATTTTCCCGATCTGGCCCTCAAATTGCAAAAACAGTATCCCGATGAAGACCTGCTTGATGGGGACAGCGGCACATTGTACGTGGGAGAAAAAGGCGTGATCTTCACCCCCACTTACGGCGGCACCAACACCAATCCCATGCACGTCGTGCCCATGGAGAAAATGGACCACATCCAGCAGCCTCCGCGAACCCTCCCCAGGCCCGATTCCAATCCGTTTGTTGACTTCATTCAAACCTGCAAGGCCGGACGGACGGAGACCGCGACCCCGTTCGAATACGGCGCCCGGCTGACGGAATTCACCCTGCTGGGAAACCTGGCCCAACACGCCGGCCCCGGAAACAAAGTGACGTGGGACGGCCCCAACATGCGCGTGACCAACATCCCCGAACTTAATCGTTGGATTCGACGCGAAGACCGCAAAGGCTGGAAGACCTGACCTGGGCGGATACGGGCACTGTGACGCGCGGATTTTGTCGCGCTTCGCCAGAAAGGCAGCCACGTTTTCCTCGAAAAACGCACGGCTGACGGCTATTGGCGAACCGTCGTCCCACTCCATCGCGAGATACGCCCTGGCACATTGAGCGACATTTTGAACCAAAGCGGCTTGAGCAAAGAAGACTTGATGGAACTGCTCTGACGCGCTCCGCTTCCAAGTCCATCCCGCGCGTATCAGGCAGGTTGGATGCGGCGCGAGGCGGCCAGGTCCGCCTTGCGCTGGCGCAGGCTCTTGAAAAATTCGTAGCCTTCCCTGCAGCGGCGAATGCACACGTCCTTGTCCTCCAGCATCGTCTTGATGATGCGAAGGATCGGCTTGGGCCGCAGATAATACGCGCGGTAAAAACGATCCACCGCCTCGAATATCTCATCCTTGCTCAGACCGGGATACTCCAGCGAGCTTTGCTGGAACCCGTCGTCATGCACGATGTCGGTCTTGTCCTTTTTGGCGAACCAGCCGTTTTGCCGGGCCATGTCAAACAATTCCGTGCCGGGATACGGCGCCGCCAGGGAAACCTGGATGCTGAACACATCCAAATCCATCGCGTAGCGGATCGTTTGCTCAATCGTTTCACGGGTTTCCACCGGCAATCCCAGAATGAACGTCCCGTGTATGACCACGCCCGCCTTGTGACAACTCCGCGTGAAGCGCGTCGCTTCTTCCAGTTGGATGCCCTTCTTGATGCGGTCGAGTATTTCCTGGTTGCCGCTTTCGTAGCCGACCAGAAAAAGACGCAGCCCCGAATCCTTGAACGAACGGATCGTGTCGTAATCCAGGTTTGCGCGGCTGTTGCACGACCACGTCAGCCCCAGCGGGGCGAGTTTTTTGGCGATTTCGCGCGCGCGCGGCAAATTCGCCGTGAACGTGTCGTCGTCAAAGAAAAATTCGCGCACCTGCGGGAATAATTTTTTCGCGTAGGCCATTTCGGCGGCGACGTTTTCCGGCGAGCGCACGCGGTATTTGTGTCCGCCAATGGTTTGCGGCCAGAGGCAGAACGTGCATTGCGCGGGGCAGCCGCGGCCCGTGTAAAGACTCAGATAGGGGTGCAGCAAATAGCCGATGAAATACCGCTCGATCTGCAAATCCCGCTTGTAGGTGTCCACCACCCACGGCAGCGCGTCCATGTCGGGAATCATTTCACGCTCCCGGTTGTGGATGATCTTGCCCTCGGCGTTGCGATAGGAAAGGCCGTCAATTTGCGCCAATGGCTTTCCCTCCGCCACTTCCTTGCAGGTGAAATCGAATTCCTTCCGTCCAACCCAGTCAATCGCCCGGGAAGCCTTGAGTGTTTCCGCGGGGAGCACCGCCGCGTGGGCGCCGACAAAACCGATTTTCACGCCGGGCTTCTGATCCTTGATCGCCTCGGCCACCTTGCAGTCATTTTTGAGCGAGGGCGTGGAGGTGTTGATGATGACGTGGTCGTAATCCCGCGCGATTTCCAGGCATTGCCGCACATCAATATCGTGCGGCGGGCAATCCAGCAGCCTGCTGTCGGGCACCAACGCGGCCGGTTGCGCCAGCCATGTGGGATACCAGAACGAGGTGACTTCACGCCGGGCCTGATAACGCGACCCGGCCCCCCCGTCAAACCCGTCAAAGCTGGGTGGAGATAGGAATAATGTTTTCAATGCGTCTTTTTTGAACTGGCAATTTTCGCCAGCAATTCGTCCCGCTGCGTCGAACCGCCGCTCCCGCCGCCGGGATTGATGGCAGCCCTGGCTTGGGCCAGATGGCCCTTGCCGATGGAGAAACCGTTGAAGGCGTTGACGGACCGGCCTTCGTAACAGGGCGCGGGTTTGGCGCTGAAATTGTATTTCATGTTCTTCAAGAGATCGCCCGGCTTGGTGCTCAACGCGCCGCTGGGATCATAGCCGCAATGCACCATGCAGTTCTCGCAGCGCGGATCGCGCGCCACGCCGTCCACCACCCCGTATTTGTTCCAATCCACCTTCTCCAGCATCTCCTGGTAGCGCGGATAATGGCCGTCGGTCATCAGGTAGCACGGCGCCTTCCAGCCGCGGATGTTGCGCGTGGGAATCGCCCACGCGGTGCAGGTCAAATCGCGTTTGCCTGCCAGGAATTCCTGGTAAACCCGCGTCCCGATGATCGTGAACCGCTCGCCCCATTTCTCGATGTCCTTGAATTTTTCACGCGTCATTTTCCGCGTCAAAAAGAAATCCTCCGGCTTCTTTCCCAGGCGCTTGACCATGTCTTTTTTGGCCGCGTCGTATTCGTATCCCGGCGAAATGGTGTGCGCGTCCACTTCCAGGGACGAGAAAAACTCGAACATCTGCTCGATTTCCTTCACCTCGGTTTCCGTGTAGACGGTCGTGTTGGTCGCCACCTGGAAGCCAAGGATTTTCGCCATCTTCACGGCTTCCACGCACTCCTTGAACACGCCTTCCCGCTCCACGATCAAATCATGCGTGTATTCCAATCCGTCTATGTGAACGTTCCAATACATCCACTGGGTGGGGCGGATGACCGGGCGGCCGTCGGATTTTCCCTTGCGGATGGTCTCGGCGTCTTTTTCGGAAATCAGCTTTTGTTCGAGCAACCTGGCCAGCGTGCCTTCGGTCTTCGCGCTGTAAGTGGCGGCCAGATAGTCCTTCATCTTTTTGCGCATGAACATCCCGTTGGTGCAGATATAAACGATGCGCCCCTGCTTCAGCAGGCCGGCGGTCAATTCCTCGATGAACGGATAGATCAACGGCTCGCCCCCGCAGATGGACACCATCGGCGCGTTGCATTCCGCGGCCGCCCCCAGGCAATCCTCCAGCGACATCATGTCCTTGAGGTTGGTGGAGTATTCGCGGATGCGTCCGCAGCCGGTGCAAGTCAGATTGCAGGTGTGGAGCGGTTCCAGTTGCAAGACCAGGGCGAACTTGGACACGCGGGACAGTTTTTGTTTGACTATATGGGCGGCGATCTTCGCCGTCAACGCGAGTGGAAATCGCATAATAATTAATTTATTGGGGACAAATCCACCTTCGACGCTACTTGCATCGGCGGACCATTCGAGGGGGGAGGCGGGGCCGGCCTTTTTTGCGCCAAACCCGGCAGCAGAAACATCAATGGCGAAAAGGCTGGCGTTGCCGCGAAGCCGCCGCATCCCCCGCAGATCAAAGGAATGAACGACGCCAACAACAACGTTTTGATTAGCCCTGCTCTCACTGGGACAACTATATTCGACTAATCAAAGTTAGCAACCTTTATTCATGTAGGGGAAACCCTTATCCGGCTTCAGGCCCCCATCCCCTCCTCAAAGGACCCCGCGGCGATGGGGAAACAAAGGTTGTCCCGCACATAGGCGATGCCGTTGGCGCTGGTCTTGTCCAGGTCGCGGTACGCGCTTTCGGCTTCGACGATCAGCGGGGCAGTCTTGGTCTTGGCCGCGGCGCAATACCGCTTGGGATAGCCGATGTGAATGAGCATCTCGACGTAGCGGGTCATGTTCAAATCACCCGTGGGAATATCCACAAACTGCATCGCCCGTTTCTGCCAGCCCCCTTCCATCATCCGAAGGGGCAGGCCGGGGCGGATGACGTAATTCTTGACATGACAGGCATAGACGCGCGGGGCCACCTTGAGCAGACGGGTTTCCCAACTCTCCCCTTCCCAGCAGTGGGACGGGTCGGCGTTGACCGCCAGGCAGGGGTCGCCGTCGCACGCCGCCACCAGCATGTTGAAATCGTCCGCGCACATCGCCGCCGTGCCGGGATGGATTTCATGGGCGAGGAAAAGACCGAGGTTGTTGGCGTGGGCGCGGATTTTCGCCGTCTTTTTCACAAACCGCTCCTTTCCCTCCTCCAGCAAGTCGTAATTGCCCCCCTTCCAGAAACCCCACGGATAGCCGGTCGCCAGTTCCCACCCGAACGCCACCCCCCAAAACATGGGGATAATCCTGATTTCCAACTCGGCGGCCAGATCCAAAAGGCGCAACAAGAAATCCTCGCTCCATTTCTCGATCTCCGCGGCGGATTTGGCCGCCACTTCCGGCGGCAGAAACGGGCGGACGGTCGGGCTTTGGGTCCACGCGGTCGTATGCACCCAGAATGGGCAATGCGCCGATATGCCGTCGAACTTCAGCCCGCGCGAGACGAAGGCGTCCTTGATTTCGGACGTTTTTTTGAATTTGGCGCCGTCCTGGAGCATGAAATTGGACGGTTGCGCCCCGGATGCGCCGGAGGCTTTGGCGTAATCGAGAAACTCCGTGAAAGACTTCGCGCCGTGCTGCGCGCCTTCGATGCTGGGATGAAAACAATTTTCGGCCATAAAATACAATGGTTTCTGTCTGTTGAAAGACGCGGATATTATGGACTTCGCGGGACAAAAAACAAGCTCTTATTCCAAGCCGGCAACTTTTCCTTCCCAATGCGGCGGATCAGCCGACGGATTGCCGCTGCAGGGACAAATCCCGGCACATGCAGACGTTGAGTCCCGATGCCCCCGGCGGCTCCAGTTTATATCTGGCAAACAAATCGGCGAATGCCCGCCGGGCGCGGCGATAATAGTCAAGACCGGGCGGCGTGGTGGAACCTCGCACGGGACGATGATGAGGCAGCCAGATGGAAAACAGCGGCACAATGCCGCGCTCCGCCGCGTATTCGGCCCCGGCGAGCAGACTTTTTAGCGGCTCGAGGCCGACGACAAACGCGCTGCACGTTTTGTTTGGCCCGTGCCGCCGGGCGGCATACTCCAGGGCGCGCCGTTGTTGTTCCCGGCCCACGTGCCGGAAGATGCCCGGACACGCCTGCTCAAAAATCGCCTCATCCCAAACGTTGAGGTCGTATGCCACCCGGTCCGCTCCCGCCGCAAAAAGGGCGTCCACCGCGGCGGGGTCTTTGGGGGCACTGGTGTAAACATAGATTTCTCCAGGGATGTTGTCCAAACCCACCCTCCGGTCAATCGCGGCCAGGATGTCCGCAGCCAGGGGAATTTCACCGCGGGCGGCATCCACTTCGGACCCGCCGGTTAGCTGGACGTCGCGTACGCCGCATTCCCGCACGCCATATTGGACCGCCTCCGCCACGTCGTCCGGCGATGCGATGGGAGGCAGCGGGTGGCCGGCTTGTTTCATGGCCAGGGTCATGTTGCCCTGGTAACAGAAATGGCAGGGCTGTCCACCCAGCGCGAACTGGCATGGCCATAGATACGGAAAGGAAACCACGTCCAATCCCTGAAGCACGGCCATCATTCGGAAAGGAAATCCGCCGGGAGTTTGCTGTTCATAAAAACGCGTTGCCGGTGGAAAATCCACTTCGGCAACCGGCTCCCCGCGCCAGGTCAAACAGGGACGGCCGGCGGAATTGACGGCGAGGCTGAAATCGGCGCCGGGGCCGACGTGGAAAAGATGCGCCGGGATGCCGCCGGGCAACAGGAGGCAGTTGCAGGCAAAGGGATCGCTCGTTGGCGCGAGCCGATGCGTCCGCCCGAACTGCCGGGTGATTTCCTCCGGCACGTTGATCCCGCGCGTAATGAGCAGCGTCTTCAAATCCAGGACATCCACCGCCTGGCCGTCGAGATGGAAAGATTTCATGATCACGGGCCATTGTTAATACCCCCGGGAGTTTGGCGTCAATGTCTGGTCATCCCATAAACCAGAATTTTAAACGTGCCGGGTATGATTTTCCCGCGCCGCTGCCCTGCCGCCGGCGCTTCAAATTTCGCCGAGGCCAGGTAAATCCTGTGCGTCGCCGGGTCCATCGCCATCGTCCGCGCGCCCCGCTCCGTTTTCAATGTCTGCACGACGGTCAGCTTGTCGCCGTCTTCCCGCGCAATCGTCGTCGTGCCGTCGCCGCACGAGGCAAACGCCAGTCGCGTTCCGGGATCAAAGGCGTTTGCGTCCACGCCTTCCCCAATCGGCACGCTCGCCAGGATTTTTCCATTCGCGCTGTCCATCATCGCCATCGTCTTGCTGCCGCCGCAGCCGATGAACAGGCGGTGGTTTTCCGCGTCGAACGCCAGCCCCGATCCCTCCTCGTTCGGCGCAATCGGCCAGCGATTCACAACCGCGTGCGTCCTGGCGTCAATGACGGCGACTTCGTTCTTGTCTTCAATATTGTTGTAGACCAGACCGGCCTTGGAATCGGCCTGCGCGAATTCCGGCTTGCCGCCGAGCGGTATGGTGGCGACAACTTTGGCCGTCTTCGCGTCAATCACCGTGGCCGACTGGCCATGACCGTTGAAGGCGTAGAATTCCTGCCGGCCCGCTTCGTAGAGCATTCCGTCGGGATTTGCGCCGGTGTCCGCCTTGGAAATGATTTTTAAAGTCTTCAAGTCAATGATGGCAGCCTTGTTTTCGCGCCCGCAAGTCGCCATCCCGCGGCCGATTTCCGGCGCAAGCGCAACACCGTGGACGCCGGGCGCATCGGTGATTTCGCCCGCGACGGCGTCTTTAGCCAGATCCACGACGACGACTTCCGTCCCATGCGAAACGTAAAGCCGCCGCGCCGCCGAATCCACCGACATGTAATCCCATCCTCCGTCTCCGGGGACCGGAATTTCCTTGATGAAATGATACGGCTCGCCGGCATGGCAGACCGCCGCCGCAAACGCGAGCAAAGCGGACAAAGAAATTTTTTTCATGGGTTTGATTGGATTGGATTGAATTTCGACAACGTTGGCACATGGACGCGCCCACCGTCAACTTTTGTTTGAATCGCGCCGGGGGCGCGTTACATTTTCCGCATGGCATTGACTGCTTCCACCATGCTGCCGCTGGGCACGCCGGCGCCGGATTTCCGGCTGCCCGACCCTTCGGGGAAAATGACCGCCCTGGCGGATTTCAAGTCCGCCCCCGCGCTGGCCGTGTTTTTCATCTGCAACCATTGCCCCTATGTCAAACACATCCAGGCCGGCCTCGCGCAATTCGCGCGCGATTACCAGGCGCGCGGCGCGGCGATCGTCGCCATCAATTCCAACGACGTGGAGAATTACCCCGAAGACAGCCCGGCCAACATGGCGCGGGAAGCCAGGTCCGCCGGTTACACCTTCCCCTATCTTTACGACGAATCGCAGGCCGCGGCCAGGGCGTATCATGCCGCCTGCACGCCGGATATTTTTCTTTTTGATTCGGCCCGCAAGCTGGTTTATCGCGGCCAGTTCGATGACAGCCGCCCCGGCAACGGCGCGCCGGTGACGGGCCGGGATTTGCGCGCCGCCATGGACGCGGTACTGGCCGGAAAGCCGGCGCCGGAGCGGCAAGTCCCAAGCATGGGCTGCAACATCAAATGGAAATCCGGCTGCGCCCCTTGGGAGACGGCTGGATGACGCGGGGATTTTGTCGGCTGGCAAGTGTCCAGCGGCTTGCCCTTTGGCGTGAGGCTCGGGGGGCCGCATTGCCGCTCACGAAACGCCGTTGACATTCCGGTGACAAAGTGGCACCGTGGGGTCATGGAACATGTCATGGAAGAGCCTCGCAAGAGGATTACAGCCCGCGTTTCGGACGACGTGCGCGTGACGTTGGAACAGGCGGCGGAGCTTCTGGGGGCCACCGTCAACCAATTCGTTGTGCAAATGGCGTATCAGGAAGCGCAGCGTGTGATTGAGCGCGAGTCAGTCATCAGGCTTTCGCAAGAAGACGCAAGAAGGATTTTTTCCCTCCTCGACAATCCTCCCAAACCCAACAAACGCCTCAAGGACGCGGTAAAAAAATTCAAAGGCGCGGTGCGTGCGTAAGATCGAACTGTTGGCGAAGTCTCACGACAGGGAGGGATTTGATTGCGGCAGCGAACCGCTCAATTCGTTTCTCATACAAACCGCACGGCAGCACGCGGCGCGGGGAATTTCACGGACATTTGTGCTGGTGGAGGAAAACGCTTCCGAGCCAAAGCCGGTCCTGGGATTTTTCTCCCTCAATCTGTGTCAGATCAAGTCAGAGACGCTTTCGCCCGATGAAGCAAAGAAACTGCCTCGCGACGTCGCAGGAATCAGGCTTGGCCGGCTGGCCGCCGCCAAAGAATATCAGCGGCAGGGAATCGGCAAAACATTGCTGGTCGCGGCAATGGGAAAGTTCATCGAGATTTTCAACACGGCAGGCGGGATTGGCCTTTTTGTGGACGCCAAAGACGATGCGGCGAAACATTACTATGAACAGTTCGGTTTTGTTCCCATGCCATCGAATGAACTTGAACTGTTTCTGCCGGTAAAGACGATTCAAGAGGCGTTCTTGACGGCTCCTAACCGCGAAACGGCTCGGCTTCGCGGAGCATGACTTTATTTCCGCCTCCTTAATCCACCACCCTGGACTTCGGCAGGTCCGCCGCCCCCTCGTCGGCGGGTTGCACGAGACGGCCAAAGCGCGCTATCTCCGGCCAGGCCCAGGCCACGACCGCCACCACCAAAATCGTCGCAATTCCCCCCGAAACCACCGAAAAGACCGGGCCAAAACAATAGCTCGCCAGGCCGGACTCAAAGCCCCCCAGCTCGTTGGATGTTCCTATGAAAAGATTGTTGACGGACGAAACCCGACCGCGCATCGAGTCCGGCGTCAACAGTTGCACCAGCGTGTGGCGGACGATGACGCTGATGTTGTCGGCGCATCCGCATATAAAAAGCATCAGGAACGACAGCCAGAACCACTTTGCATAACCAAAGCCAATCGTCGCCAGCCCGAAAATCGTCACGGCCCACATGAGTGAACGCCCGGCTTTTTGCATCGGCGCGCGGTGCGCCAGAGTCATCGCGCAGAGCATTGAGCCGATGGGCAGGGCGGCTTGCAACAAGCCCAGCCCCTGCGGCCCGACGCGCAGGATGTCCTTCGCATAGACCGGCAGCAGGGCCGTCGCGCCGCCAAACAGCACGGCGAACAAGTCGAGCGTGATCGCCGCCAGGATGATGCGGTGGTTGAAGACGAACCGGAACCCTCCCAGGAGCATCTCCATCGAAAACGGCTCTTTGGGCGGCGGCTTGCTGTGGGCGCGCACCAGGCAGAACATGCCCAGACAAGCCAGGGAGGACACCGCCGAGAACACATAGACATCCACCGCCTTGCGCGAGAGGGCAATCAGCGCCCCTCCCACCGCCGGTCCGGCCACGGCTGAAAATTGAAACGTGCTGGAGGACCAGGTCATCGCCAGCGGAAACTCCTCGCGCGTCACCAATTGCGGCAGAAACGACGCGCTGGCCGACCAGAGAAAGGTCCGCGCCACCCCGGCAACCGACAGGCAAATGAACATCCACGCCACCGGCTCCTGCTTCCACGAGATCAACGCCAAGCCCAGCGACGTGCAGGCCAGCGCCGCGTGCATGGCGATGATGACTCCCTTGCGTTCCCGCGTGTCCGCCACGTGCCCGGCGGGCAGCGTCGTCAGCACCATCGGCACGAACGCCGTCAACCCGACCAGCCCCAGCAGCAGCGAGGAACCGGTCCGTTCGTATAGCTCCCACCCCACGGCCACGGTCAGCATCTGCTGGCCGAAGGTGGCGGCGAAACGGCCGATTAAATAAAATAAAAAGTCCCAGTTCCGCAGGATCGCGTACGGGCTTGGCGCGCGCTCCATTACACTTCGATCCTTCCTTCGTACGCAAACTCCGCCGGGCCGGACAGCGTGACGTTGCAAAACTCCCCGCCGTTCCGGTCAAAGCCCACTTCCAGCGTCTCCCCGCTTTGCACTTGGACCCGGACGGGCGACGGCATGCCGCGCAATGCCGCCGCGATCAGCGCCGAGGCCGTGACGCCGGTGCCGCAAGCCAGCGTCTCCCCCTCAACGCCCCGTTCATAAGTGCGCACTCGGATTTTGCCCGGCCCCAGCGCCTGGACGAAATTCACGTTGGTTCCCCTCGGCGCGAAACGCGGATGATGTCGGATTTCCGCGCCCAGCGGCAGCACCATTGCCTTGTCGGCGTCGGCCACGAACATCACCGCGTGAGGCACTCCAGTGTCAATTGAATGCATCTCGACCGGCCCGGCGCCCAGCCCGACCTGTTCATGCAGGCGCAAATCCTTCGGCGGCGTCAAACTCACCGTCACGCTCCCGTCCTGAACGCGGGCGGTGATGACGCCGGCGCGCGTTTCAAAGGTGAGTTTCCGGCCCGCGCCGGTCAGGCGCTGGACAAAACGGGCGAAACAGCGCGCGCCGTTGCCGCACATCTCGGCCGAACTCCCGTCGCTGTTGTAAAAGTCCCAGGCCCAATCCGCCTTCCCCGACGCGCACGGGACCAGGAGAATCACACCGTCGGCCCCGATGCCTTGGTGGCGGTCGCAGAGCCGGACGATTTGCGCCGGCTGCAACTGAATTTGGCGCGAGCGATTGTCAATCAAGACGAAATCGTTGCCCGCTCCGTTCATTTTGGCAAAATCAAGGGTCATGGCGAAAATGGGTTTGGGTTCACTGCGCCGCCGGGCCAAGCGTCACCTGGCCCAGCCCGCCGGGCCGGATCCATTTGGCGAACGCGGCCCGGACTTCGGGGGCTGTCAAATCAAAGTAATGCCGCGCCGCCTGTGTCGGCTCGTCCAGCGGAAGGTCGTGCGTCGAGCGGTACAACCAGCCTTGGGCGATGCTCTCGACGCTGGCTTCGGACAGGGGGATGGCGCGCAACAACAGCCCCTTGGCCTGGCGCAATTCCTCCGGCGTCACTTCCCGCTCCTGCATCGCCTTCAAATTGCTTTCGATGATCGCGCGCGCCTTGGCGGCGTTGGGCGGATCGCAGCCGTAGCGAACCGTGTAAATGGAACGCGTCTGCCCGAATGTGAACGAGGAATCCACGAAATAAACCAGGCCGGCCTGCGCGCGCAGATCGCGATAAAGCCGCGTGGCGTAGAATCCGCCGCCCAGCACGTGGTTGCCCAGTTCCAACGCGTAACGGTCTTGGTCGCTCAATGTCAGCCCGACGGTTTCGCTCAGATTCACGTTGTCCTGCACACGGCTGGAGTCCGGCACGGTCGTGGTCCACGGTTCGTTGGGCGGGACGGCGGGCCAGAGCGTGTCGGGCTTCGGCCCTTCCGCCGCCCAGGGGCCGAAGTATTTTCCGATGACGCTGGCGGCGCGTTCCGGAGTCACGTTGCCGGTGACGACAATGGTGGCCAGGTCGGGCCGGAAGACGGTGTGATAATAACGGGTCACATCGGCCAGGGTCAGGCTGTTGATGGTCTCCGGCGTGGCCTGGCGTTGCGCGGGATCGCGGGCGGGAAACAAACCTTTGGCCACCGCGCGGCGCTGCAAGTAACCGGGGCTTTCCAGTCGCCCGGCCACTTCCGCCGCCAATTGCGGACGCAGGATTGCCAGCGCCTCCTCCGGCAGCGCGGGCGAAAGCTCATTGTCCGCCAGCAACTGGACTCCCCGCTCGAAATCCTCCGACAACACTTCCAGCGAAAAATCGCTCCCCGCCGTTTCGTTGGCGGCGATGTCGTCCAGCGCCTTTTGAAAGGCCACCCGGTCCAGCGTCCGGCTGCCGTAGGAAAAAAGCTGCCCCAGCATGTCGTCCACCCCTTCCCTGCCCCGGGCCGTCTCCACGTCGGGATTATTTTTGACACGGCCATAGACGCTCACGCTGTCGCCGACCGATTGGGGCTGCACAATGAGTTTCAAGCCGTTGGGCAAAACGCTCACGACCGGATGAAGGGTGGAATGGGGAACGTCCAGGCGCTCCACCGCGCCGGCCGCCCACGCTGGCAGTTTCACCGCCGACGTCTGGCTCGTGTTGAACGATTCCTTCCCTCCGTAACCCTTCTCCGAGATGGGTTTGCCCGAGGGGCGGGGCGAGAGAATGGCCGTGATGGCGTGATGGGTGTCCAAATACTTCCGCGCCGCGCGATTCACATCGGCCACCGTCACCTTGCGGATCGCCTCCACGTCGTCATCGGGCGATTGGCGGCCCTCGATCGCCACCGCTTGCGACCACGCCATGGCCAGCCCGGATACGGAATTTTTCTCGAACTCCAGGGCCGCGACCTCGCGCCGTTTCGCCGCCTCCACCAAATCGGCAGGGAGGCCGTTCTTCAATTCGGCGGCGAGAATTCCGCGCATTTCCCCCAGCAATTTCTCCGCGTCCCCGCCGGCGGGAAACCCGGCGATGGCGTAACCCAGCCCGGCCCGCGTCAGCGTCTCGTAGGAAAACGAGGCCGAAAGCGCCTTGCCTTCCGGCACCAGGCTGTAAAGACGCCCGCGCTGGCTGCCCAAGGCGTCGGACAAGACTTGCGCGGCCGCGAAATCCGGGCTGTCGCTTCCCGGCGCGCGAAAGGCGATGACCGCCAGGCCGTAGGGAAGATCCGTGTCAACCTTGATCGTCTGCGGTTCCACCGGCTGGAATGCGAACGCCGGCCGCGCGGGCAGGGGACCCCGCGGCGCGTCGCCGAATAATTCCTTCACCGTGGCCAGAACCCGCTCCGGCTGCACGTCCCCGCAGATCACCAGCACCGCGTTGTTGGGCACGTACCAGGTGTCGTGGAACGCCTTCAGCATCGCCCCCGTGGTCTTGTCGAACGAAGGCCGCGAACCCAGGGCGTCCCAGGCGTAGGGCGTCCCCTTGAAAACCAGCGCCAGAAGATTCGTGTAAAACACATATTCTGGATTCGACAAATCCTGCGCCACCTCCTGCTCGATGGCCCCGCGTTCCCGGCCCCACAACGCCTCCGTGTCTTCAATGCCGCGCATCCGTATGGATTCGATGTGGAGGGCGAGGTCCAGGTTTTCCGCCGGCGTCGTGAAGAAGTACTGCGTGACCATTTGCTGGGTGTCGGCGTTGAAATCCCCCCCGATGGCGGCGCTGATCGCGGACAACTGGTCGGCGTCGAGGCCGGGGCTGCCGCGGAACATCATGTGTTCGCTCGCGTGGGCCATGCCTGGAAAACCCGGCGGCGTCTCGTCCGAGCCGGCCTCGTAATTCATCACCGTGGCCGCCACCGGCGCGAGGGGATTGCGGACGATGACGACCCGCAAGCCGTTGGGCAGCTCCTGCCGCAAGACGTTCTGCTCCGGTGCTCCGCCCATCCGCGCGGGCGCCGGAGCCGGCGTTCGCGCGCAACCCCAAATCACGGCCGCCGCCGCCGCTGGCGCCAGCCAACTCCAAAAAACGCGGTTCATCCATGTCTGTTTGTGATGCATCATATTCACCGCCTGACTTTATCACTTGCCGTCGAAAAAGAAAGACGCGGAAGGATGGCGGCATCGAAAACGAACCTTCTCCACAATCTCACATGGCCCAATAATGAGGTAAAAAAGCTGCTTGGCGGGGTCTCTGAGTTGAGCTAGAATGACCCCATGAGCGCAACAGAACTCATCAAACAGGTGGCCGCGCTTCCCCAGCGGGAAAGAACGCTGTTTGAGCAGCTTTTCCTCGCGATGAAGAATGGCAACCGTCCTCCCGGCCCGGCGAGCCGCTCGAATTGGCCCGACTTCGGTGAACGCTTGCGCGGCATTTATGGCGACAAAATTGCGCCTGATTCCCAGAATATCATGGATGAAGGGCGCGGTGACCGCTGATGGACGCTTAGGCGGCGTTAACCTGGAAGCCATCAACATCTATTTATTACCGCCGCCTAAGTTCTGGTTTTGTTTCTTGGCATCAGGCCGCAAGTTTTCGCATCCCGGCCACGAAGACTCCAAAGCTTTGGGACCGGTTGCCATCGGGGTTAAGATGAGGGCCGATAGCGCGGGAGCCGCCGACCTTCTGGTAGACCGGGGCGATGGACTGGAGTTTTTTGGCGGGAGCGGCCAGGTCGTCAGGTTTATCGTAAGGCGTTTTATGTTGTTGCCGGGCCAGACCGGTGACGCCCAATCCAGCCTCGACGGCGGCCAAATCACCGAGATACCAGCTTTCCAGTTCGTGGCAGGCGACGCGCACCAGACTTCCAGGGCGCCGGCCCTCGGCGCATTTTTCCACAAGGCGCTTTTTCACCTGCCGGCAATCCTCGAAATCCTTGTCGCGCAGCACGACAAAGCGGGCATCCGGCACCCGGTAACCGCGCATTCGCTTTACCATCTGTCTTTCGAGATCCTGTTTGCCCTCGAAAACGATAAAGCGGAGGCGGATTGAGTCTGAAATAATATTGGGGAGAAAACCCTCCAGCATCACCTGAGCGGAGAGTTCTTCCAGGAAGAACACGACTTCTTTCATTGGGGATCGGCTCCTTCAAAAAAGCCCTGTTTCCACAGATAACCCATCTGGTCCCCGGCGCGCATGTACGCGGCGACCTGCGCATCGTCGGCCGCCCGCCGGATGGCGGTGTATCCGTCTTTTTTCACCAGCCAGAAGACCTCCTCAAGTTCGGCTGCGTTGAGGAAGTCCGGCGAATGGGTGGAGACGAAGACCTGTCCGCCCCGGCGGGCGTAGTCGCGAAACTCCTCGGCCAGTTCGGCCAGCAGTTTGGGGTAAAGCTGGTTTTCCGGCTCTTCGACGCAGATAAGCGGGTGGGGTTTGGGGTCATGCAGCAGGACGAGATAAGCGAACATTTTGATCGTGCCATCCGAAACATGCCGGGCCAGGAATGGGTCGGCAAATGCGCCATCCTGAAATCGGAGGAGAACGCGTCCTTCCTCGGTGGTTTTGGCATCCACTTGAGTGATCCCCGGAACGCGCTGTTTTAACTTTTCAATAACTTTGTCGAAAATGGGACGATGGCGCTTGTAAAGAAACTCCGTGACAAGAGCCAAGTTCTCGCCTTCGCGGGAGAGGTGCTCCGCGTAACCGGCCTCCTGCTCAGGCCGGGCGCGCTGGATGTGAAAATCGGAGACATGCCAGTTGGAGATGAGTTCGCCGAGGGCCATCGCCGCGGGGAATTTCTTGAACTGCGCAAGCCCCTTGATAGCCAGAGTGTCAGGGGATTTTAGCGTTTGATATTCGCGGTTGAGTTGGGTTTTGTCGGTAACCTTGTCCGGCTCGTTGGTGACCGCCTGGCCTTCGCCACGAGAGAAATCGAGGAAGTGCCAGGGTTTGCCGCTGCTGCCGCGACGATATTTCAGCACTTCATGCTGCACATACGGCGCGTCATTCTCCGCATTGATGGCGAGAAAGTAGGTGACCAAGGCAGAAGAATCGCTTTCCCGGAACTTGATTTCGAGTTCAATGGGACCGGTGGTGTTGCGGCTCCGGACCTCTGCAAACCCGCGGCTGCCGCCCATCCGAGTAAGAGCCACTTGCACGTTCTCGGTGAGGGCGTCCTTGAGGAAGCCAAAAACGCTGAAAAGTGTGGATTTGCCGGCCCCGTTGGCTCCCACGAGAACACAAAAGCGGGGGATGTCACGCATGTCGGCATGCCGAAAGGCGCGGAAATTTTTCAGTCGGATGGATTCCAGTTTCATACAGCCATGTCTTGTAGGCGTTGCGGGTGATTTAGGCGAGTCCAAATCTTGGCGAACACGGGTGCGGCGGCCATGCTGAAAGTCATCAACATTCCATGGAATTCTCAATACAGACTTTGCGGTAAACGTGGCCCAGAGGCTTCATCTGGCGCGTGCGCCGCGGGTCGTTGAAATCCACGCTTACCAATCCAAATTTTTTGGAATAGCCGAACTGCCACTCGAAGTTGTCCAGCAGCGACCAGTAATAAAACCCCCGCACGTCCACGCCCCGGCCCATCGCGCGATGCAATGCGGCCAGGTTCTCCCTCAAATCGCGTTCGCGAAACGCCTCGTCCGACGAGGAGCACCCGTGCTCGGTGATGTAAATCGGCAGATGGCACTGCTGGTGCATTTCCCGCAAGGCGGATTCCAGCCCCGGCGGATGGCGTTCCAGCATGTCGTCGCATTCGACGCCCATTCGCGCCAATGCCTCGCGTGAAAAACCAATGGTCGGCACCAGCGGCATGAAATTCTTGAAACGTATTCGCCCGTAATAGTTGACTCCAAGATACGTGGACGCTGATTTCCTTGCCCCGCCCAAAAAACGTTTCATCACCAGGCTGTTCAATTGCGCGTGGATGAACGCCGCCATCAACACGTCCCACGGCGAAAATTTATTGTAAGGCTGGAAATGCGTCCAATTTTTGGAGAACCCGACTTCGACCTTCCCCAGGCCGCTTCCGGCCTCGCGGATCACGCCGCACGCGCGTTCGTGGGCCTCGGCCATGTGGGCAATGACGGCGCGAAAGCAATCCAACCGGCCTTTCTTCAACGGTGGGAATTCGCCGATTAAATATCCGCACGAGGCATAGGTGTCGGGTTCATTGAACGTATTCCAAAGGCGGACCCGGTCGCGCAGGGCGGCGGCCAGTTTGGCGACATAATCCACGAACGCGGGAATGGCGGCGGGGTTGGTCCATCCGCCGATGGCGTTGATCCAGGATGGATTGGAAAAGTGGTGCAGCACGACCATCGGCTCAATGCCCGCCGCGCGAAGACGGTCCAATTGATCCACGTAGCGGGCGAGTTCGGCCTGATTCAGAGGGCCGCGCGGTTCGGATTGCAGCCGCGACCACTCGATGCCCATGCGGTAGGCGTTGACTCCCAGCTTGACCATCCACTGGATGTCCTCCGCGTATTGGTAATAACTGTTGCAGGCCATGCCGCACGTGCTTCCGTCACGGGCGAAGAAACCGGTCCACTCATTGTTGACATGGCCTTCGATTTGCGTGGAAGACGTCGCGGTTCCCCACAAAAAATTGTCGGGGAATTTCATCAACTTCCTGGTTTGCGCCGGTTGCGGGTGCATTCTTGATTTTGATCCTAATCGTGGAGTTAGGTTTCCCGGACGGCCCGGTCGAGCGTTTCCAGAAAAATCGTCCCGGCCCGGTTCAACCACGCGAGATATTTTGAATTGTCCAGACGCTCCGGCAGTTCCGCGAGACGGTCAAGATGAAAACTCGTGTCGGCCACGCCCAGCCCCGTCTTCACGGCGTCCATGGCGTTGATTTGCTGCTCGACGTGATTTTCAACGGGCACCAGAAAGAGGGGTTTGCCAAGACAGGCCGCCTCCGCGAGGGACTCGAAACCGGCGGTGCAGGCGACGTATTTGCAATCCGCCATCATGCGGAGGAATTTTTCACCGTCGAGGCGGTGAAACGTGAGCGTGTCGTCCTGGCGGAATTCCGGCGGCGCGTCCGGTTTGTCGTAGAAACAATGCAGGGCGGTCCGCGGGTTTTTTTTGTGCCACTCCATGATTTGATCCGCGTAGCCGTGATTCAGGAGATAGACCAGCACAAAATTTCCGTTCGGATTGGGGCGCAGCGAGAAAACCTGCTGACGCAGTAGCGGCGGACAAACGGTCAGTCTTTTTTTGGGCAAATCCGGGGCCTCATAAAGTGACAAGGCCACGCGGGTTGAGGCGGCGCCGGCGATTTGAACGAGCCGTTTCATGGCAAGCTGCTGGAGACGCAGACCTGGCGCCCGCACGTAATTCGGATGCCCAAACATGAACTGATGCGCAACCGCCACCACGGGCGGACGTTTGCGGTTCGTCAGCGCGTACACGCCCGTGAGGGATTCAAAAAAGTTGATGATGACATCCGGCCGGTGCCGGCTCACGGCGGCCCGCAGCGCGCCCACGCCGCGCCGGTACGCGGGAATCTTCCGCGCCACCCCGGCCAGCGTTCCGGCCAGGTTGACCGAGCGGTTGTTCTTGAAGGAAAAGTTGAGCGTCGGAATGGTGATAATGGGCGCTCCCATCGCCGCCACGAAGTAAGGCGGAGGCGTTCGATTCGGTCCCATGCCCAGCGCGACGCAAGTCAGTTCATGCCCGGCCTTTTCGACCATCTCTTTCACGGCCATCGCCTGGGTCATGTGACCCCGCCCCTCGCCCAGTATGCTGAACATAATTTTCATGCTAATGCCCGAAAATGGCATGACGCAATTTTTCACCCCACGCCCAATTGGCAACCATAAAAGCGTTCAAACCGGCGATGGCGCCCCAGTACAGCCGCCTTTTCGTCCCGGCTGAAATTTTATCGCAGCCGAACGCCCTGCTCCAGCGTCCTGACATGCTCTCGCAATACATGGGATCATCGGTCGCGTAATTATTCAAAATCGCGTTCATCCGCAAAACGCCCACCTGCACGCCCACGCCGACAACGGTCGAGATGCACACGCTTCGGAGATAATGGGAGGAGGCGACCCCGCTCAAATAGTATTGACCAAAATTCCACGCGGCGACGCCGATCAGCATCACGGGCCATTCGACCGCCCGCCGTTTCCAATCCGGCGTATCGGGCGTTATTTTCCAAATCCGCAGCCACTCCCCGTGTCCCGACACCGTCACGTCCCCGGCTCCCGCGAGATCCACGAGCGTCGCGATCAGCCGCGAACGAAGCACTTCCGGCAGGGTCATTTTCCCATTGATCCATATCTGGTCAATGACCGCGATGGCCCCGCCAATCGAGGTGACGTTGAAATTGTTCCTCAAAAAGGCCCTGCTTCCGAAGTGCCTCGCGTAATCCACCGCGCCGCGCGCCAGCCATGCATTGAATTTTGCCAGTTTTGACGCGATTGCATTCATTTTTCACCCGCAATTTCTGTCCCATGCCATCGCGCGGCGCAAAACGCGCAGAAAGTTCCCGTGGGCGAAGTTGCGGATGTCCTCCTCGTTCCACCCGCGCGCGGCCAGCAAATCGCGGAACCGGCCCACGTCGGCTATCGTGTCCAAATCGCCGGGCGTTTGTTCGCGGCCAAAACCGCCGTCCAGGTCCGAGCCGAGACCGATGTGCCGCGCGTTGCCGGCGATCTGGCATATATGGTCCATGTGCTCCACCAACTTCTCCAGCCGCAGACCGCTGGTTTCCGAGGTTGTCTGCCCTTGCGCCCAACCCGGAACGATCATCCAGGCGTCCAGCGCCGCGCCGATGACCGCGTCGCGCTCGATCAAGGCGCGAATCTGGTCGTCGGCCAACTGGCGTTGATGCGCCACCAGCGCGCGGCAGTTGTGATGGCTGGCCCACACCGGCCCGGAAAAGTGCTCCAGCGCCTCCCAAAAACACGCGTCGCTCAAATGCGTCACGTCGAGGATCATGCCCAGCCGCTCCATCTCCTTCAGCAATTCGCGTCCCAACGGCGGCAGGCCGCCGGTGGATTGCGTGCCCTGCGCGTAGCGGCCGGGGCCGTAGTGCGCCAGGCCGACGGCGCGCAGACCCTGGGCGAAGGCCCGTTCCAAATAGCCGGGCGTGATGAGCGAATCGGCCCCTTCAAGGCTTAAAACGCAGCCGATGACTTTGGACTCCCCGTTTTGCCAGAGAGCGACGTGCCTGTCCAAATCCGCGCGGGAGGCGATCATTTTGATTTCGCCCGCCTCTTCCAGGGCGCGATACCAGGCCAGTTGCCCCTGAGTCATCGCCCACGCCTGCGCCGGCGAATGCCAGACGGCGACCGGGTTGTGGCCCGCGTTCTGGCTGACGCGCGCCAGTTGCGTCACCACCGCCATCCCCACGCGGCCCCGGCGCATTTCCGGCAGGCAGACCGTGCCGCGGCCCCGTCCGGCTTTGTCGCTCATGCCGGTTTCGGCGGCGCGGATTTCCGCGATGGGCCGGGTCAGGTCGCGGTTCCACTCCAGGGCGTTGAGGGCCAGGTCAAGGTGGGCGTCGAGGAAAAAGGGTGTATTCATTTGATAAGAACACTTGCCAGCAGGGTCAGTCCGAGACCCGCCATGCCAATGATGGTTTCGCACACCGACCAGGTGCGGAAGGTTTGGGCCACGGACAAATTCAGGCAATCCTTCACGATCCAGAAGCCGCCGTCATTCAGATGGGAAAGAAACAGCGAGCCGCACCCGATGGAAATGACCGCCAATTCCTTGTTGACACCCGGATGCGCCATCAGCACCGGCGCCATCAAGGCCGACGCCGCCGTGATCGAGACAGTCGCCGAGCCGGTCGCCACCCGGATAAAGGCCGAGACCAGCCAGCAATAAAGCAGGGGCGGCAGATGCGCCGCGGCGGCCATCGTCCCCATGGCGTCGGCCGCGCCGCTGGTTTGCAGGACGCGCGCGAATCCGCCGCCGCCGCCTACAATGAGAACGGTCATGCCGACCGAGCCCACCGATTCCTCGGTGAATTTCAACAATTGCCCCGCCCCAAATCCGCAGCGAAGCCCCAGCGACCAATGCGCAAAAACCACCGCGATGAACAACGCCACCGTCGGATTGCCCGCGAAATCCGCCACCGCGCGCAACTTGCCCCCGCTCAATGTCAAATCCGCCAGCGTCGCCAACAGCATCAACCCCACCGCCAGCAGCATCGAAAAAAGCGTCCATCCAAAACCCGGCAGACGCGTGCCGGGGTGGGGCAGCGGCGGCTCCACGGTGTCGGCGGTGATGTCCATCCGCTTGCCGGCCAGACGGGCGAAAACCGGGCCGGCGATGACCGCCACGGGAATGCCCAAAACAAATCCCCACAAAAGCACCAGCCCCTGGTTGGCGCCCAGAGCGTTGATGGCCATGACCGGCCCGGGATGCGGCGGCATCAAACCGTGCATGACGGAAAGGCACGCCAGCATCGGCAGCGCGAGATGGAGAAACGGCCGCCGCGTTTCCCGCGTCAGCGTGTGCAAAATGGGCGCCAGCAGTATCAGCCCCACCGCGAACCACGTCGTCAGCCCGATCGTCAGCGCCAGCGCCATGATGCACCACCCGATCCGCCGCGGCCCGAAGAAGCGCGCGAATGCCTTGGCCAGCACCTCCGCCCCGCGCGATTCCGCCAGCAACTTGCCCAGCATCGTTCCCAGGCAGATCACCGCGGCCACGCCTCCGAGGGTGGCTCCCAGCCCGTCCTGAAACGCCTTCGCCACCCCGATCATCGGCTGGCCCGCTCCCACTCCGACCAGCAACGCCGCCGCCAGCAGCGCCAGAAAAGCATTCAGCCGCGCCCACGCCACCAGGGCAACCAGCGCGCCCACTCCCGCAAGGGCCAGCGCGATGAGCAGCCAATCTTGCGCTCTCATACGGTGATGCTTCTCGCCCGCGCCTCGATGCGGCTCCGGCCCTTCACTTGCCCGCCTTCGATCAGCACGGCTTCGGCATGGAGCGCCACCGTCGGGCATACATGCCACGGCACGCCCAGCAACGCGCCGCCCACCGCCAGGCGTTGCGCCGCCGCGCTTTCAACCACCAGATGTTCCTCGCTGTGCGTCACAAACCGCGCGTCGGGCAAATCGGGAAAAACCACGCGCGGATGCGGCATTTCCGACGCGACCGCCTTGTGGCCCAAATCCAGGCAAAGCCGGTTGCCGCCGGGTTTGCTCACGATTCGTGTCAAGAGAACGGCAGCCGGGCTGAATTCCAAATCCGGCAGCTTCTCCGCGTACCCGGCGTCCCACAAGACGCACGTGCCGGGGCTGCATTGGACGTTCCCCCGCGCCGCATGCATCGGGAAGGTCGGCGTTCCCCCGGCCACCACTCGCGGCACGGGCAGTCCAAGCGCGATCAATGCCTTCCGCATCGCCTCCACCGGCGCAAACGCCTCCTCGCACGCCGCCGCCCGCGCCTTTGGATCGCTCTGGCTTAAATGGCCGTCGTACGCGTGAAGCCCTCCCGCCGTCAGCGACGGCGCGGCCGCCAATTCCCGGTAAAGCGCCACCGCCGCCGGTCCAGGCTCAATGCCGGTGCGATGCTGCCCCGCGTCCAGGTCCACCAGCACTTCCACCCGCGCCCCGGCCCGCGCGGACGCGTCCGCCAGCGCATGGAGCGCCCCCCGATCATCCACAATCGTGGAAAATTTCGCGCCGGGAAATTTTTCGCGCAATGCCAGCAGGCGGGCGATGTTGGGGCCGACCAGTTGGCAAGCGATCAGCACATCCGGCGCGCCGGCCTGCGCGCACATTTCCGCCTCGGCGATCGTGGCGCATTTGAAAGAGCGGATGCCCAGGGCCATCTGTCGTTTCACCACCCAGCCGAGCTTGTGATTCTTGACGTGCGGGCACAGACGCGCCGCGGACCCGGCAATGACCAGCATCTTGAGCAAATTGCGCTCCATCGCCTCCAACCCCAGCAGCAAGGAAGGGGATGAAATGGCCGACAATTCCGCCGCGCGCGCCCATGCGATGTCAAAGGTCATCGCGGCGATGCTAGCCGGGCCGTCCGGCGGATTCAACTCTTACCATTTTCACGTCTTTTTCCGGTGAATAACATGAAAATAACCCGGCAATAACTTTTTCGCAAAAAAGGCTTGCTCCCACTATATGTGGTGTTACCCTGTCCAAAGACTCCCTACTAAATGGGGTGTGCGGTCGGCGAAGTGAATTTGCTGCGGCCCCAAAAGGGAATTGCTTTGGTTGTTTTTTGTTGCTATAATTTGAACAGTTCAAGATAAGGATTTTCCATGAGTGACACGCGCGAGCAAATCCAGTCCTCTGCCCCGGTGGTTCCCCGCCGGCGTTCCAGCGCTTCCACCGCGTCGCGCCTGCCTTTGAGCCACGCGGCTCCCGCCCATTCCCTGCCTGTCGAACGGGTTTTCAGCGATCCCAAAATCAAACCGTTCGATCAGATCGAATGGGAAAAACGCACCGCTGAAATCACCGATGACGGCGGCAAAATCATTTTCAAACAGGAAAATGTCGAGGTCCCCAAATCCTGGTCCCTCCTCGCCACCAAAGTCGTCGTCTCCAAATACTTCTACGGCGAGCAGAACACCCCCGAGCGCGAAACCTCCGTCCGCCAGTTGGTTCATCGCGTCTGCCGCACCATCGCCGATTGGGGCGTGCGCGACGGCTATTTCGACAAGGCAAAGGGCGAGGTCTTTTTCGACGAGTTGTCCTGGCTTTGTGTCAATCAATACGGCGCCTTCAATTCCCCCGTTTGGTTTAACGTCGGCCTTTTCCATCAATACAACGTCGGACGCCAGTCCGCGCGCGGCAATTGGTTCTACAATCCCAAAACCAAAGAGGGCGAGCGCGCCCGCACCCAGTACGAATATCCCCAGGGCAGCGCCTGCTTCATTCAATCCGTGGATGACAACATGGAAAGCATCATGCGCCTGGCCCACAGCGAAGCCATGCTTTTCAAATACGGCTCCGGCACCGGCACCGATTTGACCCCCATCCGTTCCAGCCGCGAAAAACTCAGCGGCGGCGGACGCCCCAGCGGCCCCCTTTCCTTCCTCAAGGTTTACGACCAGGTCGCCAACGTCGTCAAATCCGGCGGCAAAACCCGCCGCGCCGCCAAGATGAACACGTTGCGCGACTGGCATGGCGACATCGAGGAGTTCATTGACGCCAAACAAAAGGAGGAAAAGAAAGCCTGGGCGCTCATTGAGCAGGGCTACGACGGCTCCTACAACGGCATCGCCTACGGCAGCGTCATGTACCAAAACGAAAACCTTTCCGTCCGCATCAGCGACCAGTTCATGCAGGCCGCCCTGGAAGGCAAGGAATGGTGGACCCGGCGCACGACCGATGGGAAGCCGCTGGATAAAAAGGACGCCGCCACGCTCCTCCATAAAATCGCCGAAGGCACCTGGATTTGCGGCGACCCCGGCCTCCAATACGACGGCGCCATCCAGAAATGGCACACCTGCAAGGCCACCGAACCCATTCACTCCACCAACCCCTGTTCGGAATACGTTTTCCTCAACAACACCGCCTGCAACCTCGCTTCGCTCAACCTGATGAAATTCCGGCGCCAGGACGGGCAGTTCGACATTGAGCGGTTCAAGGCGGCCGTGCGCATCTTCATCACCGCCCAGGAAATAATCGTTGACAACGCCAGCTATCCCACAAAGGAAATCGCCGAAAATTCCCACGTTTTCCGCACTCTGGGCCTGGGCTTCGCCAATCTCGGTTCCCTCATCATGAGCTACGGCCTCCCCTACGACTCCGACGAGGGCCGCGCCCTGGCGGGCGCCGTCACCGCCATGATGACCGGCCACGCCTACGAGCAATCCGCCGAAATCGCCGCCGTCATGGGGCCTTTCCAGGGCTATCACGACGCCCGGTGCGCCCACGTCTCCAAACCCCTTGGCCCCGACAACGTCGCCTCCACCCTCGGCGTCATCCAGCAGCATCGCGACGCCGTCGAGCAGATTCATCCCAGCAGCGAATTCGCCTTCCTCAAAGATGAGGCCCGCCAATGCTGGGACCGCGCCCTTGCCCGCGGACGCCAGGCCGGCTACCGCAACGCCCAGGTCACCGTCCTCGCCCCCACCGGCACCATCGCCTTTCTCATGGATTGCGACACCACCGGCGTCGAGCCGGACATCGCTTTGGTCAAGTATAAACTTCTCGCCGGCGGCGGCATGCTCAAAATGGTCAACCGCGGCGTTCAGGACGCCCTCCGCCGCCTGGGCTACGCCCCGCCCCAGATCGCCGCCATCGCCGCCCACGTGGAGAAATTCGACACTATCGAGGATGTCCAGGAAAACGGCGCCACGATTCGCAGCGGCCTCAAAGCCGCCCATATGCCGGTTTTCGATTGCGCCTTCAAGCCCTACCGCGGCAAGCGCAGCATCAGCTACATGGCCCATCTCAAAATGATGGCCGCCACCCAGCCTTTCATCAGCGGCGCCATCTCCAAGACCGTCAACCTCCCCCACGAATGCTCGGTGGAGGACATCCAGGACGCCTACGTCCAAGCCTGGAAAATGGGACTCAAATGCGTCGCCATCTACCGCGACGGCTCCAAACGCTCCCAACCCCTGAACACCAAACGAACCAACGAAAGCGGCCAGAACAACGTCCCCGACGAGCGCATCAAGGAACTGGAAATGGAAATGGCCAAACTCAAGGCCAAAACCGGCCAACCCCTGCGCCGCCGCCTCCCCGAAACCCGCACCGCCATCACCCACAAATTTGACGTCGCCGGCCACGAAGGCTACCTGACCGTGGGCCTGTTCGAGGACGGCCTGCCCGGCGAACTTTTCATCACCATGGCCAAGGAAGGTTCCACCATTGGCGGTCTCATGGACTGCATAGGAACGCTCACCAGCCTTGCCCTGCAATACGGCGTGCCGCTGGAGGCCCTGATGCGCAAATTCGCCCATCAACGCTTCGAGCCGTCCGGCTTCACCAAGAATCCCGAAATCCGCAACGCCTCCTCCATCATTGACTACGTTTTCCGCTGGCTTGCCATCCAATTCATCCCCGGCTACCGGGAAATCGCCCTGGGCGCCCGCAACCAGCCCGAACTCGCGATGCCCGGCCTCATGGAGGAAGTTAAAAAAAAAGTGAACCGTCCGGTCCCTGACCTCCCGCTCTCCGACGACACCGACATCCTGCTCCCCTCCGCTCCCGCCGTTGAAACCGGCAACGGGCATGCCCCCGGCAAATCCAACGGCTCAACGGAACAGGCCTCGACGGTGGCGGGCCGCGTCATTGCCAGCTTGAACGACAGCATCTCCCATTTTCAACTCGACGCCCCGACGTGTCCCAACTGCGGCCACATCGCCGTGCGCAACGGCGCCTGCTACAAATGCCTCAACTGCGGCGAGAGCCTCGGTTGCTCCTGATGCCCGCCAGGCGCCAGTCGTGTCAAAAGCCGGGAAGAGGAGCCACGGATGAACACAGATTGACACAGATGAAAAGCTGAAGAGGAAGGATCGGAAAGGCCGGAATTGTCATGGGAATGATGGACAGGGGAATAAACCGCAAATCCCTCTTCCCATTCCTGTGTCAATCATTCCTTTGACAGTTCCCTGACTGGAGCGGAATGTCCATGTTCATCGGGTTTTTCATGGGGGATTGAAAACCAGCCCCCAAAATTGGAAAATTATCCTTTATCCCCGCCGCCTCCGGCGTTTTAATCCGCTTCATGAAAATTGTGCTGGCTTATTCGGGCGGCCTCGATACCTCCGTCCTCCTTTCGTGGATCAAGGAGAAATACGACGCCGAAATGATCGCCTTTTGCGCCGACATCGGACAGGAGGAGGAACTCAAGGGTCTTGAAAAAAAGGCCCTCCAAACCGGCGCGGCCAAAATCCACATTGACGACCTCCAGGACGAGTTCGCCCGCGACTTCATCTTTCCCATCATGCGCGCGGGCGCGGTGTACGAAAATCAATACTTCCTGGGCACCAGCATCGCCCGGCCTCTCATCGCCAAGCGCATGATCGAAATCGCGCGGCTCGAAAAGGCCGGCGCCATCGCCCACGGCGCCACGGGCAAGGGCAACGACCAGGTCCGCTTTGAACTCACGGCCGCCGCCCTCGCTCCGCAATTGCGCGTCATCGCCCCCTGGCGCGACGCCTCCTTCCGCGCCCAATTCCCCGGACGCGCCGAGATGATCCGATACTGCCGCGACAAGGCCATCCCCGTGCAGGCCAGCGCCAAAAAACCGTATTCCATGGACCGCAATCTCCTCCACATTTCCTTCGAGGCCGGCATCCTCGAAGACCCGTGGCTGGATGCCTCCGCCCCCGAATACAAGGGGATGTACAAACTCAGCGTCGCCCCTGAAGACGCCCCGGACAAATCCGAATACGTCACCCTGGATTTCGAGAATGGCGACTGCATCGCCGTCAACGGCAAAAAATTGTCTCCGCTGGGCGTGATGAAAACGTTGAACAAACTGGGCGGCAAACACGGCGTCGGCCGCGTGGACTTGGTGGAGAACCGTTACGTCGGCATGAAATCCCGCGGCGTCTACGAAACCCCCGGCGGCGCCATCCTGCACTTCGCCCACCGGCAGATGGAAACCCTGACGATGGATCGCGAAGTCATGCACTTGCGCGACTCCCTCATCCCCAAATACGCCGAGTTGGTCTATTACGGCTTCTGGTTCTCTCCCGAACGCCTCGCCTTGCAGGCCCTGGTCACGGAAAGCCAGAAAAACGTCACCGGCACGGTCCGCGTCAAGCTTTACAAGGGCAACATCATCAATGCCGGACGAAAATCCCCCGTCAGCCTTTACAATCCCCACATCGCCACCATGGAAGCCGATCCCACCGGGGCCTACAACCAGGACGATGCCACCGGATTCATCCGCCTCAATGCCTTGCGCTTGAAAGTCGCCGCCCAGGTCCATCACAAATCTCCCGGCGGCGGCTGATGAAAACTCCGCCCTTTTACGACACCCACGCCCATCTCGGCTTCCCCGACTTCGCCGCCGACTTGCCGCAAGTCATCGAGCGGGCGCGCGAAGCCGGTATTGCCGGCATCGTCTGCATCGGCACCGACCTGGACAGCAGCGCGCGCGCGATCCAGATCGCCGAAACCTATCCCCATGTCTATGCCGCTGTCGGCTGGCATCCGACCCACGTGCTGGAAGCACCGGAGGACGCGCGGCCCGCGTTGCGCGAGTTGGCGCGGCATCCCAAAGTTGTCGCCATCGGCGAAACCGGTCTGGACTATCACCGTCCGCCGGAGACGGACTTCGAGCGATACAAAACGCGGCAGGCGGAACTTTTTCGCCAGCAATTGGAAGTGGCGTTGGAACTGGGATTGAACTGCATCATTCACCAGCGCGACTCCTTCGAGGACACCCTGGCCGAATTGACCCCCTTCGCCGGCAAAACGCGCGGCGTGTTTCACTGCTTTTCAGAAAGCCTTCAGGCCATGCGGCGGATATTTGAATTGGGCTTTCTGGTTAGTTTCACCGGCATTGTCACCTTCAAGAACGCCGCCGCCGTTCGCGAAGCCCTCGCGGCGGCCGCTCCGGGGCAATTTATGTTCGAGACCGACTGTCCCTACCTTGCCCCCGTGCCGCACCGCGGGAAACGCTGCGAGCCGGCTTACGTGCGGGAAATCGCCGAACAGGCCGCTGGCGTCAAGAATTGTTCCCTGGAAGAATTAAGCGCGGCGACATGCGAAACCGCCCGCCGTTTTTTCCCGAAGAGCGCGTTTTGAAATCAGGCATCCTCGGCGGCTGCCAATCGGTGGTGAAGCGAATCGAGTCCTGCCACGCCTTGAGCTTTTGCATGGAACGGCGGGCCGTGGTTTTGCGCCGCAATGTCCGGGCCGGTTGCGTTAAGAAAGTTCCATCGGGCTGCCGCGCAGCAAGCCAGCCCAACAATTCCCGGGTCTGGCGCGCAGACAGCCTTTTCACTTTTCTCACAGCGATTTCAACCGTGCTCATGCTCCCTACGTTAGCCGGAAAACGGGTTCGGAGCAAGCCGGTCTTCCGTTAAAAAAGCCACTTGAATCGCAAAGAATGGTCAAGACGGCCAATCTTGCAAGTTCACCCGTGTCCATCCGCCAAAAAGAAAAAAAGATTTTCTTTCTCTTTGCGCCTCTTCGCGGCCAATTCGGCTTTCGTGGCGGTTTTGCCGCGCCGGCCGCCGGCTCGCGCGGAGGCTTGCCGATCATCGCCGCGCGGCGTTAAATGAGGGCATGGCGCACGCCGATTTTGTTCATCTGCATCTGCACACCGAGTATTCGCTGCTCGATGGGGCCTGCCGCATGGACACTTTGATGGAAAAGGCGCGCGCGCTTCAATTCCCCGCGATGGCCGTCACCGACCACGGGGTTCTCTATGGGGCGATTGATTTCTACCAGCAGGCGCGCGAAGCGGGCATCAAACCCATCATAGGCTGCGAGATGTATGTCGCCCCGGTCAGCCGTCTGGAGAAAAAGGCGGGCAGCGGCGGACGGGACGCGTATCATCACCTGGGATTGCTGGCGAAGGATGAAACGGGCTACAAAAATCTGGTCAAACTGGCCACCGCCGCGCAGCTTGAGGGCTACTATTACAAGCCGCGCATTGACAAGGAATTGCTGGCGGCGCACGGAAAGGGTTTGATCGCCTTGTCGGGCTGCCTGGCGTCGGAAATCCCGGAACTCATCGTCAAGGACCAGTTGGCGAAGGCGCGGGAAACGATAGATTGGTTCAAGCAAACGCTGGGGGCGGAGAATTTTTACCTTGAATTGCAAAATCACGGCATCGCCGAGCAGGCGAAGGTCAACCGGCAACTGATCGCGTGGGCGCCGGAGTTCGGCTTGAAGCTCGTGGCGACCAATGACGTGCATTACGTGGAGAAGGAACATTCCCACGCGCACGACTGCCTGATCTGCATCGGCACGCAAACGCAGTTGAGCGACCCCAAGCGGATGCGCTACCAGCCGCGACAGTTTTACCTGCGCTCCGCGGAGGAGATGAAGGCGCTTTTTTCCGAAACGCCCGATGCGGCGCGCAACACGCTGGAAGTCGCGGAAAAGTGCAACCTCGAAATCCAGTTCAACACCCTCCACTACCCGGTGTTTGATCCGCCGAAGCCCCAGACGCGGGAGGGCTTTCTCCGGCAATGGCTGGTCGAGGGGCTGGCGGCCCGTTACAGCATCCGCGCGCGGTGCGTGGATGGCGCTTTTATCGTGGACGGCATAGACGATCCGCGCAAGCTGCCCGGCGTGGCGCAAGGCGCGGCGGCCCCCGGCGAAGAGGAGACGCGGGCCGGCGTGAAGGCGGTCATGGACCGGCTGGAAACCGAGTTGAAGGTCATCCATAAAACCGGCTTTATCAGTTACTTCCTCATTGTCGGCGATTTCGTCCGCCACGGGCGCAGCAAGGGCGTGGCGTGCGTGGCGCGCGGCTCGGCCGCCGGCTCGATTGTCACTTATTTGCTGGAGATTTCCAACGTGGACCCGATCCGCTACGGGCTGCTGTTCGAGCGGTTCCTCAACCCGGAACGCGTCAATCCGCCGGACATTGACATTGATTTCGCGGATGACCGGCGCGGCGACGTCATCGAGTACGTGCGCAATAAATACGGGCGGGAATCGGTGGCGCAGATCGTCACGTTCGGAACGATGGGCGCGAAATCGGTCGTCCGGGACGTGGGGCGCGTGATGGGGCTGGACTACGGGGCGTGCGACCGGCTGGCGAAGATGATTCCGAACGAATTGAAGATGACGCTCAGGAAGGCGCTGGAGCAATCGCCGGAGTTCAAGGAAGCCTACGAAAACGAGGAGCAGACGCGCGAGTTGATTGACACGGCGTTTGTGCTGGAGGACCTGACCCGCAACGCCTCCGTGCATGCCGCCGGGGTGGTCATCGGCGACCAGCCGCTGGTCAACCTCCTGCCGCTCAAGAAAGACGAGGACGGCGGCATCGTGACCCAATACGCGATGAACCCCGTCGGGGAACTGGGGCTGCTGAAAATGGATTTTCTCGGATTGAAGACCCTGACCGTGATCCGCAACGCCTGCGAACTGGTCCAACAGGGGCGCGGCGTCCAAATTCCGATTGACAATCTGCCGCTGGACGACGCCCGCACCTACGATCTGCTCAACAAGGCCAACACCATCGGCATCTTCCAACTGGAATCCGGCGGGATGCGCGACCTGTGCCGGAAATTTCAGATCAGCTCCATCGAGCACATCACCGCCCTGGTCGCCCTCTACCGGCCCGGGCCGATGGACCTGATCCCCGATTTCATCAAGCGGCGGCACGGGGAGGTCAAGATTGCCTACGAGCATCCGTTGCTGGAGCCGCTGACGCGGGAGACTTACGGCGTGCTCATTTACCAGGAGCAAGTCATGCAAGCGGCGCAGGTGCTCGCCGGCTACACCCTGGGCGAGGCCGACCTTCTCCGCCGCGCGATGGGCAAGAAGAAGGCCTCGGAAATGGCGCGGCACCGCGAGATATTCGTGAAGGGCTGCGCCACCGTCAACCATATCCCGGCCGCCAAGGCCAACCAGATTTTCGACTTGCTGGAAAAATTCGCCGGCTACGGCTTCAACAAATCGCACGCCGCCGCCTACGCGGTGGTTGCTTATCAGACCGCCTATTTAAAGGCCAATTATCCCGTCGAATTCCTCAGCGCGCTCATGACCAACGACATGGGCGACACCGCCAAATTGGGCGTCCTGATCGCCGAGGCGCGGCAATTTGGCATCGAGGCCCTGCCGCCGGATGTCAATGAGAGCAGCGTCTTTTTCACCCCCAGCCGCAAGGCAGGATCGGAGGAATTGGGGGCGATCCGTTTCGGATTGGCGGCGATCAAAGGGGTTGGCCAGGTGGCGGTCGAAACCCTTCTGGCCGCGCGGCAGGACGGCAAATTCCGTTCCCTGGGCGATTTGTGTGAGCGGGTGGACGGCCGGACGGTCAACCGCAAGGTGTTGGAGGCGCTCATCAAATCCGGCGCCTGCGACTGCTTCGGGGAAACGCGCGCGACGATGTTTGGCAAAATTGACCGGGTGTTGACCCGGGCGGCGGGCATCATTCAAGACCGGCAGCGGGGCCAGGACACCTTGTTCGGCATGTTGCAGGAGCGGGCCGAAGAACGCCCCGAGCCGGAAAAGCAGTTGCCGGAATGGCCCCAGCACGAATTGCTTGCGCACGAAAAGGAACTCCTCGGCTTCTACGTCACCGGCCATCCGCTCACGCCCTACGCGCCGATCCTGGAAAAGTACGCCACGCACACCACCAGCCAATTGGCCGCCCTGCCCAACCGGACGATGACGCGGATCGGGGGCCTTGTGGTGGAGGTGCAAAAGGGCATTTCCAAAAAAAGCGGCAAACCCTACGCGATGGTGTCGCTGGAGGATTTGGAGGGCGCGGTCCAAGTCCTCTGCCTGAACGACAATTACGACAAATTCGTCCCGTTGCTTGTTCCCAAGAATGCCCTCCTCATCACGGGCGAAGTCAACACTGGCGAAGACAAACCCAAGATTTTTCCCCAGGAAATCATCGCGCTGGAAGACGCCCCGCGCGCGCATACCAAACAGGTTCATTTCCGCCTGAACATGGCGCACCTCGCCGCCGGGGATCTGGAGGCCGCGCGAGACCTTGCCGCCGCGCATTCCGGCCAATGCCCCTTGTTCCTTTGCCTCAAATGGCCGGGCGGCGACGTCACGTTCATCGAGACCCATGAAAAATACAAGGTCAAGCCGTCGCTGGAGCTGCAAAAAGCGGCGGATGAACGTTTTGGCGAAGACACGTACTACGCCAAGGTGGACGCCTCCCTCCCCCAGCGCGCCCCGCGCCAGTGGGAGAGAAAAAACCGCGGCGGAAACGGGGAGGACTGATGCTAACTGCCCTTTTCAGTCTTCAAGCCCGCGTTTTCCCAACCTTCGATGCCGGCAACCAGATGCTTGATGTTCTTATATCCAAGTTTTTTGGCGGCAACGGCGGCGGCGTGATAGGCGCCGCACTTGGGATTGTGGCAATAGGCCACCACAAGCACGTTCTTATCCTGCGGCAGGACGGCGGCCAGATCCCGCGTGGTCGCGAAATTGATCGCGCCGGGGATGTGGCCCGACTGCCAGGTTTCCGTGCCGTTGGCATCGAGAAGGACGACTTTTTGCGTCGAAAGAGCGGCATTGAGATCTTTGACGGAGATATCCGGAAATTCGGCCGCGTAAACGCCGGCCGCGAACATGAGAGAAGCAGCAAGTGCAATAATTTTTTTCATAGTAATAATAGTTAAACGTAATGACTACGGTCTTAATAGAACATATTACCGCCGCTTTTGCAACTTTTGCATCTGGAAAGCCGGTGGTTTTGACTTTCCCCGCCCGTTCCCCTAGATTGCCCGCCGCATGAATGTCATTTCGCATCGCCAGGCGGATTTCCA
>Ga0316226_1000717_pt1 | contig 41620 bp, 40 predicted proteins | sample TBH18017metaG_FD_206009 | JGI IMG/M metagenome (GOLD analysis project Ga0316226, IMG submission 206009) | Freshwater microbial communities from Trout Bog Lake, Wisconsin, USA - TBH18017 | ecosystem: Environmental > Aquatic > Freshwater > Lake > Hypolimnion/Profundal zone | place: USA: Wisconsin...
GATTGCGTGGCCGCGGCATGAGTGGGCGTCGCGACTCGCTGCGGCTTTGAACGCTTGCAAGAGGGGTGTCGACCATACGTAGGGCTTTTCGGGCTCAAGAATGTATTCCGGCGGCTTACCCAATGTCGGTCGTTTGTATAGCGGTTTATCGAATATCGCCCTCACGAGCTTCTCATACTCATCGTGCTCCTTGTCGGGCGTGGAAAAGTCGAAGTATATTCGACTTTTCAAAAACACGGGCAAGCATGGTTCGCCCGTACCGTCACGTTCGCAGACGATTGGAATGAACTTCTTCTGTCCGACGTTTTCATAGACCTCTCGCGAGATGATCTGCGATTCGGTGCCGACGCCTCCTTGTCGCGCATTGGCTTTTTCGGCATAAACCCGGTCGGAGAAGACGAGCACTTTCTTGACCTGCGGGTCCTTTACCATCCGCTCCATGAAATCGAACTTGTCCTGACCTTCTTTCAGGTGCCACCGGTCAAAGATCACGTCCACCCCGTCGTTCACGAGGCGCTCCGCGATTTCAAGAATGTGGGTTGCATGGTCCGAGGAAGACCAGCTGTAGGAGATGAACACTCTCGGTGCCGGATCGTTCTTGGCGTTGGCAGTTATCGCCTCTTGGGTCATTTTGTTTGTTTTCAAACTCTCTATCGTCCCTTCTCCGCAACTTACGCCCTCTCCGCAGGTAAACGCGGGCTGATGTCCTCCGTCCTCGAATTGCTAGAACGGAAGGTCTGATTGTGCCCCTTTCTTAGCGGTCTTCTTTTCGGCTCTGGACCTGGCCCACCTCGCCATCGCCGCAGCCGCAACGGCGGCTCGACCGGCGGCGGACATCTTGCGTTTTTTGGTTCTCGGCTCTTCCCCCACCCAGCCTGGCCTTGTTGTTGAGGTGGCCGCCTTCTTGGCCGCCCATCTCGCCCGCTGCGCCGCGGCCATTCGGGCGCGCCCCTCTGCGCTGACCGTTCTCGTTGTCTTCTTGGACTGGGCAGGCAGGGGGGCCGCTGCGGGCGCAGGAGGAATCGGCCCTGGCGTGTCGCCGGCCAGTAGCTCGTTGAGTTGGATTCGTAACCCTTGGATCTTCTCTTGGAGATCTGCTGCTGCACGGAGCTGCTGGGGTGACAACGCGTTTAGCTCATTCATCTTCCTGCCAATTTGCCTGGGATTCCGAGCGAGATCAAATGATTCCGGCCAGGCAGAGGGCCTGCTGCTTGATGTGCTCGTCTAAGAACACCTCCTTAGCGAAGCCCCAGCAGGAGCGCGCGCTGAAGGTCGAGGCTGTGCCGCTGTTCAAGAACGCGGATGCTTTCTGGCGTGGCCGCCCCACACCTGGAGCACCAAGCTCTGTGGACAAACGACCAGTGGGTTCACGTTCGACGGAATCGCGCTGACCATGGCCTGCGTCCAGCCCGATTACGGCTTCCGATTTTCGTTCCGAGAACGCTTGTACTCCTCGAGAACCTCACGGACAAATTCCTGATCCAGATGCATGCTCGTCTTTTGCAGCGCTTCTACTGTCTCACCAAACTCGAGCAGGTTTGCCCTCGCCGCCTCGGCGACGATCCCAAGGGTTCCTTTTACCTTCATCAGATCCCGTTGGGCTGCCCGCCGCGCTACCTTGTCGTCCAACAAGACCAGATCCGCTTTCATTTCGACGGCCAATGCCAGTGCTTGCCGTTCTCCGAAATCTAGACCGTCGTATCGCTGCGGAATCCTCTCGGGGGTTGCCACGATTACCCATGCCGGTGGATGGGTCGCCCAGTTCGAGATCTGAACAGGCGCAGAGGTGTGACCCAATTCTGCCAGGACGCCAGGGGGTATGAACACCTTGCCGTAAAGCTTTTCCAGAATGGATTCCCGGCCTACCAGGATCAGGTAGTGAAGGGGCGTCGTGTCCGAAACAACCACCGCCATACGTTACGCCCCTATGTCCTGTCTGAATTCCTCCAAGTCGTAATTAGTAAACACCCCGCGGCGACGGAAAAAATCCTCGCCAGTCCAGTGGTTCAGCCCCAGGAGCTCGAACGCCCGGCCGCGCGAGATCAACGCCTCCGTATATGCACCGATCACAATCCCCTCCAGCACACTGCGACTCCGCTTATGCGGGTCTCGCGGAAGGAATTGGGCAATCGACTCTGGGATCTCTACGATCATGTTGTTATATTAACTTAATCCACTTTTCTTACAAGCACAAACCCTGCCGCCTGTTTTCCATCTCGCCCACGAAGGAATCGCCCTGCCTGCTCGGCACGCCCGAGCTTCCCAGAGCTGGCGCAGCAGAGTCGCACGCGCACCTGACTTCTACAGGAAAATCCCGCCGGAAACCTCGATCCGCTGGCCGTTGATCCATCCGCTGTCGTCCGACAGGAGCGCGGCCACCGCGCCGCCGATGTCGTCCGGCAAGCCGACGCGGCCCAGCGCGGTTTGCCCGGCGATTGACTCGTTGATCTCCTTGTTGTCGCGCACGGCGCCGCCGCCAAAGTCGGTTTCGATTGCGCCTGGCGCAATGACGTTCACGGCAATGCGGCGCGGACCCAGCTCTTTCGCCAAGTAGCGCGTCAACACCTCAACGCCGCCCTTCATGGTGGCGTAGGCCGCGTGGCCAGGGAACGCAAACCGGGCCAGGCCGGAGGATATGTTCACGATCCGACCACCGTCTTTCATCACCGGCAGCAACGCCTGGGTGAGGAAGAACGGCGCCTTGAGATGAATGTCCATCAGTTGATCGAACTGCTCCTCCGTGGTTTCCATGAACGCGGCGTGGATGCCGATGCCCGCGTTGTTGATGAGGAAATCGAAATCGCTCCGCCCCCAGTTTGCGCGTAGGGCATCGCCCACCGCCGAGGCAAAGGCTCCGAATGATTTGTGGGCCGCCACGTCGAGTTGCAGGGCTACGCCTTTGCGACCGAGCATCCCGATCTCGGCGACCACTGCATCGGCTTCCGCTGCCTTGCTGTGGTAGGTCAGAATGACGTCATGGCCCCTCTCAGCCAGACGAATCGCCATGCTCTTGCCAAGGCCCCGGCTCCCGCCAGTGATGATCGCGAGTTTCATGAGTCCACCATGCCATTTTGTGGGGGAGTTTTCAATTCTCAAAGCTGGCGCTGGACGCAGCCCCTAATCTTCCCCTCTCGCAAAGCCCCTGTCTCGCCCTCGCTCCGCGCTGCGCTCCTTGCCACGCTCCTCGACCACCATCTGGAAAAGCTCCTTCGCCTTCTGCTGGACCTCCATGCTTGGATAATTCTCCGGCAGGAACTGGGCGAATCGCCCGGTCATCCGGTCGAAATCCATCATCGGTGATTCGCCCAGTCCCATGAACCGCCCTGACGAGGTTCGCAAGATCGGGAGCATCCTCCGGTTTGCTTCGTAACGTGTCTCTCCCATCACCATCAGGATCTCCTTTCGGTCCGGGCACTGCGACGGAGGTCTCGACAAATCCACCGGTTGCCCCTCCTTCCCCGCTGCCATCCACGCCTCGGCTACAAACACGGCGGCCGTAGCGCCGTGCGCGACGCACATTAACCGCGCGGCCGTGGCGAACTCGTCCTTGCTTCGCTCACTGGTGAATTTGTTTGGCAGTAACATCGCCCTGCCGTCGAAGCTGTGAATGAACAGGGTTGGCTGCACCGACCCGACCGTTCGCATGGCGTGCGTGGCGTAGCTGTCTGCCTTGGCGATGAGCTCTCTGAGCGCCTCGCCGTCGCGCTCTTTTAAGTTCACTATCATGCCGCTAACTTGCAATGGTGCCTGGGCATTTCAAGGATTATGCGCGCAATCCCTCGACTATTTCTTGTCTTCACGGACTCGACTGGACACAAGTGGACTCTAGTTCCGAGTACGCGCATCTCGCTCCTTATCTCGATCCGGGTGGGATGGCCGGCGTCCCCCGTGACGAGGGCGGCGCTGCCGGGGTTCCAATCGCTTCCATGATCCGGTGAATGAGCCGCGCCGTTTGGCTCTTCCGAGCGACGCGTCCCTCGAACTCGTCCGCTTTCGCGTCCGCCAAGAGTCCCGTGAAACGGTGTGCCGGCAAGAGAGCCTTGGCAATTTCAAAGAAACGGCGGTTCTTGCGGATCTCAACTTTCCCGCCCGTCAGGAGATCGATGTCGTAGTCCGAGAGCGGCTGCATATTGCTCAGCGCCTGGTGGAACAGTTCTCGTGGCCGCCCGCTTTTGAGGTAGGCGGCTAGGAGCTTGGAATTCTCACCGGTCAATTGTGGCTTCCGGGCGTTCTTCTCCACCCACGTCTGAAGCTTCCACTCCGCCCCGTCGGATGTTTCAGCCAGCCTTACACGGAATGTCCCGGTCAAAGTGGCGAGGCCATCGAGTTGCTGCATCACGGAACGTCCCTCCGCCGCGTGTTGCGTGAACACCTGATGGCGGCGCTGCTTTTGCGGCGGCACACGGAACGACACCTGCTCCAGGAGTCTTGTCACCGTGATCTCAAAAGGGTCCGCCTCGGAGTGGTGGTGCGCCCGGCTGGGAATGTAGAGGTAAATCGCCTGCGCCAATGGTGATCGGATGGCGGTGAACACCTCGAGATCCAGATCTTGCAACTCCGCGATTCGCCCCAGGATGCTGTAGAATTCTGGCGACAACCGGCACCCGTTAAACCACATCTCGGTTTGCAGCTCATTCGCCAACGTCGCGTCCCGGCGACGGATTGGTCGCCTTTCGATGTCGATGTGCTCGATGAGGCGGTATTCATGGGAGATCTCCGTTTTAATGTCCGCTACGCGGATATAGGAATCGAGGAGATCGCCGAGGATGTGCGCGATGTCCCTCGAATACCGCCCGCCATTGCTGCGCGCGTAACGGCGGCAAAAGTCGTTGAAGGAAAACCGAATCAGGCGGGAGCCGTCGTCCTCGTATGGTTTGCGAAAGCTCAAGAGGCAGAAGATTGCACGGGCGTGTCGCACATCCAACGCCGGAGGACAAAGGTTCCGGCGTAAGGGATGGAAGCCCCCAATTTGGTAACGCCGGTCTCCGATGGTCACCGAACGCGGGCCGACTTGTTTGGTCGCAGCGAAAACCGGTCCCAAGAAGTAATCCTTGGGCGCCAGTACAGACAGATCCCCGTGTGCTCGATTGGCGGCCTTGTCCCTCATTTGCGTTCATACTTCTAAAACGTGGAACCCGCCTCACGCAAATCAATTCTCGCGTTATTTGTACAATGGAAGCATGAGGATAAGTAACTCTTTGTACAATGGAAGCATGTGCTGAAATTGTGGTTTGGACAACGGATGCGTTGCTGGTATGGACATCGGATGCAATTGACCGGTGTTCTTTGGACATCGGATGCGAATCCGGCCGATTGTTTGGACAACGGATTCTTCCCCATCCGCCGTGAGGCCACATTTAACCGCGGTGGCGGTTCTCCCCGGAACTCTCCCTATAATGGTTCCCATCTAATGATATACCATTCGGAATGCGATAAACATCGCACTGGCCGGACAGCACGGTGAGACTTGTTCCGCTTGAGCGTGACGCCTTCAAAACGCTCCTCGCGGCGCCCGTTCCCGTGGACCGCATTTAGCATGGCTTCACGAAAGAGCTGCGAGTGAGAAGTGAGAGTAATAACATCACCAACCGGCTGTTTTGTGGTTGCCTCGTATTGTTCGATAGGGTTTGAATCGCCGAAATCGTGCGCTTGGTGGAACCGCCACGATGACCTCAGTTCAGCTTGGACAACAACTGCTCTTAGCGCCGCTCACATCTCTGGTTCAAAGCCATGAAGGCAGGAAACCGGACCTCAAACCTCGAAAGGCTGCCGCCGATCAGCTCGGTCGCAGAGCCTTGGTCGCCCCGTTCAAGTTCCCAGCCTCGCCCTACGAATATAAGATCGTCGCCCTGCGCGAGTGCCCCACGCCCGAGAGTCTCCAGTTGTGCGACACCCCCGAGAGAGCTGCCGAGTATTGGCGCCTCCATGTGCCGGGGAATCCTTACGTCAATCCCGAGGTGGAGTGTTTCGCCGTGCTCCTACTCAACACCCGGCGGAGGGTCAAGGGACACCATCTCGTCAGCACCGGAACGCTCGATACCATCTTGGTTCATCCTCGCGAGGTATTCCGTCTGGCATTAACCGCCGCGGCCGCCGCCATTGTCTTGGCGCATAATCATCCCAGCGGCGACCCGTCGCCGTCGGAGGCCGACGTCAAGGTGACCCGCGACCTGATCCGGGCTGGTCAGCTTCTCAAAATTGAAGTTCTCGACCACATCATCATTGGGCAGCCGAGGTTCTGCAGTTTGCGCGAACTTGGCTACTTTTCGGGCTTTTGACCCCCCCGACAACCGCCTCTGCCCCATGGAATTCCACAGCCCCCCATTCCCTATCGTGCCAGCACCGCCGTTCGCCGGCGGCGTTACTTCTGGGGCGTCAGCGGGCGGGCCTGCATCTTTCCCACCAAGACATGAGGTTCCTGGGGGCACGGTGCTCCCAGCGGACCGGGCTGCCACTCCCACCAAGGGTGGCAGCCAAAACTTTTCCTCCCCCGTTTGCCAAATCGCAAACGGCGGTCGCGCCCCCTATGATCTCTTTCTTGCCACCTCGACGGACGCTTTTGCTGTCGAAGATTCCGCCGGTCAGGTGGAGATCTTCCGCGCTGGCTGTCCCCGGCTTATTCCCGCCAGCGAAGCAATCGCGTTTTGGTCTTGCGTGAGCGACTCCGATTGGAGGCCGGCCGGCGTCATCACCGTCGTGGGGTGCGCCGACAACACCCTTGATGCCCTCGATGTCCGGGGGCAATCGAAGCTGGTCACCCTCGATTGCTCCGGCAATCGCCTGACCGATCTTGAGCTCACGGGACTGACCGCGCTCGAAAATCTGTATTGCGATGGGAATCCCCTCTCCAACCTCGACCTCAGCCATTGCCCTTCCCTCTCCTCCGTCCGACACGCTTCCCGATACCTGGGTTGCTCCGATCTGCCCTGCTGCGACTGGCCGTCCGTTTTCTTTTCGCCGGCACGAACCGCCGGCCTCTCCGACACAACCAACCAAACCCGTTGCGCCCGGAAGTATATCAGCCCGCGGATACGCCCCCTCACTCCTGAAGAAACCCAAATTCGTTCCACCGCCTATGCTTTGAAGCACGCCGACCTAGAGGCCATCGCCATTGCCGCTCCCGCGATGGCCGCATTGATTAGCGGCCCCTGCTGGCTCATTCCGATTCCCGCCAGCGACACCTCGATCGAGCCCAATCTCACGCTTGCCCGTGCCATCGCCGAGTTGGTCCCCGGCGCCCGGGTCAAACTCGCCATCGCCCGCGAACGGGCGGTTGAATCTTCCACCAACCGGCGCCGCCGCGGTCTGTGCGGTCTCCACCCCGACGAACATCATTTTCTCCGGGTCGCCGGCCCCATGAATGTGCTGCCGCTCTACTTTGTGGACAACGTCATCACCACCGGCAACACGATCCGCGCCGCCCGCGCGGTTCTCGGTTGGGGCACGGGACTTGCCTACGCCGATGCCAGCAGCCCTTTCAATAGCCGCCTTCGCCAGGCTGCCCCCTCGCGACCTCCTCCCCGGAGGCCGGCGCTCGCCCCCGAACTCGCCAGCCTCGCCACCTCTTAAACCCACTCCAAGAACCCCGCCCTCACCATGGAAATAGACCACCAACAAAACCACGAACCGTTCGGCCCCGTGATCTACGCTTACGCCCGCGCGCAGGCCGTCGCCGACGGCTTCCAAGTCGAGGTGTCGAAAGTGGCGGCGGAGGCCGGGATTCGTTTTCCCGTGTTCCTAACCCGCGCGGTCTATGACCGCTTTGTCACGGTCCCGCCTGGCATCTCCTGCCAGGACGAGGCGGGACGCCTCTGGGACATCGTCTGGATGACCCGCTTCGCCATCATGCGCATGCGCGCCGGACGCCGATCTGAACCGGTTGCAAGCCGTCTTCCCGTTGCCCTCTATGTCCGCAACGACAACACCGCCCCACGCCTGGTGAAGCTCATCGCCTCGTGCGGCCCGCTCGACATCGACGACCCGCAGCCGGCCATCACGATCATGCTGCCCGACGAAGACTGAACCCGCACCTCCACATTCCCCACTCCCACAAAATGGCATCCTCCACAACACCACCCCTCGAAGACTGCTTGGGCGCCGTTGCCCACCCGCCTGGCCGGGAGTCTCCAGACTCCGCGCCGTGGCGCAAGTATGGACGGTTCTGGGCGGTCTTCGATCACGAAGGCGCTCTCGTTTGCCTATGCGTCTATAAACGCGGCGCCCGTGAAGTCTCCCGACGGCTCGGGCTCGCCGCCCCTTCACCCGAAACGTAGCCCCGCAGCCAGCCCGTTTCTCTTTCACCCACAACCCACTATGAAAACACAAACCAGTCCCGCAAAAACCGACAACCAACCCGTCCACAAAATCCGCTACGGTGCTCTCTCCGCGAGCATCTGGCGGCAGGACAACGAACGGGGAGCGATGTTCAACGTCAGTTTCCAACGCGCCTACAAGGAGGGCGAGACGTGGAAATCTTCCACGAGCTTCGGGAGGAACGACCTCCTGGTGCTGGGACTCATGGCGACACAGGCGTTTGAATGGATCGCCGCCCAGGCGCAAGGGCCGGAGATGTAATACGCACGCGGTGGCGGTCGGAAATCCCGGCCGCCGCCGCACACTTCTTTTATGAACCTACCCTCACCATGCCCCACACGTCTTGCCGACCGTTTCGGCACAGCCGACCGCCTTCCGGTAATCCGCCTTCCGCGTTCGCCGTGGCGTGGCGTTTTCTTTGAAGGCCCGCGACCTGGCCGCGACGCCGATGGCCAAGAGATTCCTGTCTGGGTCGTTTTTGTCGGCAACAAGGAGGCCGAGCCGGTCGGTCGCGTTTACCGTTGCTATTCCTTCAGCCTCGCCGAGGGGCTGGCCCGTCGCATGGCGGAGGATCGAGGCCTCGAACTTGTCCAGGAGGCCACCACCGCTTGAATCCCGACGCGCCAGGCCAAACAAATTCTGCCTCCTGCGGCGCCGCCATCTCCCAATGAGATCCTCCCATGACAGTCAACAACTCGCCCTCGATTTCTCTGCGGTTCCCGCGGGAGCGTCCCGCCCGCAACCGTCCCTTCGCGCTCTCCTCGGCAGCGTTCCAACAGAGCAGTTTGTTTTGCACTACGTTCCCGGCAACGGGGCTCCAAACGGCCACGCTGATCGAGGAATTGCTCCCTCGGTTCGGAGCGCTGATTCTGCCCCGACGCTCATCGGAGGATTGGACCACAGAATTGTCCCGGCGCAGCCGCACGTTTCCTCCCTGCGAAGCCTCGAGCCTTCCGAAGCCGGCACTGCTCCGGAGACTCCGCAGAACGTGACGACCATCGAGCCTGAGCCGCGTTGCAATCGCCACAATTATCGCATCACGGATTCCGATGGTCTCGGCTCGGGCTCGCTCAAGGCAAAATGCCGCGACAACCTTGCGGCCATTGAGTTGCTCAAGCAGATCGAGGCCGACGACCGACGGCCCACGCCGGCGGAGAAACGCGCGCTGGTCCGCTATGTCGGTTGGGGTGGATTGCCCCAGGTCTTTGATTCGTTGAATGACGGGTGGGCCGAAGAGCGGCAGCGGTTGGAACAACTGCTCACGCCCGACGAACTCGACTCCGCCCGCGCCACCACCCTCAACGCCCACTATACCGCCCCCGTGGTTGTCCGGGCGATGTATGCCGCTCTGCGGCAGCTCGGTTTTGCCCAAGGCCGCGTCCTCGAACCCGCGCTCGGCCTGGGGCATTTCGTTGGACTCATGCCCGACGAGATGCACGCGCGCTCCCGTATCACCGGCATCGAAATCGACTCCGTCACCGCTCGGCTCGCCAAACTCCTTTACCCTGACGCCGATATCCGGAAGGAGCCTTTTGAGGAGTCCAGGCTCGCGGACGGCTACTACGATGTGGCCCTTGGCAACATTCCCTTCGGCGACTACAAACCGTTTGACCCGCGCTTCAAGGGGTGGAACTTCCTCATCCACGATTACTTCTTTGCCGCAGCCTTGGACAAAGTGCGGCCGGGCGGTTTGATTGCCTTCATCACCTCCAAAGGCACCCTCGACAAACTCGACGGGGCGCTACGTGAATACGTCTCGCAGCAGGCGGACTTGGTCGGCGCCATCCGCCTGCCCAATGACGCGTTCAAGAGGAACGCCAACACCGAGGTCACCTCCGATATCGTCATCCTCCGCAAACGACTCCCCGGCGGACTTCCATCCGGCCCGGCATGGAGGGCCATCGCCGAGATTACCAACTCCCTCGGCGAGACCATTCCCGTCAACGAATACTTCGCCGCCCACCCGGATATGATGCTGGGCGAGATGCGGCTGGAGGGTCGGATGTATGCGCGGGCGGAGCCGACGCTCGTGGGGAACGGTGTCCCGCTCTCCGAGAGGCTCGCCCAGGCGGTTGCCCTGCTTCCCGCCGATCTCTTCCGGCCCCAAAGCGCAACCGTCGATCCCCCGGGCCTTGCCCCCAGCTTTCCCGCGCCGGAGCAGGTGAAACCCAACGCCTATGCGCTCGTCAATGATCGCATCGGCGTCCGTGATGGCGACCAAATCCGCCTCCTGGAGGATCTATCCCCCTCGCGCGCACAGCGAATCCGCGGCATGATCCGTCTGCGCGACGCCGTGCGGCGCTGCCTGCGCACGCAAGTCGAAGACGTCCTGGAAGACGAGATTTCTACCGCGCGAGCGCTGCTCAACCAGACCTACGACCGCTTTGTCGCCAGTCACGGCCCGGTCTCCGAGCGCGCCAATGCCGCTGCGTTCCGCGGCGATCCCGATCTGCCGCTCTTGCTGGCCTTGGAGCATTATGACCCGGAGAGCCGCCGGGCGACCAAGGCCGCCATCTTCCGGCAGCGGACCATTCAGCCCGGCCGGGTGCTCCCGGAAATCCGCAACCCCCAGGACGCCCTCTTGGTCGCGCTCGGAGAGCGGGGGCGCGTGGATCTGCCGTTCATGTCCAACCTCCTGCATAGAAAACTCTCCGAATTCCTCCCCGACCTCAAGGGGAGCATTTTCCTCAATCCGCAAACCGACTCATGGGAAACCGAAGACGAATACCTGTCGGGGAACGTCCGGGCCAAGCTGGCGGCGGCGGAGGCCGCGGCCCTGGCCGACCGCCAATTCCAAGCGAATGTCCACGCCCTCAAACTCGTTCAGCCCGCCGACTTGGCCGCTTCCGAAATCGATGCCCGTTTGGGCGGCGTGTGGATTCCGGCCGAGGACGTTGGGGAGTTCGCGAAGGAATTGCTCGGCGAGGAAGGTGTTTCCGTTAGCCACGCCCCGCAGCTTGGACTCTGGGCGGTCCAGGGCGGCTACGACGTCCGCATGAGTGTTGCCAACACAACCGAATGGGGGACCGACCGACGCAGCGCTCTCGAACTGCTCGAAGACGCCTTGAACCTGCGCACGCCCACCGTCTATGACCACGACCCGGAGACCGATCGTGACGTCATCAACGCCCCGGCCACCGAAGCGGCCCGCGACAAGCAGGAGAAAATCAAGGAGCGCTTTAAGCAGTGGGTCTGGCAGGACGATGAGCGCAGGGAACGGCTGGCCCGCAAATATAATGACGAATTCAACAACGTCCGCCTGCGTTCTTTTAACGGCGACCATCTCCGGCTCCCCGGTGCCAGCCCCGCGATCGCGTTGCACCCGCATCAGCGGGCGGCCGTTTGGCGCATCCTGCAAACCCCCAATTGCCTGCTGGCCCATGTGGTTGGCGCCGGCAAAACCTACACCATGGTCGCGGCGGCTATGGAACTCAAGCGCCTGGCGCTGGCGAAGAAACCCCTCTTCGTTGTCCCGAACCACATGCTCGGCCAGTTTTCCTCCGAACTCCTCTCCCTCTACCCGGGCGCCAACATCCTCGTGGCCGCGAAGGAGGATTTTGAGAAGGACAAGAGGAAGACTCTGATGAGCCGCATCGCCACCGGCGACTGGGATGCCGTCATCGTCACCCATTCTGGGTTCGAGAAGATTCCGCTGTCGCGCGCCACGCAGGAGGAATTCATCAAGGGCGAGTTACGCGAGCTCGCCCTGGCCGTCGAGCAGCAGAGAGGGGAGCACAACTCCCGCATCGTCAAAGCGCTGGAGCGGGCGAAGAAACGCCTGGAAGGCAAGCTCAAGGAACTGGCTGCGACCGCGAAGAAGGACGACGGCCTCACCTTCGAGGAGTTGGGGGTGGACCGGTTGTTTGTGGACGAGGCCCACTACTTCAAGAACCTCTTTTACGTCTCGAAGATGACCCGCATCGCCGGGTTGCCCCAGACGGCCTCGCAACGCGCGTTCGACATGTTCCTTAAAGTCCTCCATGTCCAGAGAATGAATGCGGGCGCCGGGGTGGTCTTTGCCACCGGCACGCCCATCGCCAACAGCGTGGCGGAGATGTTCACGATGCAGCGGTATCTCCAGATGTGCGCTCTCAAGTCCCTCAAGGTGGATCATTTCGATTCGTGGGCGGCCACGTTCGGGGAGCCCGTCACCGCGATGGAACTCTCTCCCGACGGCTCCGGCTACCGGCTCAATACCCGCTTTGCCCGTTTCATCAATGTCCCGGAACTCATGCAGCAGTTCCGCCAGGTCGCCGACATCCAGACGGCAGGCATGATCCGCCTCCCCGTGCCGGAACTGCGCGGCGGCAAGCCCGCTGTGGTCAGCGCCCCCTGCTCCCCGCAGCTTGGGAAAATTGTCGAGTCGCTTGTCGAACGCGCCGAGGCCTTGCGCTCCGGCCGCATCGACCCGCGTCTGGATAACATGCTGCTCGTCACGACCGACGGCCGCAAAGCCGCCCTCGATCTGCGCCTTCATGACCCTGCCCTCCCCGACCACTCTGACAGCAAAGTCAACCAGGCTCTCGCCCAGGTTCACCGCGTCTGGCGTGAAACCGCCGGTACCCGCTCCGCCCAACTTATTTTCTGCGACCTTTCCATCCCCACCGGCGGCAGGGGGTTTTCCGTGTATGAAGACATGCGCGACAAACTCATCGCGCGCGGAGTTCCCGCATCGGAAATCCAATTCATCCAGGATCACGACAGCGATGCCGCCAAGCTGCAATTGTTCCGCGACGTGCGGGCCGGAAAGGTCCGCATCCTCTTGGGCAGCACTCAGAAGATGGGCACCGGTGCAAATGTCCAGGAGCGGCTCATTGCCCTGCACCACCTCGACGCCCCGTGGCGCCCGGCCGATGTCGAGCAACGCGAGGGTCGCATCCTGCGTCAGGGCAACACCAATCCCGAAGTGCAAGTCTTCCGCTACGTCACCGAGCACTCCTTCGACGCCTATATGTGGCAGACCCTCGAAACCAAGGCCAAGTTCATCGCCCAGGTGATGACCGGCGAGAGCAACTTGCGTCGCATCGAAGACGTGGACGGCGCCGCCCTCACCTACGCCGAGGTCAAGGCCATCGCCTCGGGCAACCCCCTTGTCATCGAAAAGGCCCGCATCGACGCCGAGCTTGGCCGCCTCAGCCGACTGCACTGCGAGCACCAGGAAACGAAGTTCAAGCTGCGCGGCCGTGTCCGCCATCTCACCGACGATATCCCGCAGATCGAGAAACGGCTCGAAGCCGTCCGCCGAGACATCGCCTCAAGGCAGCATACCTGTGGAGACAGGTTCGTCATGGCCATTGATGGCCAGGAGGTCAGGGATCGCGGCATCGCCGGCGAATTGTTGCTCCGCCATGCGGAACGCGTGCGCGGGTCGCGCGTGGATCGCCGCGTCGGCAGCATCGCCGGGTTCCAGCTTCTCGTGTCGGACAATTTTCTGCATGGCCCGGAAATCCTCCTGAAAGGCGCCGGCACCTACACCGCCAACATCTCCGACTCCGCGCTGGGGACCATCCGCTCCGTCGAACACGCCGTCCAGCATCTCGATGAGGTGGCCGGAAATCTGGTTCAAAGCATGGCCGACACCCGCAAACGGCTTGCGGAGACGGTGGCACAGCTTGATGCCCCGTTCGAGTATGCCGAACCCCTCGCCCGCCTTTCTCAACGACAGCAGGAAATCGAGCAGCAACTCGACCTCACCAAGAGCCAGGCTCCAAGTCAACTTGAGGCGGAGCCGGAGTCATCCGAGCCTGCGCGTGATGTCGAACATGACACCGAGCCAGTCCCTGCCCTGAGCTGATTGGCCGCCCTTCACCACCACCCCATGCAAACCCAACTCCATTTGACCTTCGAGCAAGCCCTGCTAGATGCGGCGCGGGTCGCCAGGGATTCTCTCGCCAGAGCGAAGGCCGAAGCGAAACGCCAGGCCGAACTGGACAAGCTGGGCCGGCGTCTTCAACGCGAAACGGCGCGCCGTGAGAGAACCCCCGACCAGGTCGCCTTGTGCGGGCTCTATTATTACAACCGCAGCCCGCGCACGCGGGCGAACGGCAGTTTCTGGCACAACTGTGTCCGGTGCGGCAAGGCGCTCCAATATTACGACACCTACGAGGAGGCCAAGACTAACAACCGCGAATGCCAAAACCCGTCACCCGCCCGACTATGACTTTTGCCATTTACCATCGTGAACGCGAATACGCCCGCGAGATGGGAGATCCCCAACTCGCGGAGATTGAAGCCTCCTCAAAAGAGGCGGCCGAACGCCCCACGGCGCACCTGGGATCGACCGGCACGATAGCGGTTCCTCTCCCCGGCTCTTCTCCCGTCGCCGTCCTGGCCGACGGTGACCGTCGCGGAAACTATTCCTGCTCGCTCGGCACCACGACTGGTTACTTCGCGGCCGAAAACGCCGCCGGCGTTACCAGCGTCCATGCCGCCGACGTCGAGGTGACCCACTGGATTCCCGCTCACGGCCGCCTCACCCTTTGGTCATGCGCGGGGGCCGCGGATGCCGCCCCTGCCGGCCTCATCACCACCCTCAGTTGCCCCGGAAATCACCTGACCGCCCTCACCGTGGACGGGTTGGCGGGCTTGGAGCACCTCGACGCCAGCTTCAATGACCTCCCTTCGATTCGGCTTGGCGGGCTTCCTCTCCTCCAAACCCTCATTCTCACGAAGAACGATCTCACGGCGCTCGATGTGCGCGGGCTGCCCTCTCTCCGGGTACTCTGCTGCTACGGCAACCAATTGACCGCGCTTGACCTGACTGGCCGAGACCGCCTCCAGGCTCTCGATTGCTCCATGAACCGGCTCCTCTCGGTGAAGCTTGGCGGTTGTCGCGCCCTCGAAAGCCTTTATTGCTACTGCAATTGGCTCCCCGAACTTGACCTCGGCGGTCTGCCCCGCCTCCGTGATTTCAACCTCAATCGAAATCCTCTCGCGGCGGTGCCGGAGGTTTCGACCGACCGCTTATGATATCCCTCCCTTCTACGCCCGATCCCCAAGCCCAGTGCCCCACCCGGGATAGGATTGAACGCACGTTTGCGTTTTTCGGCACGATCATCCCCGCCGATTCCCACGAGGATATGATCCATCGGCGCACGGCCTATTTCTACCGCAAGACGGCGATAGCCTGGGCACAAATGGCGCGAGAAAAATGGCCGACTGCATCCATGCCCGCTCTTTGTACCCGGCTCGCAAAAGTGTATCTGGCCAAATACCGCGAGAGCAAACGGCAACCACCCTCATTTTCACCCCACGCCCGATGAACATTGAAAGCCGATGAACCAGCCCCCTACGAAACCCATCAGCGCCTTTCTCGGCCAGATCATTTGCGGCGATTGCGTTGCAGTCATGAGGACCATGCCCAGCGAAAGTGTGGATCTGGTCGTCACCGACCCGCCCTACCTCGTCAACTACCGCCCGCGTGACGGGCGGCGGTGCATGAACGACGACAATGCCGATTGGCTTTTGCCTGCCTTCCGGGAAATCCATCGCGTCCTGAAGCCGGACACCATTTGTGCCACCTTCTACGGATGGCCCTGGATCGACCAGTTCATGGCCGCGTGGAGAGAAGCTGGATTCCGTCCCGTCAGTCATCTGACCTGGGTGAAGCAGCACTCCTCGCGCGTCGGCTACACGGCCGGGCAGCACGAAGTCGGCTACTTGCTCGCCAAGGGCAGGCCGCCGCGGCCGGCCAGGCCCCTGAGCGACGTCCTGCCGTGGGAATATACCGGCAACCGGTTCCATCCGAACGAAAAGCCCGTCTGCGCGATCCGGCCTCTGGTCGAAGCGTTTTCAAAGCCGGGGGACACTGTGCTCGACCCGTTTGCGGGTTCAGGCACGACGGGGGTGGTCGCCGTTACCAGCCGCCGTCTCTTTGTCTTGGTTGAGAACGAGGCCCTGCATTGCCAGGCGGCCCGGGAGAGGACAGCCGCCACAGGACCATGCTCTCCGGAGATCCCGCCCCCCAGCTAACCCTCAGCCTGCCTCAAGCTTTAGCATCTGGTACGGGTAACCTCTGTGGTCCTGTTGCCCCAACGCGGCTCCAAGCTTGCATAACAGTTCTTTGATGCGGTCATGGAGGCCAGCAACGTCGTCAGAATCCGACCTGCACTCGACTTCGATAAAATCGCCAAGGTTCCGCACAGAGTCGAACGCCACTTCAAAGTCTTCTATCTCAAACGTTTCCCGCTCCTTCCTCACAGTCACAATTTCTCTGAAGCCGACGGCGTTAAGAAGCTTCAGCAACGCCTCAGCGTTTCCCACCGATGTTTCAAACTCATCACAATGTGTCTGTTTCAAAGCTCCTATGGGTTGCCAACACTTGTAATTGAAGGACGCTTTGTCGGGCTCGACGCGAACCCTCAACCATTCAGATACAATCTCCCCTTCAAGGTAATTCTTGTGTGCAGGCACGAAGTATCGATCCTCCTGCAATTGAGCATTGCCCACCTTTTTACCCCCTATCAATAACAACGCTTGAATAACGGTTGCTCTGTTACTGATTGGATACTTCTCCTCTACTTCTCTATATTTGTTTATGGTCGCCATATTTTTCTTAGTTACTTTGATTAACGTCTTAAGCCTTACTACACCATAGTACAGCGGGACCTACAATCTGGCAAGGCTTTTCGCGCAAGAGTCTCATCCATTAGCATCTACTTCACAAAGTCATCCTTAAACGAAACAACTTGGGTAACATCACACGCTAAAGGTACTTTGAAACTTCGGGGCATTGCCTTCTTAGAGTTTCGACTGTCCTCTTGTACGTCGTCCCGAGATCGCCGGACGCATCTACCGTCACAATGCCTTGCTCTACTGCGGCAAAATGCCGGTACCATTGACCGACTTGCTCCAAGTACTCAGAGCCTCTTCCTTCAAATCGATTCCCGCTAGCTTCAGATCCAATACGGTCATATGCCACAGGCCCCGGGACGTCAAAAAGACATGTGGTCGTGACTGGAAGACTCGATTGCAGTGAGCGTGCCAGTTCGCGGATAAGTCTGTCTGACGCGCCGTCAGCGCTACCGTAGGCCAAGATGCCCAGCGCCCATCGTTCTAGTATAATGACAATCTCAGGAGTACTTTCGATGACCTCTAACAATCTCCTAGCTCCTTCCATCCTGAGTGCCGCAAACAAGGCTGCGTCACAGTTAGGTGTCGATTTAATACTGACTCCTGTTATCTGACTCCTAACGCTCTTCCCTATTGGTCCAAAGCCTGCCGCATCTACCGCTATGCACGGTTGCCCCTGGACCGTCAGTGTATCACGAATGCGCCTCGACATCGATGTTTTGCCACAGGCGTTAATTCCTTCAAAAGCCACAATAGTCATCTACTGCACTCCTTATTAAACGTTGCGTGGTCCGCTCTACAACGGACTGAATAAGCCTCTCATTTTCCAATCCCTCCAGTATAGCGCACATTAGCGTGGCAGAAAACACGGCACCGGCACCCAACCCCGCCCCAGACACGGAGTGCTGCGGCTTCGCGTGCCAGGTCTGGTGCCTGTTTGCCAACAAAGCACCGCGTGCTCCCATCGTGACAACTACAGTCTCGGCATTTGTAACACGCCGCAGCTCCTCCGCATAAGCTTTCGCCTGAGCAATCTCCATCGCTCCTCCAATGCTGGCTTGCACGACGCGCGGCATCGCGACAATGCGCGGCACTTGGACAACACCCGAAATGGCACTGAGGTTCGCCACGACAAATGCTCGCTCGCAGTTGAGGCTTTCTTGGCACTTTAAATATGAAGCAAATTCCTCGTAGCAATCAATGTACACTATATCGGCACTAGTCTCCTTTAATTTTGAAATTGGCCGCGGGCGCCTAGAGAAGATCCATGTACGCCTCTCTTCGGCATCTTCAAGACACAATGCTCTTGTCCGAGGTCCAGTCTCAATGTCCAAGTCCTCGACCTGCTGCCCTTGAAGGAGCGATCGGGCAACCTTGCTATCCTCGTGCGTGGGATTCAATAACCGAAGACACACTCCCACTCCAGCCGTTTTTAGTTCACGCGCGACTATAACTGCGTCGTTACCGAACACCTTGCCCTTCCATCTTCCAAGGCTCTGACGAGGGAGAGACCGTGGGGATTCCGCTCTCCAAAGCGACACCTCTGCAAAACTGCCGACACAACTTACCTTGCACGTCTCAGTTGTCACGCCGCCCTCCTATCACTCTAATATCGAATTTGATCTGCTCAGAAAGCACACGCGCTCCATCCTCCTCGCCGACCCAAGCCCAAAGATCTTCCATGACTGGCAACCAGTCCGCCGGCAGCTTTCCGCCAGTCGTTGCAGCACAACTGCCGATTTCGATCAACGGCCTAATAAAGTCCGTTCCTTCGTCAATAAAGGTGGCAGTCAGCTCTGTTAGCAGCCAAAAAGTGGCAGTTCGATGACGCGATATGACGCCTGCGCACGATCGCCTAAGCTGTTCGACGGTCCGCGCAGCAAGCCTGAGTTTGTAAATGGCAGCGAATGTGCCTTCAGTCCATACACGGCACAAGCCAGCTATAGTTTCGATGCACGGGTCCTCGTAATTATATCGAAAGCGGGAGAAACCGCTGTCGTACGGGCCGAGCAATGTCGGATGCCTTTTCTGTAACATTTGGGCGTAACCGCTGTTCGCAAATACTTCCAGCTCTGTCGCCATGTAGGCGACATGGGCATAGACCGGTTCTCCAGCCGCAGCTTTCGGATTTTCCGCGTATTCCACGATGAGATCTATCCGATTGTCGCCCCTTTCGCGCATCTCCGTCTGGAGCACGTCGCGGCGCGATAAGAACAATATATTCGAAATAAGCTCGCTCTGCGTCAATAGCGGGTCAAAGGTAATGAAGCCGAACTCAAGCGGCAGGCCCAGAAGCGATCCGACGCGGAGTGATGCTACAACGCCCTTGAGCGAATGCCCTTTGCCATACCTACCAAGCTGCGAGTCGCAACCGGATTCCACACCAACGAACACACGAGACAACGCGGGTTGGATGGCCATCCATTGCCTTAGTCTGTTACTGATAAAGTGCCTCTCCCACGTTGCGTCGAAGATCTGATCTAGACGGGTATAGATCTCTACTTTGCTCCCTTCTGCCGCGGCCCTTTTTACTAGAGACACGATGCCAGGCTCTGTCCCAGCACCGCCCCGTCCTTCGTTGCCGAAGGCATCTTCATCGACTATGGATAGAACGCTGCCTCTGCCTCCAGAGCAGTTCCTCAGGATCAAGGCCATCCGCCCAATAACCGCCTGAGCATCGTATATGTTTGGACGCCACCACCCCCTGCCTCGATGATCACGTGGGCAAAATGAGCATCGCGCATACTGGCAACCGAAGCTCGTTTCGATTGACACTTGGCCGCCCTGGCGGATCGTGTCCATTAAAAGCCGTTCGTCTGGGAAAATGATGGCGGACGGAGGCTTTGGTCCCTTTTTCAAAGCGATTCTGGGCCGGGGCTTGTCTTTGTGACAAGTGAGTTGAGTCTGACATCGAAAACTGATGCAAACTCGCTCCAGATGCTCTTCTCCATACGAATCTGCGATGTGGTAATCGAATCCTTCGCATTCACCCTTCGTCGTACGATCCCAGGCTGCGAGGACGTTGCCTAGACACAGAATTGGCTTGATCCCAGAACGCTTTAGCTCGTGAATAACAGCTGACAGTGTTGGATTCTCCCCGAGGTTGACCGATAGTCCTAAAACGTCGGGCCGTGCACTTGTAAGGTGTTGAAGGAACCGCGAGACATCGCCATTGAAGTCTAGGGCGAGGTCGAACGCTTCGACTCTTCCCACATGTTGAAATCTCAGCCACTGAGCCAGACGAGCAATATTAAGCGGATACCGCCGTGATTGGTAGCGTGCTGCGTTGGTCATACCCGCCAACAGAACCTTTGGAACGGCAAGACGTTCGGCCAATAGGTCGCTCTTCCGTAGCGCGCGAAGTGTGTAGTTGGTCTGACGTAGTGGCAAGACACTTTTTTCGAGTTTCCCGAAGTCCTCAGCGTCTGCCTGCTGCAACAAACGCGGCTGGGACAAGGCAACACTTTCTATTGACACTATTTGAATTGTGTCCCCTATGTTTACCGACAGGTATGGCCGAAGCGCGTCCCCACCATAATACATGTCGCATTGGGAGATAGTTATCTCGTGCCGTTCTTGTAATACACCGGACAGCCAAACATACGCGTTCAATTCGCGACGGTTCCAGTCGGAGTCGACTGCTGAGCAGCACCGGTCAAGCGCCTCCACGACTATCCTATCTATAACTTCTTTTCCCATTGCTTACTTGTCGGCTAGGGCTGTGCTTGGAGGGTGTCTAGGAGGCCATTGTGGAAGAGACCGCGTTTTGCCTCAGCATCTATGGCGTTTCGCCCGCACTGTTTCCAGTAAGGCCTCAGTGGCAACACGTCATAGAGAGTTTGCAGCCCCATCGCAACATGCGAAAGCTCATCAAACGACGGCCGCGGCCCAAGGCCCAGCGCCGAATGGCGGTCAGAGTGATAGACGTTTATAATTGGGGAGACGCCCATTCCGGCTAGCTGGGTCGCGCCTTCGATAGTGTACTCGGCAGACTCCAATCCCGTCACTAATAATGAATGCGCCCGATATGGGCCGATTACGTCCCTGAGCCTTTCGAGAGCCTTCAAAATATTACTTCTTCCATAGTCTCTATCTTTTCCAGGGCATATCCTTGCGAAAGATTCTTCCGTCCACACTTCCAGGTTGAACATTACCTCGATGTCAGGAAACTCCTTTAGCTCCTCAATCAAATCTAAATCTCTCGGCGGCATTGTCGAAATGTGAATTGAGACCGTTTCAGATGCGCTCTGAGCATCCAACTCCATGAGGGCTGCTTTGGCCAGCGATAAGTGGTGCTGGAAGCCGCGGTCCAGTTCGCGGACGGTTCCGCCTACGATCATAATCTGTTCAATCCGGTGACGGTCCGTTTGCAGCGTTGCTCGAACAGTTTCTCGAACGTCCTCCTCTGACAGCATGTTCTTAAACTCCTGAGTTTCGGCTGCTGTTCCAGCGAGCGAGCAAAATTTGCATTGGCTACCGTCTGCGAAGAAGTAACAGCTGCGCGGGGAGAAGAAGGCAAGTGCTGCCCCGCCGTACAGATTTGCCAAGCGAGTCGCCCTCGCATTGCCCTGGAAAACGTTGAGATCTGGAATCAGTTCCGGTCGCAAAGAAATGCCTTGATCCACATTGTCGAGCAAAAGCCCTGTTTCCTCCTGCCAACCGAGGTGCCATGGTGAAGTCCCATAGCAATTGACCCCAACGACTAGGCCTTCGATTTTTAGCTCTTGTGGGATCGCACGTGCGAAATGTGACCAAATTGGGGTGTTGTAGAAGTTCTTCCGTGCTGCGAAGTGTGCCCCAGGATTGTTTATCCCTGACAACGAGGAGTCCATCTCCATGCCGTGGGCTAATAGATGCAGTTTTATCCACGCTGGGCCATGCGGAAGCGTTGCCGTTTTCATAAAGTGCTTTTCCTCGCCGTGATCTAGAATAGTTCTCTCTGTTGAGGTTGGCCTAGCCGTTGATGCGTTATGTATTCGGCGGCATCTACAGCAACCGACAGGCTGACCGCTGAATGGTCCGTCACAGATGGCTTTTGCCTCGTTGAATGATCGTAGCGGAAATCCACCACATGTCTGCACAGGCGGTTGCTTGGTAGAATGTGGTCGTAAGTATAGCCTTCTCCGTTGTGGGCTGTCCATGTGTTTTCATGACCAACACCATGTTGGACAGCAGCGTCATAGAGACCAGCCGTATCTATGAGTCTCTGATACCACTCGTATTCTGCTTGAGTTTGGGGCAGAAACACGGGTCTTTGGCTTGGTGGTACGACATTCAAATCTCCGAGTAGGACCACGTTGAGGGTCTTGGATCCCGCCTCGATAAGATGTCTTAGCCAACATGCAAGGTACGTCGATTTGCGCGCGGCTTTCGTAACGTCGTTTCCGCGATTTGGAACATACATTCCGATCAAGTGAATTTTGGGGATGGTGCTCAGCTCGGCGATCACTGCGCGACCCGGGGCAGGATCAGATGCTGGATATTGCGTGGACTCTATAGCGTTGATGCGGGAAACGACTGCCACGCCGCGATCGTTTGGCAGGCACTGCCTCCGTAAGACCTGCCAACCAGCAGAGCGAAACTCCCCCAGGATCGCATCAGTCCCCTCCCCGTTAGAGGTCTCTGTCAAGACGCAAACGTCATAACAGGACGGGATCAGCCATTTGTCCAGTATGCGTCGAGCCCTGTCTTTGGAGGCGGCCCCGATATTCAGGCTGACGATCTTGATTTCCATTTGGCGTCTTCTACCGGTTGCGTCAGCGGATTTCAAGCTCTTTTTGCACTATGTGGCGTTTCGCGGTAACCGCAGGGTCTCCTCTGCGGGAAAAGAGTCGAACCCTCTGGCCCCCGTATCCGCGGTATTCCCCGGCTTCGCCGCCATTGCGTTGCTGGCCGCGCGCGCTTCGCTTAGGATCAGCGGCTGCTGCCTGTGCCTTCCCCTACGGGCTGCCCCGGCCTTTTTGTTATTCATTTGGGTTTCGCCTCCGCCCTCGCCTTTGCTGTGTCCCCCACGGGCTCCCTTCCGGCAGGGGGGCTTGACGCGGTTCCTCCCTGGCGGGCGCGCCGCCGCTACCCGCCCTGCCTCGATCGCCTGTTTCGTGAGGGACACAGACCAAGCCGAGCAGGCGGATACAAACGCGAAACACCACCATGAACCATAACAAAAACAGCCATATCACCCCAGGGGAGGGCCACCTGAGCCAATCCGATTGTGAGCGGACGGACCTCTCCCACACCCCGGCGCGTTCCCACCGTGGAAGCGCTTACGACCGGATCACCCAGCGGATCATCGACCTCTTGGGAGCGGGGACGATCCCGTGGCGCAAGCCGTGGAACATTGCTCTTGCCTTCCCCCGCAACTTGATCACCCGGCGCGCTTATCGCGGGATCAACGTCTTTCTCCTGCTGGCGATGAACTACGAGTCCCCCTACTGGCTCACGTTCAATCAGGTCAAGGAGCTCGGCGGCAATGTCCGGAGGGGCGAGAAGGCCTGCCCGGTGGTCTTCTGGAAACCGACCAAGATCGAGGACGAGGAAACGGGCGAGGAAAAGCAGATCCGCTTCTTGAGGTTTTACCACGTCTTCAACCTGAACCAGTGCGAGGCGATCAAGGTTGATCTCGTGCCGGAAAACCCCGGTGTCCCTCTGCTGACTCCGGCGGACGAAATTGTCTCACGGATGCCAAACCCGCCGCACATCCGCCACGGGATGAACCGTGCCTTTTACCAGCCCGCGCAGGATCTTGTCGCAATGCCCGACCGCAGCGCGTTTGAGACCGACCACGAGTTTTTTTCCACGATCTACCACGAGCTTTGCCACTCCACCGGCCACCCTTCCCGCCTAAATCGTCCGACCCTCACAGACGGCAGCGGCTTTGGCTCCGATCCCTACTCCAAGGAGGAATTGATCGCCGAGATGGGCGCCGCTTTCCTCTGTGGCCATTCCGGAGTTTTGGACCGCACCCTCGAGAATTCCGCCGCCTACATCCAAGGGTGGCTTGGACGGTTGAAAAAGGACAACAAGCTGGTTGTTCAGGCAGCCGCCCAAGCCCAGAAGGCAGCCGACTACATTCTAAACATCAAACCTCCCGAGGCACCGCCGTACGGCGCCGGCGAAGGAGGGCCGGGCCATGAATAAGGCCCGACTGCTCGCCGAATGCGCCCGGCTCACGGCCTCGATGGAATACGATGAGGAGCGCGGCTTTTACTTCTGGCCGTCCGCCATCGGTCCGGCGCTCTCGGAATATGAAAGGCACTGCGGGATCTGCACTCACGGCGCCCGCCTGCTCGCCAAGAAGTTCCGGGGGTTCGTTGCCGGCTACCATATCGACCGCGATGACCCGCAGACGCTTGTCGGCGCCTTGGCTGGCGGGCATGATTTTGCCCTCGTTGAAGGGTGGATCGTTGACTGGTGGGGCTGGGAATATGACCAAGCGCTCAATTCCCCGGTGCTCTCCCTTGTCGATGGGATCGCCCTTGGCAAATACAAAGCCGAATCGGCTTGGCAGGTCTGCCCCGCCAACGACTTCAGACGCCCGTGAAAAAGGACCCTGCCGGCATGGCGCGGCGGGGTTGCTCAGGCGCCGCCCCCGTGACCCCAGGCTGATCGCCCCCAAGTTGGTGCCTTCGTCCTTGGTCCTTGTTTACGCGCCCCCGTTTTTACCCGCTTGCCCGCCCAGCCCCAAGGGGGTCCCCGGTCGGCCCTTCGCGTTTTGGCCTCGGCCCCCGCTCGCTTTTGCCGCCCCGCTCCTGACGTGGCCAAACGAACCGTCTGGCCACGTCAGACGCGCACCCGCCCTCGCTCTCGCCCGCCGCTTCGCTCCCCGGCGCGGAAGTCCTGATTGACCTGCTGACACAGGCCGGCTGTTCGCGGCCCTGTGCCAAAGGGGACGATCCCTCTGGACTCCGTAGGGCGCGGTTCTTCCCGCCTTCGGCGTCCATTAAGAAATCGGCTTTGGCCGCTCCGCGCGGATCACCGCTGCTTTGGGCGTTCCCCGCCGCGGGGTCCCCTCGCCTTTTTGTCCTTTGATTTTCGGTCTGTATTTGCTCCGCCGCCGTTTTTGCTTTCGCCCTCACTGGCCCGCTGGCATCAGGGGGCACGGAAGGCGGGACCCTCTAAGGCTCCCCCGCCGCCGCCCTGATTCGCGGGCCTTGGTCGTGCAGGGCGTAAGACAAAAGCGAGCGGCAGTTGCCGCAAACACTATGACCAAAAACCAAGAACACAAAAACAGCATCGAAACCCGTTCAGCAGGGACTCAGAGCAAAATCGAGCAGGCTCCCACGAACACCAACACGAACTCGCCGCAATATCCGGCAGTTCAAGGCGAAATCTTCGATCCCGTGATCATTACCTACACCCGCAAGCAGGCTCTGGCCGACGGCGTGCAGGTGGACGTCTCCACGCTGGCACGAGAGGCGAGGTTTGGCATCCCCGTTTTTCTCACGGCGGCCGTGCATGAGAGTTTCGTGAAAGTCCCCGCTGGCGTCAGCTATCAGAGCGAAACAGGCCGCCTTTGGGACATCCTCTGGATGCTCCGCTGGGCGATCGGCAAAAAGCGTTCCGACGCGCGCCGCATCCCGTTTCAGCTCTATGTCCGCAATTCAGACACCGAGGGCGCGAAGCTCATCACGCTTGCCGCCGAAGTCGGCGCCCTCGATTTTGACGATCCACAACCGGCCTTAACGATCTCCCTCCCCGACGAAGACTAAATCAAAAGCCCCTTCCGCCTTGCGCGGAGGGGGCGCCCTTTCCCCATGAAAACAAAACGCAACTCCCCCACCCGCTCAAAGTCGGCTCGCCACAACGGCAAGGCCGGCAATGACACCAACCCCGGCTGCCAGTACGAGGTGGAGCTTCACTGGACGCAGCACAACAGGGCTACCGTTACAATTCAGGCTAAGTCCCTTGAGGCCGCCCGACAGAAAGCCAACCGCATCCGTTCCGATGAGGTCGATGACTGGGACCCGTTCGACGGAGAGATGGATGTCGATTCCGTTCGCCTTGTCGAAGGAGGCCAGGACAATGACTAACGCCGCAAACGGTAGCCAGCCCATCCGAGATCCTCGCCAACTACGCCAAGCCATTGCCGCGGGACGCCTCGAGTTCCAGTTGCTTCTGGCTGGTGGGGCGTGCTTTTCGCGGAAGCGCATCACGATGAACGGCCGGGGGCACTTCGGTGTTTTCAATTACGTTGACGACACCGTGCAAAGCCTTACCGCCAAGGAATTGTACACCAAAAGCAACATCGGCGAGGCCATGCGAAAAGGGGCTTTCGTGGTGGGAGGACAAAACCATGACTAACGGCGCCGCAGCACCCGCCGTTGCCTTGCCGCGCCTCACCCCGGCAGAATCGGGGGCGCGGGCAGCATGGGCGGATCCGGAAATGAATCCCCTCGCCCGCATGGTCAACCAAATCACGCACGGCGATTGCCTTAGCGTCTTGCGCCAACTGCCCGACGCTTGCGCCGACATGGTTCTAACCGATCCGCCCTATCTTGTGTCCTACAAAGATCGCAGCGGCCGGAGTATTGCCAACGACGATAACCGCCGCTGGATGTTCCCCGCCTTCGCCGAGCTCTACCGCGTCTTGAAGCCGGACAGCTACTGCGTCAGCTTCTACGGCTGGAGCAAGGCGGATCGTTTCCTCTCGGTCTGGCGGGAGTGCGGCTTCTACCCGGTCGGGCATTTCGTCTGGATCAAGGGCTATGCCTCCAGCGTGCGCCATGTTCGGATGAAGCACGAGCAGGCTTATCTCTTGGCGAAGGGCGATCCCAAGCCCCCGGCCTGTCCGCCGGCCGACGTGTTGCCGTGGAGTTACACCGGCAACCGTTTGCACCCGACCCAAAAACCGGTGGCCAGTCTCACGCCGCTTGTGCAGGCGTTCTCAAAGATTGGCGATCTCGTGCTTGATCCGTTTGCCGGCAGTGGCAGCACCGGAGTTGCGGCACGCAAATGCGGGCGGCGCTATGTCCTGATCGAAAAGGATGCCGCCTATCACCGCGCGGCGCAGGAGCGTTTGCGCTGATCAAAAACCCAGCCCCTTCCGCCTTGCGCGGAGGGGGCGCCCTTTCCCCATGAAAACAAAACACAACTCCCCCACCCGCTCAAAGTCGGCTCGCCACAATGGCCACGCCGCCAATGACACCAACCCCCCGACCAAGTATCGGGTCAAGTTCCGCTACGAGCAAAGCGGGGTTCGTTTCATCGAAGCCCGCTCGCCGGAGGACGCCCGGGAACAGGCGCGGCGTATTCCGATACAGGAGGATGGCTTCTGGAGGGATCTGCCTGAAGCCTACAACGTCCAGGAAATCGCCCCTTTTGGGGATGATGAAATCCCGGCCCATGCCGTGTTCGTCCGTCTCCTCAACCCCCGGCCGTAGCCGTCGCAGTCATAGATCACCGAGCCCCCGCCGCACCGTCTGGCGGGGGCTTTTCATTTACAGGCCCCACCCGCCCGCCCAGCTTCGCGTGACCAGGACTGCCGCCCTGGACCCGCCGGCTCCAAGCGCCGCGACGTAGGCTTTCAAGCTTGCAAGAAAGCTTGAAAGAAAGAAAGCAGGCAGGCTTGAAAGCAAGTAAGCACGATTGCTTTCTATAAGGCAATCTTTCAACCAATCTAACAATTAAGCTTGCAAGAAAGCTTACTTCCTATTGGAGTAATGTCATGATCCTGGCCTTATCGAACTCCAAAGGAGGAGTTGGCAAAACCACCATCGCCGTCCATCTCGCTGTTTGGATGGCCGAGCAGGGGCACAACGTCGCCTTTGTGGACTCCGACGTGCAGGGTTCGTCGTCCGGGTGGCTCCGCGAGGCAGCCCCGGAATTGAAAACCATCCGGCTTTTGACACCCGAGGATGTGCTGGATCAACTGCCCAAGTTGGCAGGGGAGTTCGAGCATATTGTCGCTGATGGTCCCGCCGGTCTCTCCGAAGTCACCCGCGCGATCCTTTGCCTCGCAGATCTGGCTGTCTTTCCTTGCGGCCCCTCCGCCCTTGATTTGCGCGCGGTCATCGACGCGATGACCGTCGTGAAGCAAATCCAGCAGATCCGCAACGGACCGCCCAAAGAGGTCATCATTCCGAATAAGCTCCAGGCCCATTACCGGCTCTCCAGGGAGCTTTTGCAGACCGTCAAGAACTGGGGAATGCCTGCCGGCGATGGACTTCGGCTCCGCCAGGCTTACGCCGACGCGGCAGGGCAGGGAACGGTCGTTTGGCGTATGGCGACGCAGAGCGCACGGGAGGCCACCGCCGAACTGCAATTTCTTTTCCAACAACTTATCGCTTATGAACCAACCCCGTCGAACATTGGCCGAGGCCATGCAGAAACCAAGCCTACCGCCTGAAGCCCTCGCCCTGATCAAAGAGGGAACGCCCAGGCCGCAAACGCAAAGCGCGGTGCTCGCCGCGCCGAAGCCCGACGAGCCGCGGGAATCTCCGCCGTCGGAGGCCCAAGCCCCAAAACCCGCCGTCGAGTCTCAACCGGCGTCCAAGCCCAAGCCCCAAAGGGAATTGGCAGCCGAGACCGTTTCTCTTGTGTCCATGAACTTCCGCGTGCCGGCAGGGATTCCTGCCGCTTTGTTGAAGGCGTCCTCCGAACGCAAGATGAAGAAGACCCGGCCGTTTACTCAGCAGGACATCGTTACCGAAGCCCTCACGCTCTGGCTTCGCAAGAACGGATACATATTATAGCGTAAAATGACCCCGCGCTTTCCATCGCCGCAACAAAACACCATATGACTCTCTATTTGAGTCATACCCACAATGACTCGTATGCTTTTTACAATTCTGACTTACACTAGAACGTCCTGTGCTATAATCAAGTAGCTATGACACTACCACATAAACATCACAAACTACGCAATGCTATTGGCGTAATAGCATTATCAGCTCTCACTGCAGGTGTTGGCTATGAAATAGGGTCCCGCCTGCTCCGTAACGACACTGGGATCGCTAACGTAGACCCAAAGTCATACAAATATGAATACCTCAATAACGTAGTCCATTCTGGAGCAAAACGCTATGCGATAGACTTCGGATTGATTGGCTTATTATCCGGTTGTTGCGTGGCGAAGTGAAGCTCCCCCAGCAGAAGCTGGGGGTTTCACAACTTCGACGCTCTGCCATTAACTTGCGGCTTTTACCTTGCTCCGCAAGGGGCCTCCTTGTTGGAGGCGGCGCATCCACCACCACTCAGAAGAGTGGTGATATACCGCGAACATTATAAACGCACAATGTGCGCGTGAACAACGACCACACAGACATTACAAACTACGCAATGCTATTGGCGTAACAGCATTATCAGCTCTCACTGCAGGTGTTGGCTATGGTGTGACGTCATGCATGCTTGGTAACGACTCCTACGAATATAAATACTACGATGAAACGTTCATTGCTGGAGAGAAATGCAGTGCGCCGATAATCTTCGGCTTGGCTGGATTAGTATGCTTTGGTTGTGCGGGGATTATGAAAACAATAGTAGAAACAGATCTTTCGAATAAGTTCCGCCTTGCCGACATTTATGAAAAACAACGTAGGGTTGGCGCTCATAAACCCATCGGTGACAAATGTCCAGTGAATTGGCAATGGTAATTACCAATGCCACTGGGTTGGAAACGTCAATTTAAAGGAGAACGTAGTGTGGTCGCCAGGCTACTTCGTAAGCACGGTGTAGGCCGACGAAGCCCTCACGTCTTGGCATCGCAATATTGGATACATGCAGCAGGGCCGGGGAGGGTGGGGTAGAAAGCCCTTCTCGCCCACCAATTCCACCCGAAGCTGTTCCCAGCCCTGCCCCACAGAGAAAAACACTGTTGATACTTTTTGCGCTATGCTCATAATAAGCATACCTCTTGTGCTGTTAGCATCTCCCAAGTCCAGTGGCAATTCCCGCAACCCCCTTTCTACGAATAGCTCTGCCTTCACTCTTATAGAGTTAATGGTGACGATTTCGATAGCGGCGGCGTTGATCGTAGCGGCATTGTTCTTTTACTTTAGCATTATTCCTTGGGCTCAAAACACGGTAGACAAGCATACCTACACCATCCTCAATGACACCCTTACCCGTTACAAGACAGAAGGCGGAGGCGTGAACGGGCTGACGGCAGGAGCCTCCGTCAATCGGGTAATCTCGCAGATGCAAACGGCTATCACATGGTGCGGGATCAGACACCAATTTCTGGATTTGGGGGTAACCTACCATGGCCGTTCGATAGGTTCAACAGGCACAGGAGCACAGTACCACTTTTCCCGTTTCAATAGCTATTCCGACGGATCGGGTCAGAACAATAGCACCAGCGGCGGCTCCTGGCCGGCGTTCGTCGGAATACTAGGGACGACCCCCTGCTATAGCTTGGATGGCATTAATTGGACGCCCAGCCCCTCAACACTGACAGCTTCGCCCCAAAGCATCGCCTACGGCGGTGGGAAATTCGTGGCGATTGTGCCAAGTTCCACTTCATCTTTCTACAGCACCGATGGCATTAACTGGACCGCAAGTCCCACTGGCCTTCCTTCCTCCACCCCCTATTGGTCATCCCTGGCTTATGGGAACGGCATGTTTGTTGCGGTGGCCACCGGTTCTACTGCGTCCGCCTACAGCACCGATGGCGTCAACTGGACTGCGAGTCCGTCCGGGCTGCCCTTTTCGCTTGGCGTGTCCTCGTCTGCTGTCGCTTATGGGAATGGTATGTTTGTCGCGGTGTGCAATTCCAACGCCTCGGCGTACAGTACGGATGGTATCCATTGGACAGCCAGTCCTTCCGGTCTTCCTTCCGGTACATCTGGCCGGTCCATTGTCTATGGAAATGGTGTGTTTGTTACAATTTATGGAGGTCTTTTTAGCTGTGGGGCGGCGTACAGCACGGATGGTATTCATTGGACGGCCAGCCCCACCGGACTTCCGACCAGTAGTACCAAGCAATGGGATGGCCTTTCTTATGGAAACGGCGTGTTCGCGATCTCGACCTTGGCTTCTGGCAAGTCGGCCTATAGCACGGATGGAATGAACTGGACGTCCGGCCCGGGAATGCCGTCGACCGATGCTTGGCGAAGTATGGCCTACGGCAATGGCATGTTTGTCGCGGCCGCGTTCCCGACTACCGCCACGGCATACAGCACTGACGGTATTCATTGGTCGGGCGGTAACGCGACTCCCTCCGGCGTAATATACCACGGCCTGGCCGCTGTTCATTAGTACAGTCGGCATCGTTCCGTGGAGCACCGAGTGGTGCTGTAACTGCGAGTGTGATGACAGGTCGTCACAAGCGTCAGCAGCCGATGGTCTTTGTTTCTAATGAAAGACTATTCGGAATGCGATAAACATCGGGCCGATACCGGTAGCGGATGATCCCTATAGTGCTCCGGCTGAACAGTTGAGTTGATTGATCGATTGTCGTCCAACTCCAAAATTGGGTTGTCATCTCGGCCCGTAACATTCCATAATGCATAAGTATATTGTTTGTGCCGTCAGCCTTTCCCCAGTCCAGCGCAAATGTCCGCAAAACCGTCCGCGCTTTCACCATGGTGGAGTTGATGGTGACGATAGCGATCGTGGCGGCGTTGATGATCGCGGCAGTATTCTTCTTTGTGAGCGTGCTGCCGTGGGCGCAGCAGACCTTCAACAACTACCAATTGACAAACCTCAACATGGCCTTGACGGACTACCAGACACTGGGCGGTATGACGCAGGCGCACTCGCTCCAGGGGCTCAACAATTCCACGGAAGTCGCAGCGGTGCTCAACGCGCTGAAGACGGGTTTCACGGTGGGCGGCCAGAAGCGCGCATTCCTTCAACCCAACAGCAACATCGACCCCACCCAGCTTTACGCCGCCGGACAGGGAGCCCTATTTCACTTTTGCGGGTATGGAACTGGCACAGGCTTGTACGGCACGCAGGGCATCGAGGGGCAGATACTGGCGACCTTGCAGACGGGTGGCATAACACCTGTCGCCGGATTGGCGACATGGATTGAAACCGCTCAGGCAGCTGCTGGAAACACCGCTAATTACCTGCTGCTCACGCAGCCAAGCAGTTCAACAGTCATCGGGTTTTATGTCAAAGGCACGAGGAGCCTTCAGGTGAATTGGGGAGACGGCGCGACACAGGCATATACCTTGTCAGGCTCATCACAAGCAATCACGCACACCTTCGCTTCCGCGGGGACTTATGGCGTTACGCTTATCGGGAATGTCACGTATTTCGATAGTCAGGGAGAGGCACCCATCGGTGGCGCGGTCGCGACCTCTTTCGGCGGCAATATCGCCACCATGACAGGGCTCACGTATCTCAGCGTTGGCGGAACAAACACACTCTCGGGTTCAATCACAAATCTTACGGGGCTTACTTACCTCTATGCGTCTGGATCGAGCACGCTTTCAGGTAATATAACGAATCTAACTGGATTGAGTTATCTTTCGTATTGGCCGACTGGTGGCGGCTTTTCCGGTTCAGTCACAAACCTAACCCAGTTGACACGGTTGATCGACGCTGGCCTTTCAGGCAGCTTGTCCGGCGACATAACGAGCTTAACTGGGCTAACGTATCTTTATGTTACCAGTAGTAACGCTGCCCTTGCAGGCTCTGTAACAAACTTGACAGGGCTCACATGCCTATTTGTATTTGGTCCAAACACGGTTACCGGGTCCGTCACAAATCTGACCAATTTGAGCCGACTCGTCGTGCAGGGATCAAATACTCTTTCAGGCTCGCTCGCCAATATGACTAGCATGACGCAACTCAATATATCTGGTTCGAACACGGTTACAGCCTGGGAAACGGTCGCCGCGAACGCGCCGGGGTTATACCAGATGGTACATGGCGGGAACAGCGTCTTGAGTTCCGCCCAGGTGAACGCGATTCTTGCGGGGTTTTGGGCCAACGTCGGCGTTTCCAAGAGCGTTACCGGAAGCTTGTACAACCGTGAGATACAAGTGAACAAATCGGGCGACGGCCCACCGACAGGGGCAGGCATCACGAACAAGGCCAATCTCCAGGGTACCATCACCCCACCGGGAAGCACCTACTGGACGGTGCTCACAAACTGACAATAGCGTGCCTCGCCGCGCCCGCGTTCCGCCCCTGCGGGCCCGTCAGTGCTCTGGCCCTAATCGGCGGCTCACGTTGTGTTCCCATTCTACATCTCCAACTCCAAATCCGTTTCTCGCTCGGGCGCCTTCCCGGTCGCTTTGGGTATCCAGTCTGCCGCTTGCGCCATCACCCTTTCCGTCCCCAGCCGCTCCGCTGTTCGTTCTGCTTGGGCGGCCTCGGCCGCCCCGTCGTGTTCACGGTCGTCCGGGACATACTCCCGCAAAACGCCGGAGCTTCTCGCGGATTTATCCTCTCGCTCCCCAAGTTGCTTCGATGCCTTTTCCTGAACGGCGTCGACCACCGCAACCGCCTCGGGCTCCTCCCGGGTCGCCTGCTTCTCCCGCTCTTCGATTTCCCGATCTCGTTCCGCGATAATCTCCATGGCCAGTTCGCGCTTTCTCACCCGACCGACATTCTCCCGCAAGCCCTCCTTTTGCTCCGTGTAGATGTGCGGATACTCCCGGCCCCGCGACACCGCTGTGTAAAACTGCTTCGCGTCCGTTGCCGCGGAGGAAATAAGGCCCGACTGCGCGACTAGGATCACGTCGACGGTTTTGCTCTGCGCGGAGTGGGAGGTATTCGTGTAACCGTAGTCCAGGTGCTCAAACTCGCCCCCCAGGCTCCAGCCGTTTTCGAGCACGATGCCGCCGTCAGGCGAAAACTCCTTCACCGCGTAAGCCTTGCCGTTGTTGAGGGCATGACCCTCCTCGCTGCGCGTATTGATCGTGATGCGGAGCTGATCCCCCTTGCAGACCTCGATCCGGTCCGGCTCATACACGCTGAACTTGTCCGTCTCGGACAACGGAAACGAGCGGCGCTGGCCGTTTTCGCCACGAACGACCACCTTGCCCTTGGTTGCCTCGACGACCTCGAGTTTCTCTCCCCTGGCGAATCCGGGCAGATGACCGCCGACCTTGACCACGAGCCCCGGTTCGTAGCAGCGGCCGTCGCTTTTTTGCGCCGGCGACCACGAGAGGTTCCGCAGGATGTTCCAGTCACGGCCGTCCGAGAGCGTCCGGTTTTCCTTTAGCGCGTTGCGCACTTTTTCCGTGATGAGATCACATTCCAAGTGGGTGGGGGCGACCAGGAGCGCCGTCTTTCCCTTCTTGACCACGGAGACGTAATCCGCCGCCATTGTTTGGTATCGCGTTTCGTTGTCTGGGATCTCGAAGATCGCCCCCATCCGCTCGAAGGTATCAAACGCCTCGGCATGCCGGCCTTTCGAGATTTGGTCAACCGCCTCGCGGTAGAGCCCGCGTTGCCGCTGGATTTGATCAATCGTGACAACCGACATCCCGCCCATCTCTTGAAGGAGCCGGAACGCGTCCCCGCGTTCGACGGAGTGATGTTGGCCGGTGTCCCCGACGAGCACCACCCGTGCCCCCAGCCGATCCGCCAGGCCCAGCAGTTTGTCCGCCGTTCGCGCGGACATGAGTCCGCCTTCGTCCACAAACCACACCCCGCCGCGGGCCTTGGCTTGGAGCTTTTCACTGACGAGCAGCTTGTCGATTGTCTCCGCCTGTGGGAACCCCGACTCCCGAAGCGTGCCTCGGGACGCCACGGCGGTCGGCGCGAACGCCATCACTTTCGTTCCGGCGGCCTCGATGCCCCGCGCGGCTTCAAGGAGGGTGGTCGTTTTACCCACGCCAGCCTTGCCGACAATCCCCGTGATGAACTCCCGCGAGTCCAACACGTGGGAAACGGCGGCGCGTTGCTGCGCGTTGAGCCGTTCATCCTGAATCCTCCACCGCGAGTTCAGGGTGGGGAACTTCCCGATCCCGCTTTGGCACCGGTCAACGATTCGCCCCTCTTCCAGGATGACCGCCGGTATCGTGACCAGGTTCCGCCCGTCCTGGTCGAGCCGCACCAGGGGGAATTCCTTGAGGGCGGCCTTTACCCCTTCCACGGTCGCTGACCCGCAACCCCACCTCAAGGCTTCCGTCATGAGCTCCGTTTCCGTCACCACGCTCGCGGTGTAGAAAATGTGCTTCACGGCGAAGTCCACCGCCTCGAAGTCGTGCTCTGTCGCTTTGGACGGCTCCCCGGCTTCCCGATCCGATAGCGCCCTCGTGGCCTTGCCCTGGATCGCCTGTGCCACCGTCAACGGCCGGTCGCTTTTCCCGAGAACCTGTCCCGCGCGCGTCGGCGGTTCGAGCTCCGGCTCCCGCTCCCTTCCCCTTCCCAGGCTGTTTAACTCTCTTTTGTCCTCCGGGGTAAGCCGTGACCACCAGAGCGCGTGAAGTTCGCTTCTGTCCAACTCCTTGTTCTTCTTTTCGCGGGTCAGCGCGGCGAGCTTGTCCTTATCGGCGGGATCGGTGATCCCCATCGCCTCCGCCCTGGCTTCCACGGCCGCCCCCCGGCGGCTGAATTTCTTGACCAGGGAACGCGAGATCCCCGCCAACTCGAACGAGATGCCTTGCGTAATGGTGTCGTAGCCGAGTTCCCGCAACCGCTTCGCCAGGCGCGTATGGAAGGCGGCCTGGTAGTGGGGCAGCTTTTCCATGATGTCCCCGAGTTGCGCCGCCTTCCAGCAATCCTCCTCCTTGTCGAAGGTGGCGTTGAAGGTGGTGCAATGCCAGTGCAGGTGAGGGTCGGGGGTGCCCTTTTCCGGCCTGGCCGTGAAGTGGATATACTCCGCCCAGACCAGTTCGCCGGTTTTGCGGTCTTCATCCCGTCCCCCCTTGCGGACGCGGGTGGCGGCATCCGCCTCTATCTGCGCCATGGTTTCCCGGACGGAGAGCATGGCGGCCTGCAAGATCCGCTCGTCTTTCTTCCATTCGTAAGCCAGCGAGACGGACTTTGGCACGTTGAAGTTGAAGTCGCAGCTCGACCGGCGGTTCTCCTTCATGCGCAACGTCAGCTTTTCCCCCGTCGCCGGGTGGAGGTTGTCGCACAAACGATCGTAGGCCTCCTTTCCCACCTTACCCGTCAAGCCGAGGCGGGCGGCACCGATCCCCCCCCACTCGCCGACCATTTCCTGGCCTTCCGAGTAGTACCCCTCGCGGGTGAGGCTGTCGTTGTGATATTTCTTGGCTTGTGCAGAAGTTTGGGAGATTCCACGTAACATAGGTCAGGGGAATAGCAATTCCAGTATCCCAACCAACCATGAACAGATGAGTTTCAAGAGGATGGATAGTCCATTGGCAATCCCAAAATGATCCCCACCATCAACAGCGAATCCTTGATCTGAAAGACCATCGAATTCGCTGTGCAAAAACCCTTGAAGTCTGTTGCAAAGAAACCAGCCTATTCCAATCCCAATTCCGGCGTCAGACATCTCCCCTAAGCACAGCTTAGGGCCATACAAATTCAGCGAGAATTTCATGCGCCAAGGCGGGTCAGATGATGGACTTGGGAGCGTCGCAGGTAGCCTTCAGGAACCCCTCGATTTGCGACCGGGGAATGAGCTTCTTCCGGAGGGCTTTTGAGGCGGTGAGGATGCCGCGATCCAGGAGCCGGCGGATGGTTTTGGTGCTGACGTTCAGGGAGGTGGCGGCCTCTTCCACGGTCAGAGCCAGGCGGACCGGGGTGGACCCGGTTGGCGCCGAATGGCCGGGTTGAAGGCGGTTGGCCGCGGCCAGGTCGCCGTAGGTGAACGGCCGCGCCGAGGGCGCGGCGGTGGTGGCGGTTGCCGGTTGTCCGGTCGGGGCTTCAAACGAGTTTTGTGCGTTCATAATGCTATTGGGATGTTTGTTGGTTTGTGTCGCCAGTTCGCGCGACGCACCTCTTTTCGCCGGAACCTCGTTTGCTGCCTATTGGAGGAATTACTGGATTCCCCAGAAAATTCCTTGGAACACCCGGAAAACTTCCTGGAAAATTCGCGTAAGTGATTGCCGGGTATATGTTTCTAAAGAAAGCCGCCGGGGGGTTGGAAAAACCATGACAACCGCCATTTTCCTTGGTAATTATCCCGCCCGACAGACTGCCTATGGGCAAGCCCGCAAAGAATCAGAAGGCGGAAGCGACTGCCCAAGGGGTAGCCGCAGTCTCATCGTCTCCAGTCACTGAGTCCAAGCCCCGGCAGGGGGGCCGGCGTATAATCCTCAAGTTCATCGGGGGCGATCACCCGGAGCTCGACCGGATCGAGTGCCGCTGGAGCGCCGAGAGCCAGCCCGCCTACTGGCAGCAGGGTGACCCCGAGAACCCACTGTCGTGGCGGGAGGTCGCACAGGCGCTTTCCCTCATCTTCCTGGACTACCTCGCCGCCGGTGAGAGCACGATTGGGCCGACCTTCTTTTCCGGTGCCAGGAAGGGCAGCCTCGCCGCGTCCCTTGGCGCTGTCATCAGCGACTCGTCCACCAGGCTTCACTCGCTGCTGATCGAGCGTCTTCCCAAAGGCTCGCTCGTGAGCCGAGTCGAACAAGTTTTTGCCGGGGTAAATGTCCACGGTAAGGACAAGGAAAACGATGAACGCCGCATCTTTGTCCGGTCGGAGTTTCTGCCGCAAGATTGCATCGAAATCTATTGGACTCTTCAGGGTCGGGATCGGATCACCGAGCGTGGGGTTTTCCGGGACCTGGCGCGGCGAATCCGAGAGACTTTGGGAATACCCGTCGAGCCCGAGCCGCCAGTAGGGGAGGGCAGTCCCCCGGAACCGACCGTGGCCGACCCGCCGCCGACTCCGAAGGGGCCTGTCCCGCAGCAGGAGGAACTGCCCGGCATCATCCCCGACCAGCTGCCCAGTTTTCCCGAGTTGCGCGCCGTGGCCGACCGGATCGCGGCGGCTTTGGCTGAGGGCAAAACCGCTCAAGAAATCTGGCTGCTTTTGAAGTCGGAGGGAGTTCTTACGACGATTGACCGCCTCCAGGCATTTTGCCAGGCACTCACCACCGCCCGGGGGGGCGAGTCTGCACCGCAGCCGAGAGAGAGCCGACCGCCCCCCGAACCGTCCCGGAAGCTGACGCCCCCCGAGGAGGCGGAAGAACTGGCTCCCGATGTCGTTTACGAGTTCAAGAAGAGTTCGGAGCGGGAGGCCGAACCGGAACCCGAGGAACAGGCGGATGAGGAACCTCCCCTGGAGCTGGTCCCGCCCGCCCCGGAGATTCCCTTCCAGCCTATTGACCCCCGGCTATTTGAAGTCGCCCGCGAGGCCGCGGTTTGGCGGGACGACGCGGTACTGGTTTCTTTCGGAGAGGATGCGCCTTGGACGGTGAGGAATGCCTTTGAAGGGACACTGGTTCTGGGGGCCACCGGGAGCGGAAAGACGAGTGGCAGCGGAGTGGCCATCGCCCACTCCTTCCTGCACTCGGGCTTCGGAGGGTTGGTTCTCACCGCCAAGGCCGGAGAGGCAGATCATTGGGAGCGGCTCTGCGCCAAATTCGGCCGCTGCGACGACGTGATCCGGGTATCGCGGGGCGGGCCTTGGAAACTCAATATTCTCTCCTACGAGGCCCAGCGGCCGGGCCCTGGAGGGGGACTGGCCGAAAACCTCGTGGCCTTCGCCCGGAATCTGCTGAAGGTCTCCATCCGCCAGCAGGGCATGAGCACGGGCAATGACGACTTTTGGCAAAAGGCCAGCGACCAACTCCTTCATGCCACGTTCGACCTCTTTCTTCTGGCCGGCTCCCCGGTGACCTTTGACGCCCTCGCCGACTTCATTGCCGCCGCCCCGACGGAGTTGCCCGCCGACAACCGAGAGTGGTTGAACCGCCCGCCGTTCTCGGAACTGGTCTCGAAAGCTCGACAGGCGGCCAGGACCGACGAGGACAAGCGGATCTTGCGCCGTGCGCTCGACTACTGGCTCAGAATCTACCCCGGACTGGCGGGCAAAACCCGGACCTCCATCACGATCGGGGTTTACGCCATGCTCGATGCGTTCCGCGGCCGTGACATCCCCGCCCTCATCTCTTCCGACACGAATATTACCCCGGAGAGCATCATGTCGGGCAACATCGTCATCCTCGATCTGCCGGTAAAGGAATTCGGGCACACGGGGCTGCTGATCCAGAGCGCCTGGAAATATCTTTTCCAAACTGCCCTTGAGCGCCAGGGCAACGCGGGCGATCCCCGGCGCCGTCCCGTCTTCCTCTGGGAGGATGAAGCGCAGTATTTTGTTTCCGACCACGATCATCATTTCCAGGACACCGCCCGTTCCTCACGCGCCTGTCGTGTCCTCCTCTCCCAGAATCTCCACAGCTTCTACCGGGAATTCGGCCGTGACGGGACCGAAGCAGCCAATTCCGCCTTTGGCAATCTCAACACGAAGATCTTCCACGCCAACTCCGACCCGGCCACGAATGAATGGGCCGCGAAGCAATTCGGCCAGCGGATTTTTTCTCGGCAGAGCGTCAGCCACGCACCCCCGCCGCCGGCCAAGGATATTTGGGATTCCTTGCGCCAGACCATCGACCCTCCGAACACGACCACCGTGGGAACGTCCGAGCGGCTTGAGTATGCCGTGAAGCCGGAGGAGTTCGCCCAACTGCGAAACGGCGGCCCGGACAATGATTTTCTGGTGGACGCCTACGTCACCTGGATCGGCCTTTGCACCGCCGACACCGGCGAGCATTTCACCAAGGCCACTTTCATTCAGGATCAAGACCTATGAACTACGACCAACTTGACATCGCCCTCGACAAGAAGATGCTGGATTTTAACCTGAAGTTTTTCGGGTTTGTTGCTTCCATCCTCCTCAAACCGATCGCCGCCGCCACCGCCCCCTTCTACCGCAAGAACCTTGGGGAGCGCTACTTCACCGAGTTTTCGTTAACGATAGGAATCGTGCTCTGGGCGGCGGCGGGACTCCTGGCTCGGTCGAGCGGCTCGTATGCGATTACCCTCCTCTACAACCATGGTTTGCCGCAACTTGGCGAATCCCTCTACAACCATGGGTTCATTTCCTGGGGCAGCGGCATCATCATGCTCTCCTTCGGATTTCTCGGTGCCCAGAATATTCGGGCGGTCCGCGCACGGCAGGTTGGCGGCGCTGTATGGCACTCCATGAGCCGGGGGGAGAGCATCTTCGGGCGCGAAGACCGTACCCGTGACGCGGTTTACACGCTCATCGCTATAGCCGTCCTCTTCCTCCTGGCACCAGCGCTGGCCGGGTTCTTCGCCTTGTCGCGCATTCTGACTTATGTCCTGATCGTCAAGGAGCAGCGGGTCATTTACTCACGCTTCCTGGACTTGCAGGACGCCCAAATCGAAAGCTCCTACCGTGAGGTCGCGTTGCGCGACGGCCCGGCCCCGACGCAGACCGGCGGGATCTATGGCCCTCTTCCCGGACGCTTCAAGGGGGAACCGCGCGCGAACATCGCCCGCGTCGTGGTTGGCAGAGGGACTCGGCCGGAGGGATCGTTACCGCAAGCTCCGGGGGAAGTGACGCCGCCGGTCACGAGGCCACCCGCATCCGCAGGATCGGCAGGGGCGCGCGTGCGAAATTCAAACGCTGCCCCGCCTGCCGCTCCCTCCGCACAACCGCAACGCGCTAAAGCATCCCAGTCGGCTGCTCGGCCTCTCGTCAACCGCCAGGGCGTGTCCCCGGCGACCGTGAACCCAACGCCGCCGGTGGCTGCGGCACCCCTTTCCGAACCCTCCGCTGCAATTGGCGCGCTGGGTTCCAGCCTCAGTCGGGCTGAGTCGACCCCAGCATCTCACCCGCGGATAGTAGATTCTCTCGGGAACGGCCCTGAAGATGTCGTGGATGTGGGTGATGCGAGCCAAACCTTTCAGGTGGTCCTTGAGGACAAATCCACAGTCTCAGTCACTTTTCAGGAAGCTTTGAACCAGTACTATTCAACTGGAATCCTCGTCGAGGCCTGCAATTGCAGGGGGCAGGTTCTCGCCATGGCCAACGGTCAGCCTACCGTTCTCCGGTGTCAGGCCATCCTCCAAGCGATCCAACAATGCGCGGCCATTTCGATGAACCGCCCGCCGCAAACGCCTTTGCCCATGGTTCCCGTCTTTGAGGGAGGATTGCCTTTCCAGGACAAGGGACAGGAAGTTCAACTTGTCTCGCCTGACAGGGTGATCACGGGGTTCACCGTTGAGCAGTTGCTGAAAATGTATCGCGAGACCGCGTTCCTGCCCACCCAAGTCCTCGGAGAATGTTCTGCGTCCCAAGACGGAGCAATCGTCACCATCAAGGGCAACGCGATCATTGACGCCATTAGATTCACCGTTCGACAGGAAGTCGCGCTTGCTCGAAACCTCGCCGCCGCCATTGGAGCCGCGAGGACTCAAACCGCTAACGGACAACCGTAGGCGGCAGGCGGATGTATCGTAAGCCCGGCCGCGCCGATTTGGGCCGGCGGTCCAAGCGGTTCCGTTACGCGTGGCGACCGGCGGCAACGCGAGCCGGAAAGCTCGAAGGCCGTTGCCGCCGCCCGCTTGCCCACCGGGATGATAGAGCACCTGTCTCCGCGACAGGCTGCCAGATCTGATACTGCGATCTGATACTACTTGCCCGTTTTTGGGTCTCTTTCGGGCCAGAGGAGTCCCCGCCGTGGATCACGAGAAGCGCATGAAAGCCCCGCAAATGAAGGGGATTCCTCACCAGTCCTCATTTGTCCATCCAGGGGAAAAACCTAGTTGACGAATCCGTAGTCAGACGCTCTATCCAATTGAGCTATGGGTGCGGCCGGCCCTTTGCAGGCACTTAGCTGGAGGATAATTTGCCAGATTCCGAGCCGGTGGCAAGCTGATTCGCAAA